>ERZ1046740.2927-NODE-2927-length-10661-cov-4.478597_pt1 | contig 10661 bp, 6 predicted proteins | sample MGYA00383093_ERZ1046740 | MGnify/ENA primary metagenome ERZ1046740 (study PRJEB29581, sample SAMEA5548363) | metagenome | biome: marine; feature: coastal; material: water | depth 25 m | study: Short-term variability in the microbial, nano- and picoplankton...
ACTTCAGGAATTGGACGGGCTTAATCGTAGAGTTAAAAACGGGGACATAGTTGTCGTTCATATTTCTAGTCATGGACAGCAAATAATGGATGACAATGGAGATGAACTTGATGGATATGATGAGGCTATAGTGGCTTATGGAGCTCCTGCTCATTACGATCCAAAATATCAAGGAGAAAACCACCTGCGAGACGAAGAATTGGGAAAAGCACTTCGTGATATTCAAAAGAAACTAGGTTCCAAAGGGGATGTTATCCTTTTTGTAGATGCATGTCACAGCGGGACAGCTACTCGCGGGGATTCCAAACAAAGAGGAGGTAAGGCACCATTTGCCCCTGAGGATTATAAACCTTCTCAGAAGTCTGAAGACATTGGACTTTTTGAAAAGAATGTTGCAAGTCGAGGGGCTGATGAAAACTTGGCTCCATTGGTAGTGTTCTCTGCATCACGATCGGACGAAATTAACTATGAATATAATGGCTATGGATCTTTATCTGTTGCTATTAGTAGGAGCATGTCGAACTTGCAAAGTGGGATGTCGTATCGTGGCTTCTTTGCTAAAATATTGAAAGAGATGTCGGTTATTGCCCCAAAACAAACGCCTGCAATTGAAGGTGATGTAGACCGTGAATTATTTGGGGGAGATGTTGTAGAACAAGATCCATACTATACAATCTTCAGAGTACGTGGAAACCGTTTGAATATGAATGGTGGTCAGCTCAATGGGCTTTTTATAGATACAGAAATTGAAGTTCACCCTGCAGGCACTTCAAACAGATTAGAGTCTGAAGCTATTGCAAAAGGTACCGTGTCATCTGCAGAGGGTACGTGGTCTTTTGTTGAATTGGATAAGGAGCTTGATGGTACAGCTGCAGATTATTGGGTTTTTGTCAGCAACCAAAGCTTTGGCGACTTGAAACTAACAGCCAACATTGACGACTTGGATGAGCCCCTGGGAATGAAAGTTAAGGATTGGGCAAAAACATTCCCGCTTTTGGATATAGTAGAGGGTCAAGCAGATTATCAAATAGACTTGGACTTAAATGCCAGAAGCGCCGCAATGGCTTATGACCTGCATCTTTATGATGGCGTTTCTCATGAGAAAATTGAGAGTTTTAGTGGTAGAAATTATTTCAGTCAACTTGCAGAATTCCTCACTACCAGAGCTCGAGGAGATTTTATGAAAAATTTAGAATTGAGTAGTCAATCACTCGATATTTCATTTGAATTTTTAATCTTCAAAAAGGAAAGAGGAGAATTTGTTTACGACGATACTTTGAGCGTAAAAGAGGCTTCGAATAACGGCCTTTTGCAAATAAGTGCAAAGAACATGGGCCTGAAGATCAAAGTGACGAACCATGGAACCAAGAAGGCATTTTTTAATATCATTGATATTGAGCCTTCTGGAAAAATAAATGGCATTTTGCCTGATCCGACACAGAATCACAATGCAGCAGAGTTTGCTATTGAAGGAGGGCAATCACACGTTTTCCCGTATGAGATAGACATCTACGATCCTTACGGTATCGAAATGTTCAAACTGTTCGCCACGAACGAAGAGATTGACTTCGGACCAATTATCTCCCAAGAGAGAACACGTAGAATGAATAATGAAATGGAATTACTCTTCAATGATGCATATGATGTTCAAAAAAGAGGAGGGAAAGCCAGCAAGATTAGTGCCGATATGGAGGCATCAACTTATAGTATAACTTTCGAAATTGTACCTTAAAAAGCAATAATATGAACCAACTGAATAATAAATCAAGCCTACTACTTTTTATTCTCCTGATCGGAATGAGCATTTCGACATTTGCGCAAAATCCATTTGCGCATAAGGACACGACAATCAAATCGAGGAATGTATTTGGAACTGACGACCGAAAAGCGGCGCTCGGTTATACCTATAGAGATTATACTAATGCAACTGCAGTTGCGGTTGAGAAGTCCCAGTTCCAGGGGAATTACCTGACAGGACCGTCACTCGGCAAGCATCTCCTAGATCAATACCGTTCTCGTGGTGCACAGTATGTATCATCTGATGTCAGGTTTAAAGACGAACCTGCATTTGGCTTTTGCTCTGGTTTTTTAATTGCTCCTGATATTATGGTGACAGCCGGTCATTGCATTGATTTTGATGACTATCATAAAATGGAATGGATTTTTGATTTCACGAACGATATCCCTTACAAGCCAGGAAACAGAATCTATATAAGCCCAAGTAAGAGATACACAGTCAAAAGAATTATAACTCGTAGATTAACCAATAGTGACAAGCGAGATTATGCGGTCCTTCAGTTGGATAGACCAGTTGAAAGAAAGCCTTTTAAATTCAGGACGGGATATACACCGGACAAAGGCGATAAAATGACTTTACTAGGGGCGCCAAGTGGAATCCCATTGAAAATTGTAGAGGACGCCAAGGTTATTAGTAATAGTTCTTGGAATTCGTACTTCGTTACAAATCTCGATGCATTTGGAGGTAATTCAGGAGGGCCCGTGTACAACCAAAATGGTTATATCGAGGGAATCTTGGTAAGAGGCCCGACTAAAGGTTATTATGTTGATGATGCGTGCAAATGTCTGACAACATCGTATTATTCTGAAGCTTATGCCTCTTTTTTACAGCGTGTTGAAGTGCAAAAAATCACTGACTTACCTTGGGAAGTATTAACCGAAGCGGTTTACAGCAATATTAAACATTCAGTACTCGAGAAAAACGATACAGAACTCAAAAGGTGGTTGGGATATTCATGGATATATGAAGATCCAACTGTGAAATCTTTAAAACCTTTACCTCTGGTTGCAGCGGAAGAAGGAAATATTGATGCCTTGGAGGCAATGATTGATGGAGGAGCGTCCATCGATGTGAAAGACGATAAAGGCAAGACTCTGTTATATTACGGCGTTAAATTAAAAGACGATAGACTCTTGAAGTATTTGCTTAGAGAAGGTGCGGATATTAACGAGGCTGACGAATACGAAGAAACTCCGGTATTTTGGGCTATTGACAATTATAACCCGTCGAAACTCGAAACTGTAGTTCTATTTGGAGGGAAGGTAGACGTAAAAAACAAATATGGATCTACACCTCTTCATGAAGCAGTTTATAAAGGCAGCAGAACTTTGGTCGAAGTCTTGGTCGATAATGGTGCAGATTTATCTGCGCTTAATTCTGATAAGCGTACTCCACGCAAATTAGCTAAAAAGCTTAAGTACAAAGGCTTAAAAAAGTATCTTAAAAAGAAAGAAAAAGAACAGAAATAGCCCTAAGATTGAAGATGAATAATCGAGTCTTCTTTGCACTTCTATTTCTTTTGGGTCCTGCTACATTGAGCTTTTCTCAGAATAGAGAATATGCCGAAAGTACGATCGACAAACTCGCTGGGCCAGAGTTTCATGGGAGAGGATATACGAATGATGGTGCGCTTAAAGCTGCAGATTACATCAAGGCGGAAATGATCAAAAATGGGATAGAAAGTCATGAGAATGGCTTCTACCACCATTTTTCACTCAAAGTGAATACCTTTCCAAATGACATTTTCTGCAGTGTTGATTCCAAAGAATTGACAGTTGGGAGGGATTATATCGTGAACCCTAAATCTGGAGACTTCCAAGGTTCAATGCCATCATACTTCTTGTCGTCAAATGACCTACTAATCAAGAAAAAAAGAAGAAAGGCGATTAGAAAAACGAAGAAGAAACGGATCCTAGTTTTGGATACAATCCCCGCCAAAAGTAAGTCTCACAGATCTGCAATTGGTGAAGTTAGATCTGAATTCAAAGGGAAGGCGCTTATTGAATTAAATGCCGACCTCACATGGAGCACAGGCCGTGAACAATTGCCTCATGCTTCTCTGCGCATGTTACCCGAAAACTATAAGCGGTCGAGTAAAGTGATGATTGATGTCGATGCAGAATTTATTCCAAATCAAAAAGCTGTAAACGTTTTAGGATTAATTCCAGGGACAGCGGTGCCAGACTCGTTTATTTTTCTTACTGGTCATTATGATCATCTAGGCGATATGGGACAGACTTATATCCCTGGTGCTAATGACAACGCAAGTGGAATAGCCATGATTTTAGATATGGTCAAACACTACAAAGCTCATCCACCGAGATATACGATAGTTTTTATTGCCTTTAGTGGAGAGGAGGCAGGATTAGTTGGGAGTTATTTCTTCGTGAAAGAACTTAAAGAATGGTTCGAACCAAGTAAAATAAAATTCGTCGTCAATATGGATCTTATGGGTTCAGGACAGCAAGGTATAATGGCTGTGAATGGCAAGATTTACAAAGGAGAATTTGAATTGCTAAAAGGCCTAAATGACGAAAAAAATTATTTGACAAAAGTGAAGAAAAGAGGAAAGGCAGCTAACAGCGACCATTACTACTTTTCCGAAAATGGAATCCCTGCCTTTTTCTTTTATTTAATGGGCCCCTACTCTTACTATCACGAGATAGACGACAGTCCTGAAAATCTAGAACTTGACGAATATTACGATAAATCTTTCCTCCTAATTCGTGACTTTATAGACGCTCTTCAGAAAAACTAGATTGGTTATATTTGTTCGATAAGCAGCTCTAATAACTGAAATGTCGGTTCTTCTAAACTCCCTTTTATCTTGGTATTTCAAGAAACGGATTCAACAGGTTCAATATGCTGTTGAAAATCCGTTTGAAGTCCAATCTGAACTGTTTAAGGAGTTGATTAATCAAGGTACCAAAACGTTCTATGGGAAAGAGCATGGATTTGATGCAATAAAAAATGAAGACGAATTTCGAAGCAATATTCCAGTTCGAGATTATGAAGGTCTGAAACCATATATTGAGAGAACCATGCGAGGGGAACAACAGATCGTTTGGCCATCTGAAATCAATTGGTTTGCCAAATCCTCTGGCACAACTTCCGACAAGAGTAAGTTTATTCCTGTAACATTTGAAGCATTGGAGGATTGCCAATTTCGAGGAGCTCGAGATTTGCTTACTATATATTGTCACAACAATCCGGAAACAAAAATATTTGAAGGGAAGGGACTCCTAATTGGAGGAAGTCACGAGGTAAATAAATACACCAAAAACTCCTATTGGGGCGATTTAAGCGCGGTGATGATGAATAACCTTCCATTCTGGGTCAACTTGCTACGAACTCCAGGTAAGGACATTGCGTTGATGCCTGATTGGGAAGAGAAGATGGATAGAATGGTTGAAGCCACTAAACATCAAGATGTTAGAAGTATTTCAGGCGTTCCTACTTGGACGATGCTCTTGATTAATCGATTGATTGAAGAAGAGAACGCCAAAGACTTAACAGACATTTGGCCAAACATTGAGCTTTATATGCATGGTGGAGTTAGTTTCACACCATACAGAGATCAATTTAACTCCTTGATACCCACAGATAAAATGAGGTACTTGGAGTCATATAATGCATCCGAAGGGTTTTTTGGAATTCAGGACAGTATGTTTTCTAACGGGGATATGCTGTTGATGATGGATTATGGCATTTTCTATGAATTTCTTCCTCTGAACCAATTGAATGAAGAGTTTCCACAAACCATTCATTTGCAGGATGTCCAAAAAGGAATTCCTTATGCAATGATCATTACCACGAATTCAGGGCTTTGGCGATATAATATTGGGGATACTATTGAATTCACTGATTTAAGCCCATTTAGGTTTAAGATAACTGGTCGAACTAAGCTTTTTATTAATGCTTTTGGGGAAGAGTTAATGATAGAAAATGCCGAACAAGCAATCCATCAGGCATGTCAGTCTACCAATTCAACAGTGCGAGAATATACTGCAGCACCTATCTATTTCGAAAACAAAAAAGGCGGGGGTCATGAATGGTTAATTGAATTTGAGAAAGAACCTTCAGACCTCGAATATTTTCAAAACGAGCTGGACGAGATGTTGAAGAGTGTCAATAGTGATTATGAAGCAAAACGAACTGGGGATTTGGCCATGGCTGCACCTAGAATAAATGTTTGTTCAGATGGAACTTTTTATAAATGGATGAAGAGTAAAGGGAAATTAGGTGGACAACACAAAGTTCCCAGATTGAGCAACGACAGGAAGATCATAGAGGATATTAAATCTACTCTATGACCTCCCGTCGATGCTACGCTCTATGAAAATGCAAAGTCTTTCTTATATCTACAAGGAAGTTCCCGAGCAAGAAGAGGATGAGCCCTCCAATCAGGAGTAACATTCCCCAACCACTTCCACGGTCTATTTCTTTTTCAATTTTTTCAGGGGTAGTACTCCCATCTTTTTCATCAATCCATGCACTACCTGTTTCCTGATACTTGGAATATTTTGATACGTTCCAGTCGGTCAGTGCAGCTAATTCGCTTAGCTCTTTACCTCGTCTTTGTTTCAGTATGGTGACATACTTTTCACCTTCCTTACAACTCAAGTCTCCGCCTGCCGGATGTCTCATAACGTAACGCCCTTGAAATCTACCTCGATCTGATGTCTCAATGAAAAACAAGTCTTCAGGGAATTTGTCTTCTGTATATCGAACGTGTAAACGCGTGAAGTAAACGCTACTGACACCACTCCTTTCTATCCACCAAATACCAGCGTCTTTCAAATCTTGTGTAATCGGGGGTGGGCCCACACAAGGGTCGCATTTTACTCCACCAAAACTCGGGGAAACATCCCAGGCATATTCTGTGAATACTGCATTCTTGCCAGCAGTTTTATACGCTTTGTCAAATAGGTCAACGTAGAATTGTTCGAATTTTTCTCCTTTTAAAAAAGTTGGGATATCACGGTTTGATGGGATATTAACTGTTCTATAATTTGCTGCTTCTATTCTTCCTTTTTTAGTGAAGGCATAAACAATCATGTCTTGAGGCCCATTGCTATTCGACATTCCCAATCTGATAGGGAGCATGAACTTTTCACTTTCAAACGAGATTTGAAGTGGTCTTAATTTCGTGAATCCCTGTATTTTCATGACGTCAGTATTTACTTTCACCACGAAGAATTTCATGTTATTTTTTATATATGGTGCAAGAACCCGTTCTGCTTTTGCAGGTATCTTATAATCATTATCCTCTAACCATCTCTTCAAACCGTCTGATTCTGTTGCGCTCAGAACTAAAATATCGTATTCACCAACCACATAGCTAGCCTCAATTGTCACCTTACATTCCATGGCCTTTTCCTTGAGAGATGATCTTTCGCGCTTGTCACTTCTTCTCGCCATACTAGCTATTGCATCTTCATAGACGGGCATAGGCTCACATGGATTGTGGTCATAATATTCCACAAGGCGCGGACCGCTATATGCATCCAGCTTGTCAAATAAGCCTTGTTTGGCAATGCTAATATCTTCTCGTTTCAGTACCGTTGGAACTGGAACAACCATGGCAAATTCAGAGACATTGCCTTGAAAGTCATTGCTCATCGTTACGACGCTTTTATTCCCGTCTCGAACGAAAACTACTTGTGATTGATTGTTAAATAGTTTGGCCCCAGCCTTTGCTACATAAAAACCACAGAATGCGCTCGTTTCAATTATTGCCAGGCAAGCTGCTAGTGCAAGAGTCAATTTAAGTTTCATATTCAATTTGTTTTAATTGCTAATTTTTTGGTGCCTACATTGTTCAACCATTTGAACTTCTCAGCTTTAAAGAAATAATCTAAAACCGGTACGAGCGGTGAAGCCAAAAACAGGATCCACATTGGTGCGGTATGGAAATAATAAGCATTGCTTAGTAGGAAGGAAACTATAGCTAAGCATGAAGCCCATGCTATGCGTACTTTCTTTTTATTAGGAATGGTCATTGGATCTGTAATCATGAAAAATGCAAAAAGTAATAAAGCCCCATTGGTCATTTTATGCATGACGACTTCCAAATTCCAACCTGCGTAAAAAACGTCTTTGCTCATGAGGAGAACGAAATAGACCAAGAGAAAAGTAAGTCCAGTTTCTAAGCGGCTTATTCTGAATAAAATCATAAGTCCTGCTGCACCAAAGAAAAGAAGCATAGTCAAACTACTTCCCCATTGTCCCGGGCTTATCCATGTTTGACCTGTTAATATTATCGGGACTATTATTCCAAAATTCGCCGGATTAAAAATGTGCTTTCCTTTATAGCGAATTGCGAATTTGCTCCCAATTGCTAGCATGCCTGCTAGGACATAACTGGAAGCATCCCCAGCTTTAAACAATAAGCATAGTCCCAAGGAGGTGATCAATGCGCTACGCAACGAGCTCCATGGAAGATTTAAATAAAGGATTGCAGTTGTTTGAACTATGAGGCAAGTTGATATGAGTAGAATATAGTTCTTCAACTCAATTGACCAACCCAACTGAAAAGCGCCATAACTAAGAAAGCTTCCCAAAAAGATGATTTGGAAATATCTCGGATCCTTGATTTGAGCAAAAGCCTTTTTGAAGAATTTCTTCATGGTAAACGAGTATATATCCTGAATGACCTTAAGGTAAATGAATCGGATTGTTTTTTTTGACTCGCTGATGCTCTCGAAAACTTAACTTTGTTAGATGCCGTTTGAACTCATTTCCGATTTCGACCCTAAGGGTGATCAACCAGAAGCAATCCGCCAATTGGTTGAAGGTTTAAATGATGGAATTAAAGCACAAACGCTATTGGGTGTAACAGGTTCAGGAAAGACCTTCACAATGGCCAATGTCATCAAAGAAGTTCAAAAACCGACACTCATAATCAGTCATAATAAAACTCTTGTTGCACAGCTTTTTGGAGAATTTAAGCAGTTTTTCCCAAAAAACGCAGTGGAGTATTTTGTAAGCTATTACGACTACTATCAGCCTGAGGCTTTTCTACCAACGACAGGTACCTTTATTGAAAAGGATCTGAGTATTAACGAAGAGATTGAGAAATTTCGATTGAGTACCACATCTTCACTTCTCAGTGGGAGAAAAGATGTAATAGTCTTAGCTTCTGTGAGTTGCATATACGGTGCGGGGAATCCCAGTGATTTTGAGCAGAGTGTGATACGTTTGGAAGTAGGACAACAAATGACCAGAAATACGTTGTTATATGCGCTCGTAGACGCTCTATACAGTCGAACGACTGTCGATTTTAAAAGGGGGACATTCCGAGTTCAAGGGGATAATGTCGACGTGTTCTTGGCTTATGATGATAAAGCTTTGAGAATTGTTTTTTTTGGAAATGAAATTGAGGAATTGGCATATATCGACCCACTGTCGGGACGAACAACTGAACAGATTGACATTGCCGCAATATTTCCGGCAAATTTATGGGTGACACCAAAGGAGCGCCTAAAGCATGCGATATACGAAATACAGGATGACTTAGTTAAACAAATTGAGTTTTTCAGGGAAAATGAAAAACCTCTAGAAGCGAAAAGAATTGAGGACCGCACAACGCATGACCTAGAGATGATTCGTGAAATAGGTTATTGTAGTGGAATAGAAAACTATTCGCGTTATATGGATAGGCGAAAACCAGGCTCTCGCCCTTTTTGTTTAATTGATTATTTCCCAGATGATTTTCTTGTTATAGTTGATGAGAGCCATGTAACACTTCCGCAAGTTCGAGCAATGTACGGTGGTGACCGATCGAGAAAAACGAATCTTGTTGAGTATGGCTTCAGACTTCCTGCAGCAATGGACAACAGACCATTAAAATTTGATGAATTCAATACTGTTGTCAACCAAGTTATATATGTGAGTGCGACTCCAGCCGACTACGAAATCATGGAAAGTGAAGGAGTCATTATAGAACAGGTTATTCGTCCTACGGGGCTCCTAGATCCTGAGATTGAAGTGCGACCATGCTTCAATCAAGTAGATGATCTTTTAGAACAAGTCGATGAACGAATCAAAATGGGTGATCGTATATTGGTCACAACCTTGACTAAGAGAATGGCCGAAGAACTTGATAAGTACATGCGCAACCTAAATATAGAGTCGGCCTATATTCATTCCGAGGTTGATACTTTGGATCGTGTTGAGATTCTCCGTGATTTGCGATTAGGCGTTTATGATGTGTTGATTGGAGTTAATCTACTTCGAGAAGGACTTGATTTACCCGAAGTATCTCTCGTTGCGATTTTAGATGCGGATAAAGAGGGTTTTCTTCGTTCAGAGAGGTCCTTAACCCAAACAGTAGGGCGAGCTGCCAGAAATGTGAAAGGTAAGGTTATTATGTACGCTGATAAGGTGACCGATTCAATGAGAAAGACCATTGATGAGAACAACCGAAAGAGAGCGCTACAGATGGCTTATAATGAAGAGCATGGTATTACTCCGAAGACAATAGAAAAGAGCAAGGATGCCATTCTTTTTCAAACTCGAGTGGCCGATAAACACGGTGAAGTCGGAAGTAATTACAAGGAGAATAGCACGGTGAGCTTAGCTGCGGATCCTGTTGTACGAGGAATGGGATCGGAAGAAAGAGGAAAACTAATAGATCGATTGGAAGTAGATATGAAGCGTGCGGCCAAAGACCTCGATTTCATTGAGGCGGCCAGAATAAGGGATGAAATTTCCGATCTTAAGAAACTTAAATAGTCATTAGATTTATAAGCCTTATTGATTAGACATAAAAAAAGGCCGGATAAACCGGCCTTCAGTAAAGATTAAAAATTGGTTGGTTATTTCCGGTAGTAGAGCTTTACTTCTACTCTTCGGTTTAATT
>ERZ1046740.2931-NODE-2931-length-10647-cov-5.447224_pt1 | contig 10647 bp, 10 predicted proteins | sample MGYA00383093_ERZ1046740 | MGnify/ENA primary metagenome ERZ1046740 (study PRJEB29581, sample SAMEA5548363) | metagenome | biome: marine; feature: coastal; material: water | depth 25 m | study: Short-term variability in the microbial, nano- and picoplankton...
TGGTGTTTTCCACATAGGGGTCGCGGCTCTTGTAAAGGTAAGAAAGGCTTCCCGCAAGATCATCAGTAATCGGAAACTCTAAAAAGCCCCTGGCATCGACACGATCATAATTTCCTCCTGTGAGAGTGGCGGTACCACCCCACTCTCCGCTCGGCTTGCGAGTGTGCAGTAATACTGCGCCGCCAAGCGTGTTCTTACCATAGAGAGTACCTTGTGGCCCACGCAGCACCTCCACCCGCTCCAATTCAGTAACATCAAACAGGGAGCCGATAGACTTACCCACATAGACGCCGTCTACGTATATCCCCACCATTGGATCTTCTGTAATGGTGAAGTCAGTGCGGCAAAGTCCGCGCATACAAACCAAAACCCCGTCATTACCGCCTGTATTGGGTTGAATAACGAGATTGGGCGTCAATTCGCTTATGTGACTTACGTCAGTAATGCCAATATTTTCGATATCGGAGCCGCTGAACGTGGTGACTGAAACAGGTACATCCTGCAGACTTTCCGTACGGCGCCGGGCGGTAACCATGACCTCCTCCAGAGCACCCGCGCCTTCCTGCGCTGATGCCATTTGCGTGCAAGGTAGCATCGCGCCAAGCATCAAGGTAGTGCACAAAAATGGACGGGCTCGCCTGAAGGGCAATGTGACAGGTTTGTTATTTGCGGAGGTAAATTTCATATTTTCTCTCTCTGTGGTTAGCTCTTATTAAATGGACGGCTGTTGTTACATTTCACGGTAATCCGTTGGTTGCGCTTCCCTTAGCGCGGACGTGAAAGTGGCTCCATAGTAGGTTCTGTGATCTGCTCTAAATTGATCTAGAACAAGATTTACACCAATTTTCCCGAGGCTAATAAATAGCTGTACCAGCATTTTCACGATCCCTAGTAAATAACTTCATCGCCGACCAATTGTTGGTATCGCACATCATCCATGCCAAGAATGCCTTTAAACACTCGCTCATTATCCTGGCCTACCCAGGGACCAGGCTTGACATTGGCCTGGGTCTTACTGGTTTTTACATAAGCGCCATAAATGGTCTCTTTGAAGCCCAGCGGGTGAGTCACTTCCACGAAAGTTTCCCGCGCTTTGTAGTGTGGGTTTTCCAGGAGATCAGCTACATTCAGCACCGGTGCGGCGGCAACGCCCTGCGCCTGCAATTTTTCAGTCAGCTCAAAGTCATCGAAAGCCGCTGTCCACTGCGCGAGGGCAGCGTGCAGTTCATCAATATTCTCAAGGCGAGACTCGAGACTGGAGAAGGCGTCGGCCTCTGCCCACTCAGGATTGTCCATCGCAGCTTTAAGTTGCAGCCACTCCTGCTCAGAGGGAACGGCGATACTGATCCAGCGATCATCACCGGCACAGGGGAAGACCGCGTGCGGCGCCGCTGCGGCAACCGGATGTTCGTTACCCTTGGGCCCGCCTACCCGGCCATTGAGTACATAGTCCATATAATCAGGGCCGATCATCTGCATGATCGCCTCCTGCTGGGAGAAATCAACATGTTGACCCACACCGCTGTTATCGCGGTGATTCAGGGCCGTGAGAATGGCAAAGGCACTGAAAATACCGACGAAGGGATCGGAGTAAGCATTTTCAACGGGAATCGGACCACCGTTCTTATAACCCACCAGACTGTCCAGGCCGGTGGTTGAAGTCAGACTTAGCCCATAGGTACGGACGTTCTTAAAAGGCCCGTACAGGCCGGCGCCTGGCATGGAACAGAGGATAATATCTTCCTTGACCTTGCACAGTTCCTCGTAACCAAAACCCATATTCTCCATCACGCCTGGACCGAAGTTTTCGACCACCACATCGGCCGTGGAAATAAGCTCAAGCGCCAGCTTCCTGCCCTCCGGCTCCTTCAGGTTGAGCGATATGGAGCCATTGCCCGCCCAGCAGGCATGATTTGACAAGCTGCGGTTGAAGCCGGGTTCGCCCTCGGCATAAGGTGGTAAATTGCGCGTCATATCGATGCGTGCCTGGGACTCAACCTTGAAAACTTCAGCCCCCATGTAGCTGAGAGTCTGGCCCGTCACCGGTCCTGCCCATACCCAGCCAAAGTTGACGACACGAATACCCTCAAGTGGAAGTGCTTTAGTCATTATCCCTACTCCTGCTAAATAGTGCCGTCAGATTCGAGCTGCGCCAGTTGTGCCGCACTCAGACCCAGAATCTCACCGTAGACTTCAGCGTTGTGCTGACCCAGCAAAGGGGCCGCAGTAGTCGGCCCCCCGGGACTGGCTGGCAGTTTGAAGGGCGCGCCCAGGTTTTTAATGCTGCCAAGTTCGGGGTGATCGATATCGACAAAATAATCCCGCGCCGCCAGATGAGGCTGCTCCGCTGCTTCAGCAACAGTAAACACGGCAGTGATAGGACAGCCTGCTGCCTGGCACTTCTCCATAATTTCCATCTTACCGTGTTGCATCGTCCACTCTTCGATAAAGGGGTAGATGATGTCCGCGTTCTGTGCTCGGGCCAGCATGTCGTCAAACAGTTCCATATCTGCCCACTCGGGATTACCCATGACTTCCTTCAAGCCCTGCCACTGCCCGACCTCGAGTGCGAGCATCCACACATGCCCATCCTTACAGGGCATGATGGTGGCCGGTGCTCCCAGGGGCATGCCCACACCCGTGCGCTTATCAAACCTGCCGTCCTGTGCGTAGCCACCAATATTCTGTCCACCGACGAAGGCCGCCGCGATCGCCTCGGCGCAGGACACATCCACCAACTGCCCTCCCCCGACCATACCCCGGCCGTAGACGGCAGCCAGCCCCCAGGCCGCGGCGCTCACGGCGCCAAAGTAGTCTGCTGCAAACGTACCGTGTTCAAGTGGCATTTCCCCTGGTCGGCCGCAGTAACGACTACTGGCACCAGAAAGATGGTAGGCGTTGAGGTCGTAGGCATTCCAGCCGCTGTAGGGACCTGTCTGTCCAAAGGGTGTAATGGAGATCACTACCAGGTTCTCGTTCACGCTGGCCATGCTGTCATAATCCAGGCCCCATTCCTGCATCTGCCTGGGAAGATTGTTTTCGATCAGTACATCGGCCCATTCAAGAAGGCGGTTGAAGAGTGCTCTCCCCGCCTCTGTCCGTACATCACAGGTGACACCGCGTTTATTGGTGTTGTTAACGAAAAACAAGCCGCTTTTTTCCTGATGAGGTACATCCTCGGGAAAAGGCCCTGTGTTTCGGGCGCTGTCACCAGCGGGCAACTCGACCTTAATCACCTCCGCGCCGTAATCGCCAAACAGCTTTGCGCAAAAAGGCGCCGATACCATCTGTCCAAAATCGACAACCTTGATTCCGGATAAGGCTCCACTGGACATGCTAACTCCTTACACTTCGATTATAGAAACTTCAGTAGTTGTTCCGCCGTAGCGGTGAAATCCCGCGCCATACCACCCGTATGGATAGCCCGTTCGACCACGCCGGTGTTATATGTGTAACAGGATCCTTCGGGCATATCGTCTTGTGCCGCAGGCCTACCATCCTGATGCATATAATCATGGCGCCGCGACTGTGAGACAAAATAACCACGGCTCAGGACAAGGGCAGATTCCAGGCTGTCACCGTCAAATTGTTCCGATGCCCAGTTGTAAAACCCTTGTCTCATAGGCTTTCCGGCCAGGGCGGCCGGTTCAAGCACCTGATGCGCCTTTACCCGCCATTCATAAACCACGACACCGTCGCGCTCAAGTCTAATTGTTGCACCATCCTCACATTCATCTGGCACAGAAATATCGTACACCCTCAGTCTGACGGGCCGGATGGAATGCGCGAGCGCCAACAGCGCCAGGTCGTAGAGGTGGGTACAGTTCTGGCCCGGCTGCAGAATATTGCGAAACGAAAGTGAGTCGGTGCCAAGGGCGCAACCGACCAGAGGCTCGAGCACGGCAATCGCCGCAGGACAAGTATCAAAGGGATAACGTATTGGCTTGGCTTCAATAGCGGTAACACTGCAATCATCGTGCTCTAGTATCAGCCGAAAGGCATGCGTGACATCTTCCATCTCGGCAAGCACTCGCCCGGGCTGGTTTTCAACACGAATCCGGCGCCGGTAAATACCCTTGCCGTAATCAGGGTTGGCCTCTAATTTGTCGCAGCTCTTATTCTGGTCGCTCAAATGCATTACCGTCCTCCCCCCTGCCATTACAAGAGGGGTATGAGCAGTCGCTAGACCTTGAATGGGTCTGCGATCGTGATCTCGGAGTTTTCAAGCACATCGGCGGAAATCATATCTTCCAGTGCTCGCGAATCCAGCCAGTTCATCTGCTGCTGCTTGGCGCGGCGGAAGAACAACTGAATATCGTATTCCATCGTAAACCCGTAACCACCGTGGATTTGCTCACACTTGGCGGTCGCATCCCTGTTGACATTGCAGCAAAACAGTTTCGCCATGGGCGCGAGACGTTCAATGGACTTGCCCTCCCGGTGAGCCCAGGCCGCCTCCCATACAAGGACCTGCGCACCGGTGATCTCCACCTGGGCGTCGGCCATATAATGCGCCAGGGATTGGAAGGAGCCGATGGGTTTATCGAACTGCTCGCGCTCTTTGGAATACTGAACGGTAATATCCAGGGCCCGTTGGGCTGCGCCGACCGCGTAGGCCGCCTGCATGATGCAGCCCTCCATCAGTACTTTGTGCCAGGTTTCCCAACCTCCCTGCAACTGATTGGCGGCAGGTACAGTCACATCAGTGAGAATCACTTTATATTGAGTGTCATACGCCATGGACTGCTGTTGTTCCAGCTCTACACCTTCGCTATCGGTATCCACAAGGAACAAACCGACATCGTCAATCGAGTCACCAGTGCGTGCCAGCACAAGCAGCTTTTGTGCCGCAGAAGCGTAGAACACATGTCGCTTCACGCCATTTAAGCTAACGCTATCGCCGTTGGTTTGCGCTTGCACCTGCACGCCTTCCGGGCCAAATCCATTACCCGGCTCCAGCCAGGCGGGAGCCACAATCAGGTCGCCATTGCCAATCTGCGGTAACAGCTCGCCTTGCTGTGCCTCACTACCGCCCCTGGCGATGGCACCGACAGAAATAACCGAGCTGACAAAATGTGGTCCCGGCGCCAGGCCTCGGCCCAACTCCTCATAAATAAGCGCACAATCAAGCATATCCAGGCCAATACCGCCGTGTACTTCCGGTAACATGATGCCGTGTAGCCCCATCTCTTTCATCTGTTGCCACAGAGCCAAGGGGATGCCTGTGGCATCGTGCTCCATCTCTCGCACAACCTCGGTCGTGCTGTGATCTTCGACCATACTCCTTACCATGTCCCGGAGAATGCCCTGCTCTTCTGTTAAACTGAGATCCATTGAAGATGCCTCTCTAAAATTGTTCTTTGGTGTGCATTAACAGGAAACTTTCCTGTCACTTGTCTATCTTTTTTCGCTAGGGTAGCCACTGTTCTCCTTTGCGATTCCAGGGGTTGTCTCTGGAATCAATTGGTATCGCCACCCGCGCTTTGCAGGAGGTCGACACTTCGCCCTTCACAGACACGGCAACATTCAGATCCAGCCAACAGCAACCAGCTTCGTCTGTACTGATATTCTCGACACTACCGGTCATGATCATTTCGTCGCCGGGAAATACCGAGCTGTTCATCTTGAATTGCATCCGACCCAGGCGGCCTTTGGGCCCGGTCCAGTCGGTAACATAGCGCTCAAACCAGGCTGCGTTGTTCGGTGTATTGATAAAGATATCCTTAACACCATTGCGATTTATGGCGAAGTCCCTGTCGTGATGCATGGGACGCCAGTCACGACTGGCCAGGGCACCAAGTACCACGGTGGTCGCTGTTACCGGCACTTCAAGCGGCGGCAACTCATCGCCAACGGACACTTTATCTACAGTGAGGTTTTTCGTCTCAGTTGTGCTCATTTCGCAGGCCTCCGGTATCCGAAACAGTTGTAGCTGTCCGTACCGACGTGCTCACCATCCTGGTTGTAACTCTCCACATCGATTACCCAGAAACGCCCTGTACCGACACGGGTGGTCTTCACATCACTGACGGAGCGAAGTATCTGGTGAGTCTTCAGTTTGTCACCCATTTTCACCGGCGCGCCAAACACGCATTCATTGCCACCAATAATCGCCTCTGGCAAGTGCATGATTCGCTTCAGGTCGAAGTGGGATTGCAGCGCCGTGCGCTCTCCCTCAAAACCCGGAGACCAGTAGTGTGGCCGGAACCAGACAGAGAGCATGGTGGGCGGAGCAATTTGCGCGCCAACCAACTCCTGGGCAATAGCCCTGTCCCAGTACAACGGGTTACCGTTCTGTACTGCAGCCAGAGTGTTGTAAACATAGCCCATCTCAATATCGAACTCGGTCTCCTCCTCGTATTGAGGCAACCCGATCAAATCCAGAACTTCCTGGGGAATCGCTGCTATTTCATCTGACATATCCGACCCCCGTTACTCGACACAGCCGCTGTCTTTCAAGCACTCAATTTTTTCATCACTGAAACCCGCCGCCCTCAACACATCATCCGTATCCGTGATGCCGGCAGCAGACACCTGGTGCACGGGCTGCTTCCGGTCACAACCGGCAAGTACCGGCGCCAACTGGGTGAACTCACCCTCTACCGGGTGGTTGGCATTCATAAAGGTGTTGCGCGCCTGCAGGTGTTTGTCCTCCACGACTTCTGCCACAGACAGCACCGGGGCGACACAGGTATTTTCCGCAGCCAGCAGTTCGGTCCAGTCATCACGGTCCCGGGACAGAAATTTGTCCTTGAAGGCAGCCTTCATAGCTTGCTGTTGGCTGCGGTCATACTGTGAATCGCTAAACTGTTCGAGCTCCAGTAATCGACAAAGATTTTTGAAGAAGTGAGACTCTATAGCTCCTACCGAAATTGCACCGCCATCTTTTGTTCCGTATACCCCGTACCAGGCGTATGCGCCGGTCAAGACGGCTTCATTGGGCCGGGTCTCCACGCCTGTGGCGGTGTACTGGTCCAGGTAGAGAGACATCAGGCTTAACACGCCGTCAGTTGCCGCCACATCCAGATAGGCACCATCGCCATTGCGAAAACGATTGAGCAGCGCGGAAATAATTGCCATCGCAGCATGCATACCACCACCTGCGCTATCGGCCACAGTGGCACCCGGAATTGCAGGGACTCCTTCTGCATCCCTGCCGCTACAGGCGAGAAAACCGCCCACGGCAAGGTAGTTGATATCGTGGCCAGCCCACTGGGCATAGGGCCCGTCCTGGCCGTAACCGCTGGTGGAGCAATAAACAATGGAGGGATTAACCTTGCGAATATCTTCGTAAGCGACCCCTAGCCGTCCCGCAACGCCAGGGCGATAGCTCTCCATAATTACATCAACATTGGCGGCCAGTTCGTAGACAGTCTCCCTGCCCTCATCCGATTTGAGATCTACACGAATTTTCTGCATGCCTCGTCCGGCGCCATAGGCGTGATAGACCGGGTCGATCTGTTTTGCACCCTTGGCGGCAACTGGCGCCACCTTGATTACCTTCATGCCGTAGTCGGCCAGGATCCGGGAGGCGCGGGCAGCCGGGCCCACACTGGCGAGATCGAGTATTGTCAGACCTTCAAGAAAATCCATGCCTGCTCCTTAATCCAGATTCCGTCTAGAAGTTCTTGGGCAAGCCCAGTTTTCGCTTGGAAATAATGTTCTTCTGCACCTCGGAGGAACCGCCTCCAATGGTGTCGATCACGGTATAGGTATAACAGCTCTCGGAGCGACCATTGACCGGGGCCTCTTCTGTCCCAAGGGCCAATTGCGCACCTGGGCCGAGGATATCCATGGTGGCATTAGCCACGCGCAGGGACAGCTCGGTTGCATACAGCTTGTAAGCAGATGCCTCGTAAGTTGGTGTTTTTCCGGATACCGCCGCATCGACAAACTTCACACCGAGTAGGCGTGCTACTTCACACTCAGTAGCCAACTGCGCGACACGCTGGCGAAGAATGGGATCATCTTTCAACGCCTTACCATCCTTGCTTTCATTCTTAACGTAGTCGCAGAGCAACTTTACGCGCCCGAGAATGGGAGAGATGGTAAACAGGGTGAATCGCTCGACATCCAATGCTTCGGCGATGTACTGGAAGCCCTTGTTCTCCTCCCCCACCATGTAATCGTCATGGACGAATACATTGTCAAAAAATACACCGTTGGTGCGCTCTCCACCCATGGTAGGCATAGGGTGAATGGTCAACCCGGGATCGTCCATGCGAATCAGAAACAGTGAGATACCAAAGTGTTTTTTAACATCAGAATTTGTCCTGGCTCCCACCCAGTACCAATCGGCAAAATGCGCGGACGTGGTAAAGATTTTTTGCCCGTTCAATACCCAGCCGTCGCCCTGGCGCTCAGCCTTGAGCCGCATAGCGGCGGCGTCAGATCCCGCATTGGGTTCTGAGTAGCCTACAGCGAACTCAACATCCGCGTTCAGGATCTTGGGAAGAAACTCATTCTTGAGTTTTTCCGAGCCCACGTTAATCAGTGTTTTTCCGACAATACCTACACCTTTACCGATTTGGGAGGCACCAACGGATGAAAGCTTTTCGTTCAGCAGAAACTCGTAGAGACCCTCGCCATCCTGTCCGCCATATTCCTTGGGCCAGGTAATACCCAGCCACCCCTTCTCGGCGAGCTTTTTCATAAAGGCGCGACGCTCCGGCGTATCACACACCTGGGCCATATTCTCACGCGTCACATCCATCACATCGATGTGACGATTTTCCTCAAGAAAGTCGTCAACCTCTCGCAGGAACTGGCATTCTTCTTCAGAAAATTCAAAATTCATGATTTCTATCTCTGTGGTAAATAGTTAGTGCGCGCCCGCAAAATCGTGGACCTTTATAGCGCCGTCATTCCCGCCTTCGCGGGGATGACGAAATCATTTCGATAGTAGCGATTTATGCTCGTATTATCAGGATCCTGGCAAGTCTGAATCGGACGAATGAATGTCAGAAAGGGACACCCTGGTTCAGGCTTCTTTTGCCCCGAACACACCCGTCTCCCTGAGGGACTCGATGCGATTACTCCCATAGCCCAGTACTTCACGCAATACCTCTTCTGTGTGTTCACCAACGGTGGGTGCCCTGCCGGGTTCCGGCAGTTCCTCTCCCTTGAAATGCACAGGGAAAGCCAACATATCAGCTCCATGTTCCTCATGGGGCAGCACTTTGAAGCGGGCCTTGAACTGCGGATCATCGATGATATTGGCCGAGGTATTAACCGGAGCGATAGGTGTGTTCTTCTCAGAGCTGAATTTTAGCCAGTCCTGGGATGTGCGGGCCTTGAATATATCCCGCAATTCGCTTTGCAGTTCACGATTGCCCCGCGCGTGGTCGGCATACTTGGAGCCAGGCCACTTTTCGAACAACTCTGGACGGCCTATTCCCTCACAAAAGTTTTTCCAGAACGCTTGTTCAGAAGCCATAAACAGCACATGTCCATCAGAAGATTCATAGACCTGGTAGCGAACTCCCTCCTTCATGCCTGCGGTGGCAACCGGGCGACGCTCGTAGTTATCTGCCTTGTTGCCGGTGACTACATCCTCTGGGCGCGAATAAGCCATATGACTCTCAATGCGGTACCAGTCAAAAAATGCAGCAGCGTCACTTTGGCCCAATTCCATTTCGCAGCCTTTGCCGGTTTCCCGCGCTCGAAGTACACCAGCGAGCATAGCCAGACCACCAACAAAAGGCGCGGCGCTGATGCCGACAGAGACATGCTCAGGGATATAGCAGAAACCATCCTCATCATAGGCAGGCTTCATCGCTCCCGACCAGGTATCGTAAGCGATACCATGAGACGGCATACGTTCATACGGACCGGTGGCGCCATAGCCAGAAATGTTGATGAAGACAATTTCCGGATTGACCTTCCTCAGATCTTCGAAACCCAGGCCTAGTTTCGCAAGTGCACCCGGGCGCATCGTCTCCACGACCACATCGGCATCCTTGACCAGTTCCTTGTAGATCTGCTTGCCCTCCTCTGTCTTGAGGTCAAGCACAATGCTCTTCTTGCCCCGGTTGAGGTGATAATGCATCAAGGAGGTGCCCTCGATGATGGGCCAGGTCATTTCACGAATATAATCACCGGCAGGCGACTCGACCTTAATGACCTCGGCACCTAAATCAGCAAAGGATGTCGTCAGGGCAGCAGGCCCCAGCAGGGAGCTCTCGATAATGCGCAGATCCGCAAGGGGGGCATGACATTCACTCATGTAGGGGTTTCCTCTTAAATCGCCTATCCATGACGCGCCCACCACTTGTCTTTAGGTGCGCGACAAATACCAGCGTTCAAGATAAGCGATCAGGCGCTAGTTGCGGAGGCAATCTCAGTGCACTTGCGGACGATCGTATATCAATTCGGGACAGCCCGTTTAGCGCGGAGCCTGGATCACCCCGGAGGCCTGAAGCTCGTGAAATTCAGTCTCATCAAGCCCCAGCAGACCGCAGAAGATCGCGTAATTGTCGGCGCCGATAGCCCTGCCCGCATGGGGCGTTCCTCCTGGCGTTCCCAACAGACCAAGGGGAAGCCCGGGAGCTACGACACGCCCCTTCTTCTCATGAGAAATCTCTTCGAAATATTGGCGTGACTTGAGGTGAGAGTCACGCGTCCACTGGTCCTGCACATCCTGTACGA
>ERZ1046740.2934-NODE-2934-length-10643-cov-5.031923_pt1 | contig 10643 bp, 6 predicted proteins | sample MGYA00383093_ERZ1046740 | MGnify/ENA primary metagenome ERZ1046740 (study PRJEB29581, sample SAMEA5548363) | metagenome | biome: marine; feature: coastal; material: water | depth 25 m | study: Short-term variability in the microbial, nano- and picoplankton...
TTACTCTCGAAGGGGTCTATCGATTCTAGGTCCTTCCCTTCACCGATGGGAGCCACGCGCTCCCATCGGATTTTTTCAAACCCGATCGAATGCCACTTGCGTGGTGCCATCCCGGTAGGGCGTCTTAAGGGTATAGAGAACCATGCCGGTGGAGGTCAGTGAAAGGCGGGGAACTGCCACCGCTAAAAACCGGGCTTCTTAGTCCGGTTTTTTATTGCCTGTAAAAGGATGGAATATATTCCACCAGATAAGGCGTTAGGAATTTCCAAATAATTGATAATACAGAAATGCTGCTGCATATAGATTGGCTCAAAATGCCATTGGTTTGGCTCAAGCTATCTATAGTTACTTTGTCTTTCGTGGTTATATCTATAAAGGCTGATTTAGCCTTTTAATTTTCACTAAAACGAAAGATAAAGCCCGCCTCCCATTGAGGATGAACCCTTAGCAATAGGTACAGGGCCGGTCAGGCAATAATTTGGAGAATCACTCATGAATCATCGTACCGCCTTTTATGCTGCCATAGTGGGGGCAACTATTTCAACAGCGAGTGTTGCCGATACAACCCTGGAAGAGGTTGTAGTTACCGCACAGAAGCGTACACAAAGCCTACAGGATGTACCGGTCTCAATATCGGCCCTGAGCTCCAACGATCTGAACGGCCTGAAGCTACGCGCCGCCACGGAAATTGCCGCGCAAGTACCCAATATGCAAATGCAAACCCCGTTTGGTGACAGTTTCCCGTTGATCTCCATGCGCGGTATCTCCATGAGTGATTTTACCCCTACCCAATCCAGCCCGGTGGCGATTTATGTAGACGAGGTCTACAAGGGCAACCCCGCTATTCAGGGTGTACAATTGTTCGATCTTGAGCGGGTGGAAGTACTGCGCGGTCCTCAGGGAACCCTGTACGGCAAGAACACTACGGGCGGTGCGGTGAACTTTATTACCAAAGCCCCTACCCACGAAATCGAAGGCTACCTGTCGGTGGGTACAGGTAACTATTCCCGCAAGGAGGCCCAGAGCGCGTTCCAGACTTCACTGATGGATGATGTATTGGCCATGCGCGTTGCCGGTACCTGGACCGAGGCGGACGGTTACAATGAAAACAAACTGCCAGGTAAAGACGACCTCAACAGCATCGACGAATGGGGCGCGCGGGTAACTCTGGCCTTCACGCCGAACGAAGATTTAGACGCGATTCTGCGATTGTCCGCCAGTAAATCAACGCCGACTAATGCCGCCATCTATACCGATAATTACAACACCACCGGTATTCTTTCCAGTGCGTTGCCTGTAAGTCGTGAGACCGACCCGGACACCTGGAGTGACGGCTCGTCACTGGATGAACATGAATTCCGTTCCGATCTTGATGAAGAGCGTGAAATTACAACCCAGGCGGCTGCCCTGACCATCAATTACAATCTCTCAGACACGCTATCTCTAACTTCGATTACCTCCTATGACGATGGCGAATTCTTTGCCCCGGAAGACACCGATGGCATGGCACTCGATTTTAGTCATATCGATTATGGTACCGATGCCACCCAGTGGGCGCAGGATATACGCGTAACTTCAGACTATGAAGGTCCCTTTAATTTTATTGCGGGTCTTTATTGGGCCAGGGAAGAAATCGAAGCCAGCAATCGCGTTGATTTTACCCACGAACTGGCCAATTTTTTTGGGTTGGTTGATGTTAACGGTGACGGCTTAATCGGTACCGATCCTGCCGAATGTAATTCCTTTGATCCAGCCTATGCTCTGTGTCTCACCCAGTACAACGAGTTCGACCAAAACAAAACCAGCAAGGCTGCTTACCAGCACAGCACCTACGACCTGTCTGACGGTATGAGCCTGACGTTTGGTCTGCGCTACAGCGAAGAAGAAGCCGAACTGCGTAATTACGTCGCGCAAATTGGCGGCGTTGACCTCAATGCCTCAGACACCCTCACCAGCATTACTCAGGATATGTTGCCGACCGATGATTTTGTCGATCGTGAGTGGTCGGGCAAGCTCGGCCTGGATTACACCACCGAAGACAGCACTTTGCTTTATGCCAGCTACAGTAGAGGCTTCCGCAGTGGCGCCTTTAATAGCCAGGGCTATTACTCCCCCCAGGATGTTTCCCAGGTTGATCCTGAAACACTGAACGCCTATGAAATCGGTTTTAAAACCCAATTGCTAGATGACTCGTTGCAGCTGAATGGTGCGGCTTTCTACTACGACTACAATAACCAACAGGTAATTGATGTCGATGGTGCTACCCTAAGTCAATTTCTGGTTAATATAGACAGCTCTGCTATTCAGGGTATTGAATTGGAGCTGACCTCACGCCCCATCGAACCGCTGACCCTGCGCGCCGGTCTGGGTTGGATGGATAGCGAAATTGAAGAAGGCCTTCTGGCAAGTAAAGGCGAAGACTTACAAGGTAACGAGCTACCCGCGGCTCCGAAGATGAACTTTAACCTGTCTGCAGATTATGAGTTGGCCTTGGGCAGCGCCGGTAGCCTGCTGCTGCACTTGGATAGCAACTGGTCTGACGATCAATACCACAATGTGAGCAACACCGTGGGGCAGAGCGCCTACTGGTTGACCAATGGCCGTATCAGCTTTGAAGCCGCTGACGACAGCTACACAGTGGCACTCTGGGTAAAAAATATCGAAGACAAGATCTACAAAACCTACTCTATTGATATTCAGACTTTGGGTTGGGACTACAACCATCTGGGTGCCCCTCGCACTGCCGGAGTCGAAGCTATTTTCCGCTTCTAACTGTTTGGGAATCTATCTATCGAAACCGTGGGAGCACACGGTTTCGATATGGGCTTACAGGGAAAGCAGAAAGTACTTAAGCAGTGAGCCTTGATACTTAGGTTTCTCCCGGGGGTAACGGCTGAACGCAGTTGAATCTGAGAAACCGAGCTCTAAAGCGATAGTGCTGATATTTACATGGCTTTTTTGTAGTGCCGTCTTGGCGAATTCGAGAATAACATCTTCTCTAATTTGCCGAAAACTGGTACCCAACTCCTTCAGGTGGCGGGTGAGTGAACGGCGTGACATATGAACCAGGTCGGCAACTAAATCTGCCCCGAACTGAGGTGCGTTATGGGAAAGCGCAATGTAATACCTGACTTTAGCGAGCAAACTCTCTTCCCGGTGGGCATTGTCCAGAATTTCTTGCAGTTGGTTTCTGAAGTGCTGCTGCAGATTTGGATCTGCGCTGGTAAGTCGAGTATCCAGATACTCGCTGCTAAAAGTAATACGGTTACTGGGCTGATTAAAAAAGCAGACAGCTTCACCAAAGACTTCAATATGCCGACTGATGTCGATGGGCTGAGGATGGATAAAATCGACCCGCTGTGGTTGCCAGTTGTCGCCAAGCAGCGTCCGAAACATTTGCGTAATCAAGGCCAATGTGTGTTCGGCATCTTGTCGGACATCTTCATCAGTAGGTAGAAGATATCTGTAGGTGAAAGAACTCGTTGCGGGAGCCTCATCAAAAATCATGTCAACGCCCTGAGAGAAAAGAGCATGAAACTGGTGTGCTGCCTTAAGTGCATCTCGCATGGTTGTGCTGTAATGAACGGCTAATCCTGCATAGCCAAAGTCATCTGCTTGAAAGGTATTGGCTAGATTAAGGCCGAGGTTGTTATCGCCCAAATACTCAGAAGCCGCATTCAATAACTTCAGGTACTTAAGTAGAGGTAACTTTTTCAGTGTAGATAGTTGAGTGTCCTTTGATAGGTCGGCCGCAGCTTGTATTGTTTCACCGGGTACACCTTCGTGTAAAAGATAGCTGATCAACCAATTGACATTGATTTGAGGGGGGCGAGCTTTCATATATCAGACTTTAACTGAGAAGTGATGTCACAGGTACATTGACGAGCTAAAGCCATCTTATAGATTTTGGGTGAATTGTAAAGTTTTGGCTCAACCTATCTATGGTTTGGCCTGTTTTGTCATGTGTGAATTCAGCTTGCCGCGTAAATTAAAACTTCAGATGACGTGGGCCATACGAGAGTCTTTAGCTGATCATTAAGAGAGCGCGTAATCGTATTTATCATGTCTGGATTAATTGAAAGAAGTCAATATGGTCGATGATATGCCAGAAACTACTAGCACTACACTTTCCGAAAATGAGAAGAGTGAAATTCTGAATAGCTATGGACGGCATTATTCGGACACGATTGTTCAATATTTAAAGGCGGGCAATCTGGATTTGATAGAGCGCCAAAGAAGTGGCGTAAAATTTTCTGATGCCTGTACTGGAAAAGATTATATCGACGCGTTTGGTTCAGCAGGTTGTTTTAATGTTGGAAGATCGAATCAAGCCATTATAGATGCGTTGGAACAGGTATCAAGTGCGGGTGATATGGGCACCAGTCAATTATTATCACGGCACAAAATTGAATTTGCGAAAAAGCTGGTATCTCATTCTCCAGGGGATCTTAATCGTGTTTTGCTTTCGGGAGGTGGTGGTGAGGCTGTTGATTCAGCGCTAAAGTTGGCAAAGGCCGCAACCAGTAGGAATGAGGTTGTTATTATGAAACTTGCCTATCACGGTCATTCAGGTTTCTCAGTTTCAGCCAGCGGTAAAGCGAACTACAAGGATCCTTTCGAACCCTTGATCCCAGGGTTTAAAATGGCGGATTTCAATGATTTGTCTTCGGTTCAGGCGTTGGCCAGTCATAAAACAGCGGCAATTATTTTAGAGCCGTTAATGGGGGAAGGCGGTGTTCATGCCGCAACGGATGAATTTCTGCAGGGAGTACGTAAGCTCTGTGATGAAAAAGGCATCGTTCTTATTTTTGATGAAATTCAATGTGGATTTGCCAGAACAGGCAAGCTCTGGTATTCCCAGCATTCCGGGGTTGTACCCGATATTATGATTCTGGCCAAATCAATGAGTGGCGGGCTATTTCCTAATGCCGCGATTGTATATCGGGATATTGAACTACTAACACAGTATGTGGATAAGAATCCGGGCTTCCATTCATCCTGTGGTGGCGGTTCAGATATCGGCTGTTACGTCTCGGGAAAAGTTATAGATTTTCTTGTGGAGAATAACGTAGCAGGAAATGCTCGGGTTCAGGGAGATGTGATTAAGCAAGGATTAATGCAGTTGGCCAGTGAGAATCCTAACCTGATTAAAGAAGTTCGGGGTGTGGGTATGATGTTGGCGATTGAATATAGATACAGATTTCTCGGCGGAGTAATGGCTAAAACCCTGGCTGATAATGGTGTTTTTGCAGCCTATTCAGGTAACGCTCCACAGGTCATGCGCTTTATGTTAGCGCCAACAATAACCCGGCAAGAGGCTGAAGAATTTCTTGTGCGTGTTAGGAAGGCGGTAGATGCGTTGATATTTTTGAGCAAGTTTATGATTCCTTTCTCCAAGCTCCCCTTCGTTGGGCGTCTGCTGGATAATGAAGCCGCTATGGCTCGTATTGGCAGTAAACTGCGTAGGGATTGAGAGCCCTCTCTCAACGAAAGATAGGTCACTGATCGATTTTTATAGGTAATGATATGCAACAGAATAAGTTTCAAGACGTGTCGACAGAAGAGAGTCTATTTCTCGAAGCTGAGAGTGTTTTCTCAAAAGGACTTGTGGATTCCATCAGGGCGCGCGGGCATGACTTTATCGAACAGGGAGGGGACGATTCATTTCTCTTTGACAGCCAGGGTAATCGCTATATCGATTGCCTAACATCCGCCTCTACCTATAACCTGGGTAGAAATAATGAAGCCATTATTGACGAGCTTCAGCAGGCAAGCCGCCAGACAGATCAAGGCCTTTTTGTAACCACATCGGAGGAAAAGGTTGCCTTGGCTAAGAGTTTGTCTGCATTTGTTCCGGGGCCATTAAATTGCATGCTGATGCAAGTAGTAAGAGGTGAACCATTTGACGGCGCATGCAAGTTGGCCCGCGGGTATAGTGGTAGAAGTGAGATTATCTCTTTAAAGGGCAGTTGGTACGGGCAAACAGGGTTTGCCGTAAGCCTGACTGAACGAGACGATAGAGAGGATTTTGGCAGTAGCGTTCCGGAAACCAGGGTTGTAGATAAAGATAACCTGATGTCGAGCATCAACAAAAATACGGCAGCAGTTATTGTTGAACCCGTTCAAGTTGAAAGCCACTGTCGTCTACTTGGGCCTGGTTATTTGAGAGAGCTGCGTGAAGTTTGTGATAAGCATGGGGCTCTTTTGATTTTTGATGAGACGCAAACAGGATTCGGGCGTACGGGAAGTAGATTTGCCTTTGAGGCGGTTGGTGTCAATCCGGATATTCTGATTTTAGGGGAGGCGATAACTAATGGTGTCTTTCCGATGGCAGGAATTATGTATACTGAAGCGTTGAAAACGTTTTTTGAGGGTAGTGTTGGGCTTCATATTAGTACTTTTGGTGGACATGATGTTGGCTGTCGTGTTGCCTGTAAAGCAATAGCAGAATACGAGCGTGTGAAACCGTGGGACAATGCGAGCATCATGGGGGATAAACTTCTGGAGGGGTTAAAAGCTATTGTAAAAGACAATCCCCAGATTTTTGAATCGGTTCAAGGTATAGGGCTACTTACCTCGTTGAAGTTGAAAACCGAAAAGCTGGCTCTGGATTTTTGCGTATCGGCAAAGGAAGCAGGCATTATTGTTATGCCTGCGCTGCTGGATAAAAAGTGTGTTCTATTTCGGCCGGCATTAACCATTACAGATTCAGAAGTTGACATGGTTTTACGTGCCAGCATGGAGGCAGTGAAATCGCTCTAACAGCGAGTAAGAGCTGATAAGATAAAGCCGCGTATGGATGGGCTGATGTTGTATTGTGGTAGTGGGAGCTTCCATGGGGGTGTACGGCTTCAGCCGATACAGGACCAAATGACCTGATTCACTAAGAGATACATCTGCTACTTTTAAAGTGAAAGTAGAGGAGTCGCAATATGAAGTATAAGCAGTATAAATGGGGTATTGGCAAGTGTACGTCGTCAGAGGATATGGCACCAATCAGGCCGTTTTCTAAGAGACACTTTTCTGCCGGTTGCTTCTCCAGTTTAGCCTGCTAATCGCAGGTTGTGTATTTTCCTCTGGGTCATGGTCCTGGCTTTCACCAGGGCGCGCTGATCCAGTATCTCGTTCCGCCTTCCTCCATAGACGTCAGCTGGCGTCACGTTGTCCAGGGACTCGTGATACCGCTCGTGGTTGTAGTGGTGAACCCATTCCTCAATGGCTTTCTCCAACTCCCACGGATAGTAGTAGTGCTCCAGCTTCACCACATTTTTCATCGACCGGTGATAGCGCTCGATCTTGCCGTGTGTCATCGGGTGATAGGGGGCGCCCCGAGTGTGCTCGATCTCCTGCTGTTTGAGCCAGGACTTGAGCTCACCGCTGATATTACAGGGGCCGTTGTCCGATAACAGGCGTGGCCTGTGGCGTACCCTGGCCTCAGATAGCCCAGTGGCCCTGAGAGCGTCCTCTAACGTATCAGTCACATCCGAGGCGGACATCGTGGTCGTCAGCCGCCAACTGATGATGTAGCGGGAGTAATCGTCCAGCACCGTGGACAGGAAGTACCAGCCCCAGCCCACCACCCGGAAGTAGGTAAAATCGGTCTGCCACAGTTCATTGACCCTACTGGTCGGATGCTGGAATTTGTCCGAGGCGCTTATCACTGTGAACTGGGGGCTGGTGATAAGGTCATGGGCCTTGAGAAGCCGATAAACACTGGACTCAGAGACGAAGTAGTCGTGCGTATCGGTGATATGCCAGGCTAATTCCCGAGGTGTCAGATCTGGCCGTTCCAAAGCCACTTCGACAATCAGTTCCCTTGCGGAGTCAGGGATCCGGTTCCAGTGCTGACGAACAGCGCGACTCTGGTTCTCAAGGCCATCGAGGCCACGTTCTTCGTAGGCCCGATACCAGCGGTAGAAGCTGGTCCGACTGACCTTAATTTCCCGCAGTGTACGTCGCACAGACAGCTCGGATTCCTCGACCAACCGGATAATGGCCAGTTTCTTGGATGCCGTGTACATCATTCCTCGTCCAAGATCACACCCTGCCCAGTCAGACTTTTTTTGAGCCAGTCATTCCTCAGGTAGAGTTCGGCCACAGCCTGCTTCAGGTCTTTGTTTTCCTGTTTCAGGCCAGAGACTTCATCAGTGTTGGCCTCCCGGACGGTGTCACCCGCCAGGCGCTTCTTGCCGGCCTCCAGAAAATCCTTGCTCCAGCGGTAGTACAGGTTGCTGTTGATCCCTTCCCGGCGGCGCAGCTCGGCGATGGACATCTCGCCTCGAAGTCCCTGCAGGACAATCCGGAGGGCCTGCCCCACGAAGTGCTTTGGGTATTTTCTCCTCGGTGGAATGCTTGCGGCGGGTTTTACGACGGATATCCTTAACCGTCTTTTCCGTGTTGGACGTGCTCATATCGAGACTCCTCTGCTTCAGTTAAAAGTAGCAGAACTGTCTCTTAGTAAATCAGGCCAGTTGGTAACTCATGCTTTGAGGGCGCACAGCAGGTCTTTACTACGAAGAAAGCGACTACGATCTCACAGAGCAGATCAATGTCAACGACTACAATTTCCAGTCAGTTGAGATGCCTAATAAAAAACAAACATAAATGGTTGAAACGAACAAAAATGATTGGTAGTGTTGTCTGCACACTGAGATAAGTCTTCAGTACATGAAGCTCCAGCGAATATAAACACAACAGGAGAACCGTGATGAAATATGCCAAAAGCCCCCTTGCACTTGCTATTGGGTACTTGTACGCCTCGTCGGTCGCTTCACCCGCACTTGCGCAACCGATGCTGGAAGAGGTGATTGTCACCGCGCAAAAGCGCGTAGAGTCACTGCAAGATGTACCTATCTCTATTGCGGCAGTGTCGGGCGATAATATCGAGCGGGCAGGTATTACGGACCTGGAAGAGCTCAGCTTTACCATGCCGAATATCACGATCACCCAGGAGCAAATCTCCGACCGGATAAATATCCGTGGTATCGCCTCTGGCGGTAATCAGGGCTTTGATCAGTCGGTGGGTCTATTCTCAAATGGCGTCTATCTCGCCAGAGGCACGCAATTTCGCTCTGCCTTTCTCGATGTCGGCATGGTAGAGATCTTGCGCGGGCCACAGGCCACGTTGTTCGGCAAAAACACGATTGCCGGCGCAGTGAATATCACGCCCAGGCGTCCTGACTATGACCTGAACGGCGAAATTCGCGGCAGGTATGAGGCTGAGTATGGCGGCTGGAGCACTTCGGGCTACGTAACCGGAGGACTGACAGATACTTTGGCGGCCCGAGTTGCTGTCAAGTACAAGGAAGATAATGGCTGGGTCGACAACAAGCTCATCAATCGCGATGAGCCCGAAGCAGAGGCCACAAACTATCGAGTATCGTTCTTGTGGGAGCCCTCTGCAGATTGGTCGATTAACCTGTCTCACGAAGATTATAGTCTGGAAAAAGATGGGAAGGGATGGGAGGTACTGGGCGCAGAGGTGATCGAGCGCGGTACAGGCGAGGTTCTAGATCCGAATGGCTGTTCGGCACTGGGCCTCATCGAATGTAAGGGAGATTATGTGACCCATGCGACGAATGTCGCGGCTGAAGGTGACCTAAGTAACTATACCGAAGAAGAGTGGTCCGAGGTCGACACAGATCTTACTGCCCTAAACATTGAGTACCAATGGGGTGAATACACGGTTAACTCGGTGACAGGTTGGGCCAATTCTGAGGTGAACGAGCTTAACCCAAGCGCGGCCACACCGATTCCACAGGCGAATACTATGCAGGAGGAAGATTTTGAGTCCTTCAGCCAGGAACTCCGAATTACCTCTCCTACCGGTAATACTATCGAATGGCTTGCAGGTCTCTACTATGAAGAAAGCGACTACGATCTCACAGAGCAGATCAATGTCAACGACTACTACTTGTTAGCACCGTTTGCGACAGGCAGCTTTGGATCGTTTTTAGGATTCAACCCAAAAGTTGTCCAGGACTTTGAGCAGGAAGCGGAGACCTGGGCTGTATTCGGCCAGGCTACCTGGAATATTTCAGATGCCTTCCGGGCAACCCTGGGTCTGAGGTACAGCGAAGAGGAGAAGGAAGCCGCACAAACCTATACCACCGACTTGCCGCGCCCATTTGACCTCGCATTCGGGGCGGAAAACCATGAAATACCTACCCAGAAGTACGAACAGGATGACTGGTCCCCGTCGCTAAACCTGCAGTGGGACATAAATCAGGATATCATGCTGTATGCCAGTGGGAGCATCGGATACAAGTCGGGTGGATTTGATGCGCGGATTTCCAATGATGGCATCGTGGATGGCCAGATAGACCAGGAGGCATTGGAGGAAAAATTCGAGTTCGACCAGGAAAAAGCAACGACCTATGAACTTGGCTTCAAATCCGTGTGGCTAGATGGCTCTGCCGAATTGAACGGCGCCTTGTTCTATACCGAATATGAAGATCTCCAGTTCTCGATCTTCGATGGCGGGCTAGCGTTCCAGGTGGACAACGCTGCCGGTGTCGATTTGACTGGTTTTGAGTTTGAGGGGCGCTGGCAACTGTCCGAGAACCTTTACCTTAGCGGTGGCGGTGCTTGGCTCGATTTCGAATACACTGACTTTGAAGACGGCCCCTGCGATATCTATCAGC
>ERZ1046740.2935-NODE-2935-length-10643-cov-4.384492_pt1 | contig 10643 bp, 7 predicted proteins | sample MGYA00383093_ERZ1046740 | MGnify/ENA primary metagenome ERZ1046740 (study PRJEB29581, sample SAMEA5548363) | metagenome | biome: marine; feature: coastal; material: water | depth 25 m | study: Short-term variability in the microbial, nano- and picoplankton...
CAACCGTATCCTGTCATGCCGCCGGATCTGATGAAGCTGTTTCGCTGGGCGCAGAATTACTACTCTGCGCCACCGGAGGCGATTCTGGAGAGCATGATTCCCGCCGCGATTCGCAAGGGGATGCAGGTCAAAACGCGCCGTTATATTTCCGCCGGCAAAGCGCCCACTGCCGACGAGCTCGTTGCGCTTGAAAAGCGTGCTCCCAAACAGGCCGAACTGCTCCGTTTTATTCGCCAGCAACTCAAACCGCTGGCGCGCGCCGATGTATTGAAGCGGATGAAGATCAGCGCCTCGGCTTGCGATGGGCTGGTCAAGAAGGGATTTCTGCGAGAAACAGATACCGAAGAAGAGCGCATCGCCTACGAAGACGAACTGAGTGACTTCGATACCGTCGCCGAAGTCTCGCGCCCGACACTGACCGACGAACAAGACAGCTGTGTCGATGCCATTCATGGTGCGATTGATAAGGATGATTTTAGCGTGCGCCTGCTGCATGGCGTAACCGGGTCGGGTAAGACCGAAGTTTACCTCAATGCGATTGAGAAAGTCGTCGCCAGCGGTGGTGGGGTGATTTTCCTCGTGCCGGAAGTGGCGCTCGCACCGCAGACGGTCGGCCGGGTGCGCGGACGCCTTGAAGCGCGCGGCGTGCATACCGTGGTGTGGCACAGCCATCTGTCTGAAGGGGAGCGCTATGATGCGTGGAAGGCGCTCGCCAGTGGCGAGGCGCACGTGGTGGTCGGCGCGCGCTCAGCCGTGTTTGCGCCGGTGCAAAACCTCAAGCTCATGATCGTCGATGAAGAGCACGAGCCCTCTTATAAACAGGAAGAGTCGCCGCGTTATAATGGACGCGATGTCGCGGTGTATCGCGCGTTTTTAAACAAAGCGGTCTGCGTGCTCGGTTCCGCGACACCTTCGCTGGAATCACTTTATAATGTCGAGCAGGGGAAATACGCCGTCGATCGTATCCTCAACCGCGTGGATAATCGTCAACTGCCGCGTATCCATGTTGTGGATATGTGTCGCGAAGGCACGCCGGAGAAAGCGGCCTCGCCGATTTCCCGCATGCTCGCGGACAAGCTCTATGATCGCTACGAGAAAAAGGAACAGAGCATTTTGTTTCTCAATCGTCGCGGGTTTTCCACCAGTATGTTGTGCCCGGATTGTGGATACGTTGCCGGCTGTGAGCATTGTAGTATTCCGAAGACTTATCACCGCACGGATAAGAAACTCCGCTGTCATCTTTGCGGCGAAGAAAGCAACGCGCCGACGCGCTGTCCGGAGTGCAAATCGTCGAATATCCGCATGCGCGGTAAGGGCACGCAGAGGATCGAAGATATCGTACAGAAAATTCTACCCACTGCGCGTATACATCGGATGGATGCCGACTCCATGTCGAAAAAGAATCTTTACCGTAAGATTCTAAACGACTTCCGCATCGGGAAAATTGATATTCTGGTGGGTACGCAAATGATCGCCAAGGGGCTCGACTTTCCCAACGTCACACTCGTGGGGCTGGTGGATGCCGATATGTCGCTGCACATTGAGGATTTCCGCGCCGCGGAGCGTACCTTCCAGTTGGTGGTTCAGGTGTCCGGCCGTTCCGGGCGTGGTGACCGGGCAGGCGAAGTCGTGATTCAGACCCACACCCCGCACGCGCCGCCCATTCAGTTTGCCCGCAAGTCCGACTTCGACGGCTTTCAACTCGAAGAGCTCGAACAACGCCGTGAGTTCAACTACCCGCCGTTCCGTCATCTCATCCGCCACCTGTTCCGCGGCCGCAATCCCGACAAGGTGAATTTCTACATCGATCAGTGGACCAAGCTGGTCGAACAAGAAATGGGCGACAAGGTCGAGATCCGCGGCCCCGCACCCGCACCGATCGAAAAGATCCGCGACGAATACCGCTTTCAATTGTGGTATTTCGCCCCGAGCGCCAGCAGTGTGATCGGTCCGCTCGCCGCGCTCCGCGAAAGTTTCAAAATGGACAAGGAAGTGATCGACCAAATGGACGTCGATCCGATGAACTTGAGCTAGTGCAGTCCGCCGTCAATTTTATGACTTATTAAGTCTCATCCGGATTTGGCTGTTAAGCCCCGTAGTCGGGTTGATTTAGCCGCCCGACAGTATCCACAGTCACGTTACAATCGGCCCTGAACGGGGCAGCCACCTAAAGGAGGCTGCCTACGTAAGTAAGCTTGCCAGCCTTCCGGGGCCTTCTGGCATGCCTGCGTCGGGTTACATTATACGACGGACTACACTAGGGAATCAACAGAGACGCACTCTTCACCTGTGCATACACCTGATCGCCTGTTTTCAATCCCAGATCCTCAGTCGACTTGCGGGTGATCCGTGACAGCAGCGGCACTGGACCTGCCATCAGTCGAACGGTCATCTGCGCATCACTTTCCTGAACCAGTTGGTCCACGGTGGCAGGGAAGATATTCAGTATGCTGGTCGCTTGCTGATGCGCCAACGTGAGACTGACATCACGGGCCAATACCTGCAATCGCACGGTACGGCCAGCGGGGAGCGGACTGGCGGCCACGCTAAAGTGCCCGCCTGCGAAATCGAGCCGGAGGAGCCCAAACGCTTCGTCATAACCGGCCACCGTGGTCTCTATCACGCTCTCGGCATCCGCGTCATGTGTGATCGCAAGGTCCAGGCGTGAAAACACTTCCCCGACCGGCCCCGTCGCTTGCACCCGACCGTTGTCCAACAATACCAAGTGGTCGGCCAGACGGACGACTTCGTCACGGGAGTGGCTGACATAGAGCACGGGGATCTCGAGTTCGCGGTGCATCGATTCCAGATAGGGCAGGATTTCCTGTTTCAGCCGGTCATCGAGTGCCGCCAGCGGCTCATCCAGCAATAGCATGTCCGGACTCGACGCCAGAGCGCGGGCGATGGCCACGCGCTGCTGTTCGCCGCCGGAAAGTTGGGACGGCCTGCGATTCAGCAGATGGCCAATGCCCAGCAGTTGGATCGTCGGATCGATCGATGCCTTGTGCGCCGCACCTTTGATTCGTTTGAGGCCATACTCGATGTTGCGTTGTACATTCAGGTGGGCGAACAGGCTGGGCTCTTGGAAGACATAACCGATCGACCGTTTATGCGGGGGGAGGAACTGCCCGTCTCCCTGCCAAATTTGATCGCCGACCCGCAGGTATCCGTCCTCGTTGTATTCCAGTCCCGCGATGGCGCGCAACAGTGTCGTCTTGCCACAGCCGGACGGACCGAACACGGCGGTCACTCCCTTGCCGGCAATGGCAAGGTCGGCATTCAACGAGAACTCGCCCCGGTCAATATGGAAACGTGCTTCGATCGTCATGCTTGTACGACCGAGAACCGGCGGTTGATCCCATACACTGTCATTAACAGTACAAACGAGAGGATTAACAGGCATCCCGATAGCCAGTGGGCCTGCGTATATTCAAGTGCCTCGACATGATCATAGACCGCGATCGAAACCACTTGTGTGGTGCCGGGAATGTTGCCGCCGATCATCAATACGACGCCGAACTCACCCAGCGTATGGGCAAAGCCAAGCACCGCGGCGGTAATAAACCCCGGCTTGGCCATGGGGACGGCAATAGTGAAGAAACGGTCGAGTGGCGAAGCCCGCAAAGTGGCCGCGACTTCCAGTGGCCGACGGCCCACGGCGGTAAAGGCATTCTGCAAGGGTTGGATCACAAAAGGCATGGAATAAAAAACAGAGCCGATCACCAATCCGGTGAAGGTGAAGGCCAGCGGGCGGCCACCCAGCGCCTCCATCAAACCGCCGATGGGACCATGCGGGCCCAGAGCGATCAACAGGTAGAAGCCCAGAACCGTCGGCGGCAGCACCAGCGGCAAGGCCACCAGTGCTTCCACCAGGAACTTGAAGCGCCAACGGCTACGCGACAACCACCATGCGATCGGCGTGCCGACGATCAGCAGGATGACAGTGGTCATCACTGCCAGTTTGAGCGTAATAAAAAGCGCCGTTAAATCCTGTTTGTCGAATATCATAGGGTGCCATATCCATAGCTCTGAATGATCGTACATGCTTCCTCCCCCTGGACGAATGCCATAAACGCACGCGCAGTCGCATTGCTTTTCAGCAACACCGCCTGCTGGTCGATGGCGCTGTAGAGGGATTGTGGCGGCTGCCAGAAAGATCCCGGCACCGCGCGGTTGGGGCGCTTGACCTTGGAAAAAGCCACAAACCCCAACTCGGCATTGCCGCTGTGGGCGAACTGGAAGGCCTGGTTGATATTTTCCCCGCGTACGATCCGCTTCTGCAACTGATCCCAAACGCCACGCGCCTGCAGGATCTCTTTCGCCGCCTTACCGTAGGGCGCGAGTTTCGGATTTGCGATTGCGATAAAACGGAAGTCGCCCGTGTTCAGCACGGAGCCATTCGCATCCACCACATCCGGCTTAGGGCTCCATAGGACGAGCTTGCCCACCGCATAAGTGAAACGGCTGCCGGACAGGGCGCGGCCTTCATCTTCAAGCAGTTTCGGACGTTCGACGTCCGCCGCGAAAAACGCCTCGAAAGGCGCACCGTTTTTGATTTGTGCGTAGTGCTTACCAGTGGAACCGTAGGCCAGAATCACTTCGTGGCCGGTTTTCGCCTCGAACCGCTCGGCGATTTCCTTGATCGCCTCGGCGAAGTTGCTCGCCACGGCAATACGAATTTCGTCAGCAAGCACTTGTCCCGCACAAAAAGTAACGGTCAGTGCCAGAATCAAGCTGAGTTGTATTCTTTTCGGTATTAATACCTCCATCGTGGTTGTCTTGTGGAATGCAATGCCGCTTGTTGGGCTAAGGCTTAAACCTAGTCGATGAGAGACAATGAGCTCAATCGTTAAGTTAAGAGAATCCCGCGTCCAGTTTTCTCAGGGCACTTCAATCGACTACGAGGGTTATTTGATGGAGGCTGATACAGGGGGAGCGCGCTACAGTGTTTCGAAGGCCCTGTTGGCCGCGATGTAGAGCGGGTGCTTGGGTGTTTGGTTGGCGTTCTTGCCGAGGCAGGAAATGTTCAGGTCCGGGAACTTGCGGAACGGCGCGAGCAGTTCGAGGATGGCGGTTTGGCGATCCATGTGCAGACCGTGGTTTCCCCAGCCGCCGACGATGTGGAGACTGCCTTGATTGCGCTCATAGGCCTGGGTGATCGCGCGCTGGATGTGGGCATCGTTTTCCGGGCCGACGGGATCTTCGACCGCGAGCATGTCTTTGGGATCGGTCGCGCGATAGGCGAAGATGTTGAGCATCAAAAACTCGTTGGCTCCGAGCCGCTCGCAGAATGATTTGATCCGCGTCAGTGTCGGGTCGAGTTGGTTCTCGTCCGCGGTCGATGGGTTGAGGCAGATGAACAGCGCCCGTCGGCGATCAAAGAGCTCATCCCATCGGTGGAGCAGGGTGTAGCGGTATTGGCGACAGGCTGAAAAGGTGCAGTCGTTTTGCATGCGTGTGATTCTACCTCACGTTGTTGACGGTGATACCGGGCCAGTCGTCGGTACGGAATGGGGTGACGGGCAGGCCGTTGCGGTCTTGCAAGTTGGCGACGGGATTGTTGGCCCAGGCATAGCGGACCGCGACGGGATGGGGTACGCTTGCGCTGGAGACTCGAACTTTGTTTTTAGCGACGATTTTGGCGTCGGCCCAGGCGAAGACTTTGTCCGCGCCGGCAACGGCAAAACCAATCGGCTGCTTGACGTCGAATGTGTAAAGGCCCGCCGGGCTGACGTGATCGAAAGTGAGCGTGATGGTATTGCCTGTGGTTTCCATCGATGCGTAGCGCGGACTTTGTGAAGCCATGTTGTAGCCGTAGTCGTTGGCAAGTGCGAGTCGGGCGAGGCGATTGGCCACGGTTTGCTTGTCGCGTGGGTGGATGTCGCGCCCTTCGCCGGCGTCAATGATGACGGCCTCCCCGGTATTGGTGAGTGCCAGTGCCATGGTTTGCGCTTCGCGCAGTTCAGCCCAGGCGCTTTCCGCCGGAGCATCCAGCTCTGCTTGGAAATCGGCGAGCTGCACCCAGTAGAAGGGGAAGTTGCCTTGACGCCACAGATCGCGCCAAGTGCTGATCATCAGTGGGAAGAGCTCGCGGTATTGGTAGGCGCGGCCTGCATTCGACTCGCCTTGATACCAAATCACGCCGCGCATGCCGTAGCCAATGGTCGGATGGAGCACACCGTTGAAGATGTTGGCGGGGCGATGTTGCCCTGCACGGAAATCACGGGGCGCGCGTTTATTGGGCTTGGGGCTGCCGGCGGCTTGCCATGCTTTGAATTCGGCAACTTTGGCGGCATGCTTTTCATCGGTATAGGCGGCGACTTTTGCATCCCATGAGTTGAGCAGTTCGGTGTAGCCGTCGTCTGCTTCGAGCACTTCGCGCGGCACCCATGCTTCGGCAGCAGAGCCGCCCCATGCGTTGTTGATCAGGCCGACGGGCACGCCGAGTGCATTATGGATGCGACTGCCGAACAGGTAGCCGACCGCGGAAAAGTTTGCGACGGTTCGGGGGGAGCAGGCTTGCCACTGTCCGTTGAAATTTTCCTGCGCCTCTTGTGTGCCGACTTGCGGCACCGAGATAAGGCGGATTTCGGGATAGTTGGCGGAGGCAATTTCAACGTCCGCATGGTTACTGTTGTTGAGCGACCACTGCATGTTAGACTGGCCGGAGCAGATCCAGACCTCGCCGGCGAGAACATCTTCGAAGGTGAGTGTGTTGTTGCCCTTGACGGTGAGCTGGTAGGGGCCGCCGACTGCGAGCGGATCCAATTTAACGCACCAGTTGCCGTCTGTCCCTGCCACCGCAGTGTGCGATTGCTCGTCGATCGTGACGGTGACTTTTTCGCCGGCTTCGGCCTTGCCCCATACCGGGTTGGCCTGCTCGCGCTGCAGCACCATGTGGTCACCGAAAATATTTGGAAGCGTGACATCGGCCTGAAGGCTGGAGACGCCCAGGCTGATGATGGATGCAACAAGGGGGAGGGGGACTTTGAATAATCGCATAAGCTAGTAGCAAAGCGAATTGCCCGAAGATGGGAAGGTGATTTTGGGGGGTGTAGCATGACGGCGATAGCCGTTGTGACCGGCGGTGGCATACGGGCCGAACGCCCCTCCGGAGATGCAACCGCTGTCGCGGCCGCGCTACATTTCTGTCACGCTGTATTTTGTAGCATGACGGCGAGAGCCGTTGTGTGTGGGCAGTGTTTAGACGCTTGTTTCGTGTGGCGTGGTGTCTGCGGTCACGGCGCTGTAGCGCTGGAGCACTGTTTGCAGGATCGATTCGGGGTCGATGCCGACGCTGGCGCGGAGCTTGGCGACGGAGTTGCCGTGCTCGACGAATTGGTCCGGCCAGCCGATGCGGACGACCGGGCGCAGACAGTTGCCTTCCTGTAGTGTTTCCATCACTGCGGTGCCGAAGCCGCCACTGATCACGTTATCCTCCAGGGTCACGATGAGCTTGCTGGTTTCGGCGGATGCGAGCAGCAGTTCGGTGTCGAGTGGTTTGGCAAAGCGGGCGTTGACCACGCCGGCTTGGATACCGTGTTCGCTGAGTTGTGCGGCGAGCTTTTCGGCGTCGGCGACCATCGAGCCAATCGCCCAAAGGTCGATTTCGCCGGCGGCTTGCAGGCGTTGCGCCTTGCCGATTTCGAGTGCTTCGGGGGTTGCTTTGATCGGTGTGCCGACCGCGTTGCCGCGTGGGTAGCGCACGAAGGCGGCGCCTTGATAGGCGATGCCGGTGGCCATCATGTCGGCCAGCTCGTCTTCGTTCGAGGGGGCCATGACGAGTGCGCCGGGGATATTGCGCAGGTAGGAAAGGTCGAACAGTCCGTGGTGAGTGGCGCCGTCGTTGGGCGAGAGGCCCGCGCGGTCCATGCAGAAGAGCACGGGTAAATTTTGCAGTGCCACGTCGTGGATGATCTGATCGTAGGCGCGCTGCAGGAAGGTCGAGTAGATGGCGCACACGGGGTGGAAGCCGGAGGTGGCCATGCCGGCGGCAGCGAGGACGGCGTGTTCTTCGGCGATGCCGACGTCGATAAACTGATCTGGCAGTTCCTTTTCAAGTATGTTCAGACCGGTGCCCGCGGGCATGGCGGCGGTGATGCCGACGATGTTCTTGTCCGCTTTGGCGAGCTTGACCAGTGTTTCGCCCATGACGTCTTGATACTTCGGCGGCGTGCCCGGCGCGGAAGGGGCACCTTTACCGGTATGGATATCAAAAGGGCTGGCACCGTGAAAACGCTCCGGATTTGCGATCGCGACATCGTAGCCCTTGCCCTTGGTGGTGAGGACGTGCAGTAGCACGGGCTGTTCCGCTTGCTTGGCAAATTCGAGGTAGTGCTCGACTTGTTTTTGGTCGTGCCCGTCGATCGGTCCGATGTAGCGCACGTTGAATTTCTCAAATAGTGAGGAGGGCACGAAAAAGTCCTTCGTTTCCTTCTTCCACTTGGAGCCGAAGTTGATCAGCGATTCGCCGCCGGGTACTTTATACAGGAGGGACTCGATGTCGTCGTTGAGACGGTTGTAGACCGGGTTGGTGATCAGCTCGTTGAAGTAGCGCGGCAGGGCACCGACGTTTTTGGCGATCGACCACTTGTTGTCGTTGAGAATGATGATCAGGCGCTTGGTCGAGGTGGCGACGTTGTTGAGCGCCTCCATCGTGATCCCGCAGGTGAAGGCTGCGTCCCCGCAAAGGGCGACGACATGCTCGTCCGAGCCGCGCTTATCACGCGCGGTCGCCATGCCAAGAGCGGCTGACAGTGCGGTGCCCGCGTGGCCGGCTCCGAAGGCGTCGTGCTCACTCTCGCTGCGATTGAGGAAGCCGCTGAGGCCATCGCATTGGCGGATCTTATCAAAGCGTTCGTCGTTACGCCCGGTGAGGAGCTTGTGCACGTAGCCCTGGTGGGCGACGTCGAACACGAAGCGGTCTTTGGGTGTATTGAAGACGCGGTGCAGCCCGATGGTCAGCTCCACCACACCGAGATTGGGGCCGACGTGACCACCGTTCTGCGAAGTTGCCAAGATGATTCGCTCACGAATCTCGGCAGCCAGTTGGGGCAGTTCCTCTTCGGTTAGTTTTTTGACGTCCTCGGGGGATTGGATCCGCTCTAATAGGGCCATGCTCTTTAAATTCCGTTGGTGTGCGTACGCTGGGCGTGCAATACGAGGCTACGCCTCTGTTGTGTCGTTCTCGAAGGGCTCGACTTCGCCGGTCTTGAGATTGAGCTTTTCGATTTTCAGCTCGGCCTCTTTCAGCTTGGTCTGGCAGACCTTCAAGAGCGTGGACCCTTCTTCGAATTTCGCGACCAAGTCAGCCAGCGGTGTGTCGCCACTTTCCATGGATTCAATGATGGATTCGAGGCGCCCCAGGGCGTCTTCAAAGGAAATGGTATCGGTTTTCTTAGGCATTTTTAAGAGGGAAACGAGACGTTTACTACGTCTGTGTGCGCTCGTCGAGCAAAGACCGCGTAAAAGACTATGCTGCCTGTGGCGGAGGGCAATCTGCCCTTGTTGGCGTCCTCGTCAGTTCTGACGTGGGCGCGTCGCCCATGCTCAGCGCTTTTGCTGACGTGCTAAATGTTTTCGGCGATGCCGGATTCTGCCTGAAAGGCGTCCCGAATCACATCGAGATCAATATTCTCGGTGATGAGGTTCTTAATGATCGGAATTTTATCCGTGTCGCTGGGTTGCGTTTTGACCGTCATTTTGTTGATCTTCGAGGCCACCGCGTAGCTGTCGTTGTGGCAGATGATCACCGGAATGTTGGTTTTGGAAATCATGTCCATCAACCTCGGGTGCGGCAGGACGTTGCGGGTCAGAATGATGCCGGAAACCACTTTTTCGCCGGCGATTCCCTCCGCGGCGATGGCTCCGAGGAGGATGTCTTCGCGGTCGCCGGGGGTGATGATCAAGGAACCGCGCTGGATCAGATCGACGAGCCCTTTGGCCGCCATGGCACCGATAATGACGTGATCGACGCGTTCGCTCGCACCATGCTCACGGCCGTTGAGCCAGCGACCATTCACTTCTTCGACGATTTGGTTGAGCTTCGGGACGGTCAACTTCTTTTCGACCGGAATGCACCCCAGCAGTGGGATCCCCATGCGTTCCAGCGCGATACGAGCGTATTTCTCGATCATCTCAAGCTTGTCGGGCACTACCTTGTTGATGATGGCACCGATCACCTCGACACCCGCTTGCGCGAACAAGGCCTTGTTGAGCGCGATTTCGTCGATCGGCCGGCCGATGCCGCCGCGCGTGACAATGATGACCTTGGCCTTTAGGCGCTTGGCGACGTCCGCGTTGGATAGATTAAAGACCGAGCCGACGCCGGCGTGACCGGTGCCTTCGACGATGATATAGTCTTTCTCAAAAGCCGCGCGGTCGAATGCGCGGCACATTTTGTCGATGATGGCCGCGTGGTTTTTATTCGGATCATCCAGAAACTCGCGTGTAAAAGTGGAATGAACCGCAATCGGGCTCATTGCCTCAATCGGTACTTCGACGTTGAAGATCTTGTCGAGCAGGACCGAGTCCTCGTCGGTCTGGTGACCTTCGACTTCGACGAAGCGCTGTCCGACCGGTTTGATGGATCCGGCCTTGGGCGTCAGGCTGCGCAACGCGGCAGAGAAGTCGAGACTGGTGGT
>ERZ1046740.2936-NODE-2936-length-10642-cov-4.952206_pt1 | contig 10642 bp, 7 predicted proteins | sample MGYA00383093_ERZ1046740 | MGnify/ENA primary metagenome ERZ1046740 (study PRJEB29581, sample SAMEA5548363) | metagenome | biome: marine; feature: coastal; material: water | depth 25 m | study: Short-term variability in the microbial, nano- and picoplankton...
GGAATCGACATATGCATAACTGCCCTTCCCTTTATTGGAAAGTTCTTCAAGCAGGTCGTCTTTATAGTTCCCCATGCCGAAGCCTAGGATCGTCAACGACACGCCCTCGTCCACAGCCGCTTCAGCCACGTCGGCGAGATCACCTTGATTGGTCTGCCCGATATTAAAATCTCCGTCGGTGCAAAGAATCACACGGTTATTACCACCTTCGATGAAGTGTTCTCGAGCGACCTTGTAAGCGAGCTGGATGCCGGCGCCGCCGTTGGTCGAGCCGCCGGCTTTCAGATTCTCCATCGCATGTTGAATCGTCTCGCGATTATTCGCAGTGGTCGAAGGCAGCGCCAAACCGGAGGCGCCCGCATAGACCACGATGGCCACACGGTCACGCCCATCCAAGCGACGCACGAGCAAATCCATCGCATCCTTCACCAGTGGTAACTTGTTGGCATTGTTCATCGATCCCGACACATCGAGCAGGAACACCAGGTTCGATGCGGGGCGCTCGTCCCAGGGCATTTCATAGCCCTTGAGTGCCACACGCAGCAAGCGGTTCGATTCATTCCAGGGCGCAACGGTCTGCGCCATGTGGACCGCGAACGGCGCACCACCCGCATCGAGCGAACCAGTCGGTGCGGCATCACTGTAAGGGAAGTAGTTAATCAACTCCTCGATGCGCACCGCATCGGCCGGCGGCAACTGCCCCTGATTCAAGAAGCGGCGTACATTCGCATAGCTCGCCGTGTCCACATCGATCGAGAAGGTCGATAGCGGCGCCACCAGCGGCGAACGAAAATCCGTCTCCTCAATCGGCGCATACTTCTCGGTGTTCCAGGTCGCTTGAGGCGGCCCAATCGGCGGAGCGATACTTCCTCTCGCCTGCACCTTAACCTCACGCGCATCCTGTACAGGTGCTGCCTGCGGGCCACTTAAGCGTTTCGACATCTCGCCAAGCGAAGCATCCCTCCCTACAGCTCCGAGAGCGGCAGCCGCCTTGAAACTCTGTTCCATCTCGGGAAGCTCCACTTCAATGTCTGCAACCGTAATATGATCAACCATTACTCTTGATGATTGAGTCCTGACGGGGGACGCCTGAGGTTTCATAATGACGGCAATCTCGGGAGCTTCCTTGGCCCGTGGAACCATCACATACTTTGAAATCGACTGATGCTCTTTCCTGAATTCATCGACACTCCCTAAGGCAGGTTTCGATGCATCACTCAATGTATCTGCGGTCTTTGCCCCCTCCGCATTCAAACGAACATCATCGAACTCAACTGCCCTTGTTTCAGAGAGCGCGACATCCTTGCGCTCGGTCTGGGGTGCCACTACGGCCCGCGGCTCCGCCTGATACGCAAATTCCTGCTTCACCGCACCGCGCTGCGGGATCATGACGAATACAACCACCAACACGGCAGCGACCGTGGTCCACACCGGCCACGAAAGCAGACGGCCCATGCCAGAGCCTCCGCGTTTCGGTGCTTGCTCCAGCTTGGCTTTTTCAAATTCGCTCAACTCGGGAGCGGGTTCGCTAGCAAGCCCTTCACTGAGCAAATCAGCCATGTCGCGAATCGAGGCGACGACTGCTTGCAACTCCGGCGACTGCTCAACGGCTGCCTCGATTGCGGTGCGCTCTTGTTTATCTTCGATCTCACCGAGCGCGTAGGCGGTAAGTCGTGGGTCTTCCGGTAAAAGTTTCATCTCTAAATTCCTCCTTTGTTGAATTACTCTCCGCTCGCCACGACTCGGGCGCGGAGCGTGTTGATGGCGGTGTGTAAAAGAAAACCGACATTGGTCACGGTCAGTTCCGTCACATTGGCGATTTCCTTGTAGCTCATTCCGTTTTGGAATTTGAGCCGCACCACTTCCTGTTGGTTGTCCGGCAGCGACTGCATCATCTGCAGTATGCGCGCATGGCTGTCTTGCTGCTCAGCCAGGGATTCCGGTCCCGGCACATCGGCAGCAGTCCTTTCGACGCTGGCTTCATCGAGACGTTTCATGCGTCCCCCTTTCCGCCGGACATCGAGCGCCCGATTACGACAGACTCGAAACAGCCAGGGTAACACATGGCCTTCGACATTGGCCCGCTGCTCTTGCCACAAGCGGAGAAACACATCCTGCACAACATCCTTTGCGGCATCGGCGTCGTAAAGGATGGACGCGGCATAGCGGGTAAGATCCGCCGCATGTGCATCCACCAAGGAGCGCATCCATTCTGATTCATAGCTGCGTTGTTCATCTTTCATTGTGATTTCAAGTTATCACCCGGCAGCGCCACCGGGCCCATTCACTAAAACAACGCATGAGACTTTGAGTTTATTAGAAAAAAATCGAGAAGAGTTACGGAAACTCAACAGACGAAATATTTGAACCGTTAATAAACGTCAATACACGTCAATTTCGAGCCCTGAATCTACACGGCAGATCACAGACAAATCACAATATTCAACATGGAAAGTGATCGCGGCCAAGCTTGCCCGGGCCTGCGTAAATGAGAGTGCTTACATCCTGAGGGGCCGAAAAAAAATCGGACGCTACAAAAAACAACGAAGCACTAATCCGCTTCCGCCAACGCTTTGATCGCACGCAGGTCGAGTTTGCCGGTGGCGAGTGTCGGAATGTACTCGACCCGCTTGATTTCTTTCGGAATCCACAGATTGGAATAGCCCGCAGCCGAGAGCTTCGCCCGCACATCGGACAGCTCCAAATCCATTACGGTCAACAGCACAAGCGCTTCGCCTTTTGCTGCATCGGGACGCCCCGCGACCGCCAGCATCGGCACATCGGAATCCAACAAGTCAAAGGCTTCCACCAAGGCGTGCTCCACGGTGCCATGCGGCACCATCTCGCCGGCGATTTTAGAAAAACGCGACAAGCGGCCTTCGATAAACAAATAGCCCTCCTCGTCGAAGCGCGCGAGATCACCGGTGATAAACCACTCGCCATCCTTCACTTCGGCCGTGCGCTCAGGATCGTTCAGGTACCCGCCAAAAACATTCGGCCCCTTGAGCAGCAGCACCCCCACTTCGGTCACCGGCAGTGGTTCCATCGTATCCGGATTCAGGATACGCGCGGCATGCCCGGGCATCAACCGGCCGACCGACCCCGGCTTGGAGCCATCGGTTGTGCTTTCCGGATAATCGAATCCATTCGGAGTGTGCGGCAAGTTAATGCTGACCACGGGCGACGTTTCAGTGAGCCCGTAGCCCTCAAAATACAGGCAATCAAAGGTATCTTTCCATAAATCAGCAAAACCGGCGGGCGTCTTTTCCGCTCCGGTAATTGCATATTTCAATGTCTTTAACTTTTCCGGAGCGACATGCTTGATATACGGCTTAAAGAAAGTCGGCGTGCCGATCAGAATCGTCGCCGACTCCGCCTCAATCGCCTCGGCCACTTTCTTAAACTCCAGCGGCGAAGGCACCGTCACCACCGAGCAGCCCCGCAACAACGGATACCATAACGTAACAGTAAAGCCGAAGCTGTGGAAAATCGGCAGATTCGCGATGATCTTCTCGCCCACCGGCAAGAGCTGCGAAGCATCAATCTGCAGGCAATTGCCCAGAATATTTCGATGTGTCAGCACCACCCCCTTGGGCTCGCCGCAACTCCCGCTGGTAAAGAGCAAACCGGCCTCGGCATCGCCGCCAATCGAGGGCACCTTCAAACGCTTGGCCAGCAGCTTGGCCGGCACAGTCCGGATCGCAGCGAGCAGCGCGAGCGTCTTCGCTTTTGGCAAAGCCTTCAGTTCCTCCACCACATCGATCACACCGCTCTCGGGCCAAGGAAATTCGGCCAGTTTCATTCGCACGCGTTCCGTGCTCAAAATACAATCGATCTCCGCCCGGCGCAAACAGGCCTCCGAGCTCGCTCGCCCCAGCGTGAAATTCAAATTCACCGGCACCTTGCCCGCCAGCACCACTGCCAGATTCGCAATGTACCCCCCAATGCCCGGGGGAAACAAAATACCGACGCGCTCCTTCGAGGTCCACTGCAGCAGACGCCGGGACAGCATCCACGACACCGCCAACAAGAAGCCGGACTTCATCTCGCGCCGTTGCAGCGTGCGGTCGATAATCAGTACACGCTTGGGATGCTTCGCCAACGCGACAAAGCTCTCCCATGCCAAATGACTTTCCAATTCAGGGCGTGCCTGAAATTCACGTTCGCCGAAATCTAACAAAGTCGAGTCAGTCATGGTGTATTGTAAAATCTGCGGCTTCCCCTCCTGCGGCCTAGTATTCCTCTTCTTCCGCCGCTTCTTCCAATTCTTTCTCTGCCTGACGCACTTCTAGCACTGCTTTCAGTAGCGACTCTTTTAATTCCTCAAAGCCTTCGTCCGAGACACAGGAAATCGCGTGGATCTCTTCTTTGAATTTCTTTTTGAAGGCCGTCAAATGCTCCGGTGCGTCCGGCTCATCCATTTTATTGGCCGCCACGAGAACAGGTTTTTTCACCAACCCCGGCATATAGAGTTTCAACTCATTCACCAATATCCGGTAATCCGCGATCGGCTCGCGACCGTCCGTGCCATTCATATCGAGCATGATGAGCAGCACCTTGCAGCGCTCCACGTGCTTGAGAAAACGATGCCCTAAGCCACGGTTTTCGCTTGCGCCTTCGATCAGCCCGGGAATGTCGGCAACGGTAATCCGCTCATACTGCTCCGGATACTCCAACACTCCCACCGTCGGAAACATGGTGGTAAACGGATAGGCCCCGGTCTTCGGGTGCGCATTCGTCACCATATTCAAAAAAGTGGATTTGCCGGCATTGGGAAACCCGATCAGTCCGACATCGGCGATCGTCTTAATGATCAAACGAAAGTCACCCTCCTCACCCGGCTTGCCCAATGTGAACTGGCGCGGCGCCTGATTGGTCGACGATTTGAACGCCTCATTTCCTTTACCTCCAAAGCCACCTTCGAGCAGGAGAATCTTCTCCCCGTGCTCCAGCACCTCAGCCACAGGATCTCCGGTTTCACGGTCCACCACGACCGTCCCCACGGGTAACTTCAACACGATATCGGCACCATTTGCTCCATGCTGATCACTACCGCGGCCCGGCTCGCCATTCTTGGCCTTCCAGCCCGGCTTATAGTGATAATCCGTCAAATCAGCCACATTCGTATCGCCCTCTAGGTATACCGCGCCTCCGCGCCCACCATTGCCCCCATCGGGTCCGCCCTTGGGCTCGTATTTGCCGCGCCGAAAACTAAAACAGCCATCGCCACCATTACCCGCCTTGAAACTGACTTTTACCTCGTCATAAAACATGCACCGTTCTCATCCGCCTGTCCGGGCTTTGCAACCTCATTTCATCGCCACGACGATGATCACGACGGCTCTCGCCGTCATGCTACGAAATCAAAGTCACCAACCTGCGGGCGTAGTGGCACCCTACGAGGCTTGACCCACCGATCTACGACGCTTCTCTACCGGAATGCCCAACCGCGAAACAGTCGCCGTCATCGATGTCGGGAGCAACTCGATCAAACTTCTCGTCGCCCGCAAGGGAGCTGTCCCGGGAAATATTGATCGCATCTTTGCCGAGACGATTGAGACACGCATCAGCGCGGGCATCAGCCACGAACTCCCGAGCCTGACCAAGCAGGCGATGCAGGCGGGCTGCGAAACCATCGCCGAGCTCGTCCATCTCGCCCAAGGCTACCATCCAAAGGAAATCCGAATCGTCGCGACGAGCGCCGTCCGTGATGCGATCAACGGAATGGACTTCATCGCCATGGTCAACGATGCCACCGGCATCGAAATCCAAGTGCTCAGCGGCACCAAGGAAGCCACTTATATCGGGCAAGGCCTGGCCTGTGACCCACAGATCGCGGGCCGTAATCGTTTCATCCAGATGGATATCGGCGGTGGTAGCCTCGAACTCATTCGCTTCCACCACGGCCAAATCGAGCAAGCGCTCTCGCTTCAACTCGGAGCGGTTCGCCTGACCGAACGCTTCATCGAAGACCGTGACATTCCGATTACTGCGGAGACAGCAGCGCTCATCCGGGCACATGTACAGGAAAGCCTCCACCAAAGCGCCTTCGCCTTTCCCCCGACGACCGATTCTTTCATCGTGACCGGAGGGGCCTTTACCGTCACGCGCGCCATCCTCGCAGCCCGCGAAGACAAAACGATCGAACAACGCTCGCCGGTTTTAATGCGGAGCGAAATCACACAGTTAAAATCCGAATTGATGGCACTGCCCCTGCACGAACGCATGGCCACCCCTCACTTACCCGCCACGCGTGCCGACATTGTGCCCACGGCGCTCATCACCATTGAAGCAGTGCTACAGCGGGCTGCACGGGAAGCCGTCACCCATTCGTTCTACAATTTACGCTATGGGATTGCCGCGGAACAGTTGAACGTCGCCAACGTCTGAAACCGAGATCTCAGCGGTTCGCATGGATCAAACAGTCAGGCGATCGATCATCGCCCGAAAATCCGCAGGCAGCGGCGCTTCAAAATACATTTCCTCATCGCGCTCGGGGTGCTGCACATGCAACTCAGTCGAGTGCAGCATTACCCGTGGCACATCGATGCCCTTTAAGCGACTCGGTTTATACCCGTAAGTGGTGTCGCCGAGCAGCGGATGATTCATCCCACTCATGTGCACGCGGATCTGATGCGTGCGTCCCGTGTGAATCACACAGCTCACCAACGCCACCTGACCGCCAAAACTGCGCTCGACCGACCAATCCGTCTTCGCCTCTTTCCCTAGCGCCATGATCGCCATACGTGTGCGATGGACACTGTGTCTGCCAATCGGTCCATCGCAGGTGCCAGCCGTTTTACGCGGCGTGCCAATGACCAGCGCCATATAGCGCTTATAGGTTTCACGTGCACTAAAAGACGCCGCCAATTTGTGATGCGCCCGGTCTGTCTTCGCCGCCACGATCAACCCGGTCGTCTCCTTATCCAAGCGATGCACAATACCCGGACGATCCGGCGCGCCGATACTACTTAACTGTCCATTGGTATGATGGAGCAAGGCATGCACCAGCGTATCCTCGCCCGTGCCACTGCCCGGGTGCGTCACCATACCCGCAGGCTTGTTGACCACCACGATCGACTCGTCTTCGTAAATAATGCTCAGAGGGATCTCCACCGCCTTCGGCCCCTCCCTCATCTCGACCTCTTCGAGCACCGCCCGCAAGACGCCCGCACGATTCACCTTAAAGCGCTTATCGATGATCATGCCATCAAACGTCACTTGATCGGCATCAAAAGCCTTCTGCAGTCGCACACGACTAATGTCGTCAAACTCCGCAGCAAAAATCTTATCCGCTCGTCCCGACTTCACACCCGCAGGCACGGAAAATTCAATAATACGATCTGGCATTCCAGAGAATGAAGCCACTCAAGCTCAGTTTGCGAGCCTGCAATCGCGCCCGCTCAGAAAAGGAATCTCAACCGCAGGCAATGCGAGAAACGGCTTCGGTGATTCTCTACTGAAGGAAAGACCACACCTGCTATTCCCCTAAAGGGACATCGCCCCGATGACCGGGAGGATCCGGCGTCCCCTCCAGCTGCTTTGCGCACAATACCAGAGCAACGGCACTACAGCTAAACCTTGCCCTACTCCGCAATTCAGCTACACAGTCCGGGCATGCAACCGACTCTCCTAATTCTCGCCGCCGGAATGGGCAGCCGCTACGGCGGCCTCAAGCAACTCGACCCAATGGGGCCCAACGGTGAAACCGTGCTCGACTACTCGGTATATGACGCCATCCGCGCAGGCTTCGGCAAAGTCGTGTTTGTCATCCGCCGCGATTTTGCCGATGCATTTAAATCCGCGGTCGGCAACAAGTTCGTCGGTCAAATCGAGGTGGCCTACGCGTATCAGGATCTCGCGGATCTACCGGCCGGCTTCAGCGTACCAGAGGGCCGCGAAAAGCCCTGGGGCACCGCCCACGCGGTACGGGCCGCTCGCGACGAGATCAATGCACCGTTCGCGGTAATCAATGCTGACGACTTTTACGGGCAAGACGCCTACAAACAGCTCGCTGACTATTTTCAACAAAGTGCGGACGAGCCCGAACTACGCACCTGCATGGTCGGCTATCCGCTGAAAAACACGCTCTCGGAGCACGGCTCAGTCAACCGCGGCCTGTGTCGCGTCGAAGCAGGCGCGCTCCAGTCGGTCGAAGAGCATTGCACCATCGCCCGCAGCGCGGACGGCGTGGTGCGCGGCGACAACCTAGCCGGTGAATCCGTCGAAATCGACGCCAACACGATCGTCTCAATGAATTTCTGGGGCTTCACCCCGGCACTCTTCCCGAGCCTCGAAGCCTTGTTCATTGAATTCCTCGAAGCCCACGGCAAAGAAATGAAATCGGAGTGCTATATCCCGACCATCATCGACACACTGATTCAATCCGAGCAAACCGAGTGCGCGGTGATCGAAACCAGCGGTGCTTGGTTCGGGGTCACGTATCCGGATGACAAACCCTTCGTACAGGCCAGCATTCTGAAGCTCATCGCCAACGGCGAATATCCGGAGGTGTTGTAGCAAAGCCACAAAACGTTGAACCTAAAAAGAGTAGTGAACCGTTAATAAGCGTTAATGCACGTTAATCTGACCCCATAATAATATGACAGGTAGCTATTGATGGGTGTCGTTAAAATGTGATCCTGCTTTTAATCTGCCGCCAATCTGGCGGCTTACTAGATTAACGTTAATTAACGTCCATTAACGGTTTAAAGAATTTCGCCTATGTGCACTGCTGTATTTAGGTCGAACTTCGAACATCCAACGTTGAACGCCGAATATTGATACCAGAATGCAGCGGGTGCCCAATGGTCGCCCTACTCCTCTGCCGATGGCGGCGTATTGCTTTCGCTCGGCGCACTGGCTGCCTGAACCGCTTCGCGTTTGCTGTCGGCACGGCGCTTGAAGAAGCGGACGATCGTACGGATTACGAAGTACAGCAGGATACAGACAAAGATCGCCGCCACAATCGGCAGCAAAATAGCCAGCCCGGCGGTCAGGATGGAGCCCCCGAGTTCGGCGGTTGAAACCACCGGGTTGCCGATCCCCCCGGTCGTCGCGGTCGAAGTGCCGCGCGTAATGACCGAAGCCCCCTGAACCACACCGGCCGTGCCGCCGCCCGCGATGGTGGACGCGATCCACTTAAAAGAACCATCGCCCATAAAGTCAGGCATCATCGCGCCAGTGATAAAAGTGCCGGCCACCACTGCGGCAGGCGTGGCGATCGAGTCGAGCGCGTTGTCCAGCCAAGGGATGTAGTAGCTGCCGATTTCGAGCGCGGTGGCAATCCCCAACGTGAGGGTAACGGGCGTGCTGCCCAGCCATTCAAAATCCGCGCCGAGCATTTCCTGGAAATTCACATCGCCAAACATATCCACTCCGGTGTTTGCCGCGAGACTGGCAATAAACAGCGGAACAAAAACGCGAAAACCACAGGCCGCGGCCAGGCCAACGCCTGCAAAGAGTGCCATCATTTCATTCATAATGCGGACAAGAATAGCGTCTTCCACCCGAGTGGGGAAGCTTAGATTTTCAGGTCGATCTGGCAGCGAATTGTATTCATAGTGCGTAGTCGGCTTGCTTTAGCTGGCCGATACGACTGCACCGCACACACCCAGCCACGCCAACGGGCAGCCACCTAAAGGAAACTGCCTACTCACAGAGCGTTTCGAAACCGAATGCGCTTTGATCCAAAGCGCTCTACCTTCGTAAACACCGCATTACAACTCCGCCACGACTTTGGCGTAAATCTCAGGGATGGTCAGTTGTGCGAGTTCCTTGGTCGAGACACGGGCTGGATTAATTTCCGGCAAGGTATCGAGTGACTCGGAGAGGCAGACGTCGCGGTTGGCCTCAACCTCTTCCACGCGGTCAATCGGCGTGAAGTGTGGTGCGGAGTTGAGGACACTGGGGTGCTCTCTGGCGAGTTTGATGATCGCCTGCACCGCTTCGGCGAAGCGATCCAGCTCGGCTTTGGTAAAGCTCTCGGTCGGCTCGACCATCAAGCCCAGCGGCTCGGGCCAAGCGACCGTCGGTGCGTGGAAACCAAAGTCGAGGAATAGCTTACCGATCCGCGGCGCCGCATCGGTCTTGCGCAGACCAACTGAATCCAGCAAACCAAAGTCCTCCGATTTCAAAGTCAGAATAAACTCGTGCATACGCGGCTCGCTATCGGCACCTGTTGGCAGCAACGCGTAGTCCTCTGTCAGCTGCGACTGCAAGTAGCGCGCACTCAAGACGGCCATAGCCGACATACGGCGCACGCCTTCGCGGCCGAGACGCAATAGATAGGTGTAGCAACGAACCTTGTGGGCGAAGTTACCCCAGTGACGGTGGAATGAGCCAATCGATTTTGGTGCACGCACAGGCTGATAGAGTGAGCCGTCGTACTCGATCTGATAACCGGGCAGATAAGGTGTGAGCCGCTCACTGACCGCGACGATCGCGTCGCCGGGACCGCCGCCGCCGTGCGGAATCGTCCAGGTCTTGTGCAGGTTGTTATGCACCGCATCGACACCGAGCGCACCGAGATCCACCCAACCGGCGATCGCATTCATATTCGCGCCGTCCATATAACCCAATCCGCCGATCGAATGAATTTTCTCGGCGATTGGCTTAAACGAAGCCTCGAAGATGCCACTGG
>ERZ1046740.2940-NODE-2940-length-10632-cov-4.835398_pt1 | contig 10632 bp, 7 predicted proteins | sample MGYA00383093_ERZ1046740 | MGnify/ENA primary metagenome ERZ1046740 (study PRJEB29581, sample SAMEA5548363) | metagenome | biome: marine; feature: coastal; material: water | depth 25 m | study: Short-term variability in the microbial, nano- and picoplankton...
CCTTCTCTTAAAAAACGAGGCGCGTTAGGAATGACCATTAACTCTTTTTGAGTCACAGCTTCTAATTGTGTTACAGCACTTTCTAAAGTTTTAGTATGTGCTAGTAATTGCAATTTCCATTTGGTTAACGCTTCTGGTGCTTTAAAATTGAAACTTACATTGCCTTCTTCATCTGTATGCAATTGCGGAAAAAAGAATGCTGTTTCGTTTAGGTTTTTTCGGATTTGAATGTTGTCTGATGTATCTAAAGGGGCTTCTGAACCAAAATCTCCATCTGAATTTTTTGTGGACATGTCATTTTCATCGGATATACTTAGTAAGCCCTGAAAATCATCTCCAGCTTCAAGTGCACCTCCTACTGCAACTTCTTCTATTAGAGTCGAATCCTCAACTTCCATAATCGATTCATTAGCATAGAGTCTGTTTTTACCTCTATAATTTCTGTAAATATTTCCAAAATAAAACCCAAACCAATTCAACTGGTCATAGCTTTGATGTGGATAACTCGCTGAATGATTAAAACGGTTAAACAATCTAAAATTGGTGTTGCCAAAACTCTGTCTAAAGTTTTTATTGACGCGACCGTAATAAGATGGTCGATTAATAGGGTTAAAACTCCAGTTGTGGTCTCTAAACTCATCTAAAGAAGCATCGTACATGCTAGCTAACAATTCGGCAGAAACTTTATCACCTTTTGGGCCTTTAATTTTAAAGCTCCAAGTTTCGTCTTGTCCAGGTTGTAATTTATCACGGAATGTTTTTGTTTCTATTTCTAAATCCGTTTTAGGATAAGGTACGTTAACTCTAAACGTTCTCGATGAATAATGGTTAAATGCAGCAAAATTACAATGCACTTCAAAACCACCTATATCACTTTCTAATACAGGAATAATGATTGTTTCCTTAGAATTATTAAGTGTAACTAACTGTGTTAAAATTACTTTATGCTCCTTTTCAATTTCTACAGTAACTGTAATGTTTTTTGCAGCAGAACCTAATGTTAGTTTTGCTAAAGATCCTTGCTTATAAGAAGATTTATCTAATTGTGCTTCAAATAATTGCGCATCTGCAATGGTTTTATCCTTTGCACTAAATAAAGTTGTAAAAGCTTCGTCTTTAATGGCTTGCCCAAATTTATCTTCACTACCTATGACTATAATATACTTACCAGAATCCCATTTTTTCAACTTTTTAAATGTGATGGTTTTATCTTTTTCAGTATCAAAATTTGTACTGAATACTTCATCACCTTTTTCCCATTGGGTTAATACATCTTCATTGTTGTATGGATCGTTTGGAAATAAATTTTTAAATTCATCTTTAGACAATACTTGATAGTCTGGTGCTAGCCAAGGTCTTGGTCTTAAAACCCTTTCTGGTGCATTAAGTTTGTACACTTTAAGTCTTCCTTTTGCTGGTACAAACTCACCATTTAGGTTTTGAGATACTAACGATAGTTCAGCTTCTTTTTTAGTTCTATCAATAAGTTTTGGAGCAACAATCTTAATCGTCATTGCGTGATAACCGACATTAACTGTTGTTGTTACAGTTCTGGTTTCTCCGTTAATATCTGTGATATCTGCTATCACTTCATATCTAAAGACAGGAAGGTTTTCTTTTGAAACACTTAGGTCTGGTATGGCCTTAAAGGTCACTTCAAATTCACCTTTAGCATTTGTTTTACTTTCACCATGCGTAATTTCTTGTGGTTCTGTATTAAAATAAGGTCTTCTCCAATAGTACCAAATAGGATATTGTACTTGGCGTTTTACACGATAAACCACTTTAGCATCAGTGATATTGCTACCGGCAAAAGCAACAGCAGTTCCTTTTACAGTAATACTATCGTTTACTTTAAAAGTTTTAGCTATAGGTTGAAACTCTGGTTTAAATTTTGGACGCTTGTATTCTTCAACTGAGATGTAAGCATAGCCATTATTTCCGCAAAACATATCAATTGTGTAATTGCCTGTTAAACCATCGTTAGGTAATATAAATTCCCCGTGTACTGAACCGAATTCATTTGTTTTTAGTAGCAGCTCATTAACCACTTCTTCATTGACATTTTTCAGTCTTATTTTTACAGCACTATCTGCATTGACTTCTGTTTTTTCGTCTTTTGATTGCGTAGCGATTCCTTTAAAATAAACGGTTTGTCCTGGTCTGTAAATACTTCTGTCCGTAAATAAAAAGGATGTGTATTGCGTGTCGTTACTTTTGTTTTTCTTATATTTTTTATTAATGTAATACTCACCAAAGTAACCTGTATCGTCTTTGTATGTCGCTTTTATTTCTACATTTCTATAGCGGTTTTTATCTTTTGAAAATTGAAATTTACCAAGACGATCAGTTTCAAATCGTTTAAACCATCTTTGAGAGTGTCCGTTTTGCGAATACCATAATTCAATTTTAGCATCAACAATCGGTTTACCATTATTTCTATTGATTAATTGGTAATTATGAACGTTATTATCTGAGCTTTCAATTAAAGCTAAATCAGTTACTTGTATATGCGTTGCGGCAAATACATTCTCTTCTGAATTAGTATCAGCTTTAATAATATATAGGCCATTTGGTAATTTTGGTATTACCAATTCCGTACTATGATTTTGGTAATCTTTTTCTGTTTTTAAAGCGCAAGAAAATAGTTGTGTAGGGTTTAATATTTTAAAGAATTTAATCTTGTCTTTTACATTGTAAATACTGTTATATTTTTCTAATTGCTTCTGTGAAACCTTGTATATTTTAAAATCTAAAGATTTGAGATTTTTATAAGTCACTAATACACGCGAAGCTGAATTAATAGGAATAAATTCCTCTGTAAGTAATCCTAGACTAGGTTGTGAAATTTGTTGCTTTAAAACTTCACATTTTTTTGCACCAATACTTTCAGGATAATTAGAGATTACTGAATTACACAGTTCTAGAGCTTTATTGAGTTTCCAACGATGGGTTTCATCAATGTCATTTTGCATTGGATTGCTATTATAGCGATTACCTTGTTGTTGGTAAAGTGCTGCAATTTCAAAATCGTATAGCGAGGAAAATGGATAGGCTTTACTTTTTTTACTTTCTTCTTTTACTGTGTTTAAATATAAATCCTCTTTATTTTCTAAAGTAGCATGTTGCAATACAAATTTTAAACGTTCAATATCATTTGCAATCATTGCATAAGGTGAAGCATCATGAACATGAGCTTTGTGAAGGTTTTGATAAATTTTTAATGCATGTAATTGCAAAGACGTGGAATCTTTTGATTCTATGTTAAGATTCGAAAACGAAAAATTATCCGCTAAGTATTCTGACTTATCAATACTAAATTTATAAGCAGGTTGTGTGATGCTATTTTCATCAGTTTTATAGAATTCTAATGCATTATGACTCAATAAATCAAATAACTTTGGACGAATATTTTTAGAGTTTTTAGCCTCAATTAAAAGCGTTTTATAATTACTTAATGGTTCTTGTTGTAATAAGATTCCATTAGCTAATGAGCGCTGATAATAGACGTGAATTTCATTAAACAAGGTCTCTAAATCCCAGGTTTGAAAGTCAGCGCTAATTTTTTCTTCAGTTTTAGTTCTGTTGTAGAATTTATATCGGTTTTGCTGAAAATACTGCCAATACATGGTAGCCAACATGTTTTCTAAAAGATGCTTTGTAACGAGATCGTCACTATTATTAATTTCGGTTTTAAAAAGATTGACAATATTTAGTTGCGCTTCCTCTTCAAGCGTTAACATGTATTTGCTTTTGTATAGTAAAGCTTTAATTTTTTGTTGTTTGTCTTTTTTTTCGATGGCGGAGAGATAGATTTCTTCTACTAATTCCGAAGCACTTTTTGTTAGACCTTCGTTTTCAAATTTGGTAACAGCTTTCCATTGACTATCAAAGTCATTTTGAGCATTTGAAAAAGAAGCAAAGCATATAAGCATGAGTATTGAGATATAATTTTTCATGTGATCATTTTTATTGTTTTGAAGGTCACATGCAGTTCGCGCATTGAATATATATAAATATTAAAATTTAGCGTTTGCGCTTGTGTCATGTGTATTTGTTTTCTACAAAATACCTTCAAAAGGTATTCCAAAAATAGCAGCAAGTCGTGAACGTATCATTTGGATGAGTGAAGTTAAACAATTTGCCAGTGAAACAGAACCTTATTAAATTGTATTTTTACAAAAAAAAGGTAGCAATCTATGTATAAATATTTTTGGATATTTTTAGTTTCTTCGTGCTGTTTAGCTCAGACTTCTATTGAGAAAGCAGAGGTATTTATTGCTAAGAAAGAGTTTAAGAATGCACAGAGTGAAATGGTTACCTTTCTTCAGGAAAACCCCGAAGATAATGAAGCTATAGAGCTATTAGGTGATGCCTATGGACATCAAAAAAAATGGGATGCAGCTATTGAGCAATACAAAACCCTAACAGAAAAGCAACCTAAAAATGCTAATTACCAATACAAGTATGGTGGTGCTTTAGGGATGAAAGCATTAAGTATTAGCAAGCTAAAAGCACTTGGGATTATTGGAGATGTAAAAAAGGCTTTTTTAAAGGCGGCAGAACTCGATCCAAAGCATATAGATACACGTTGGGCTTTGGTTGAATTATATATTTCCCTTCCTGGTATTATTGGTGGTAGTACTTCTAAAGCATTGAAGTATGCAAATGAATTAGAAAAGCTATCTAAAGTAGATGGTTACTTAGCTAAAGGTTATGTTTATGAATATGATGACGAACCAGAACTTGCTGAGAAATATTATAAGCTCGCTATTAAGGTAGGTGGTTCTGTGACGTGTTATGACAAGTTAACGACATTTTATGAAGACCAGAACCAACCAGAAAAAGCCATTGGTAATCTTGAGGAAGGTCAAAAGAAATTGCAGCGAAATGCCATGCACTATCAAATAGGAAAAGTGTGCGCAGATTATAATATTCAATTAGAAAAAGGGGAGAAGTGTATTAAAGCCTACTTGTCCAATCATTCATCTAAAGACGGAGTGCCAAAAGCATGGGCTTATTACCGTTTAGCCCAAATTTATAAACACAAAAAGGATAAAACCGAAGCCTTAAAATGGATAAATATGGCTATTACAGGTTTGCCAAAAGTTGATGTTTTTAAAGAGGAAAAGGATACAATAGAAGGATTGTAATTTATAATCTAATGCTTTTTCAATTGATTTTAAACTAACGTATTTATACAATTTCGACAGGCTCAGTCTGACTGATAGATATGCGTATTGTTCTTCTCATTTCAAAAAACTTATAGTATTTTTACAGGACTTATTTACGGATACTATGAACGTACATTTTATTGCTATTGGTGGTGCAGCAATGCACAATTTAGCCATAGCACTTCACAATAAAGGTTATAAAGTTACTGGAAGCGACGATACAATTTTCGATCCTTCAAAATCGAGGCTAGAAGCTAAAGGATTGCTACCCGAAAGTTTTGGTTGGTTTCCTGAAAAAATTTCGTCTGATTTGGATGCTATCGTTTTGGGTATGCATGCCAAAGCAGATAATCCTGAGTTGTTAAAAGCACAAGAACTCGGTTTAAAAATCTATAGTTATCCAGAATTTCTTTACGAACAAGCTAAAGATAAAACACGTGTTGTCATTGGTGGAAGTCATGGTAAGACAACAATTACCTCTATGATTTTGCATGTGATGCATTATCACGATCGTGATGTGGATTATATGGTTGGTGCGCAACTCGAAGGTTTTGATGTGATGGTAAAACTCACAGAAGACAATGATTTTATGGTTTTAGAAGGTGATGAGTATTTAAGTTCTCCAATTGACATGCGTCCAAAATTTCATTTGTATAAACCTAATATTGCCTTGTTGAGTGGTATTGCTTGGGATCATATTAATGTTTTTCCAACGTATGAATACTATGTAGAGCAGTTTAGCATTTTTGTGGATTCTATTGTTAGAGGTGGCAGTATCAATTATAATGAAGAAGATGCTGAGGTAAAACGCGTAGTGGAAGCTTCGGAAAACCAAATACGGAAGATAGCTTACCAAACTCCAGAATACACTGTTGAAAATGGGGAAACCCTTTTAGAAACTCCAGAAGGTCCAATGCCAATTGAAGTTTTTGGTGCACATAATCTAAATAATTTAGCTGGTGCAAAATGGATTTGTCAACACATGGGCATTGATGAAGATGATTTTTATGAAGCCATTTCTACCTTTAAGGGAGCCAGTAAGCGTTTAGAGAAAATTGCAGAGAACTCTAAAAGTGTAGCCTATAAAGATTTTGCACATTCACCTAGTAAAGTTGAAGCAACAACCAATGCCGTAAAAGAACAATATAGTGATAGAGTTTTAGTGGCTTGTTTAGAATTACATACCTATAGTAGCTTAAATGCTGAGTTTTTAAAAGAATATAAAGGCGCTCTAGATGCGGCAGATGTTGCAGTGGTATTTTACTCACCTCATGCCGTTGAAATTAAAAAATTAGAAGAAGTCACTCAAGAGCAAATTGCAAATGCTTTTGAACGCGATGACTTAATCATCTATACCAATCCAGAAGATTTTAAAAGCTTCCTATTCTCTCAAAACTTTGATAACAAGTCCTTGTTATTAATGAGTTCTGGTAATTATGGTGGTTTGAATTTTGATGAGGTGACAAAACTATTCTAAAGTTTTGCCATCCTGAACAGTCACACTGAGCGCAGTCTTAGTGTTGTTTCAGGATCTTATTCATTCTCAATCTTATCAATCATCTGCTTAAATAGGTCTAATAAAAAAGTGAGTTTATTAGCATCACCAGCTGCGAAAAATTTCTGGTTTTCAACTTTAACACCATACCAATCTTGTCGGTTTATTTCGTTAAGAATCCATTTTATTTCTAAATTGGCTATAGATGTTTTTGAGATGTCAATTTCTACTTCCCAACCAGGAGCTGCCAATGTTGTAATCTGAATCACTTCATCTTTTTCCCAGTCACCATCGCAATTGGCTTTGAACCAATTCTGTATATATTCTAAAATTTCCATTTGTTTTGAAGTCTTAAGTAATTTTTATTGTCAGCTTGATCGCAGTCGAAAGGTCTCTAAATACTTTCAGTAAACTCTAGAAACACAGCTTTATGTTTATCTAAATCTAAATTAGGTGAAACTGAAACACGAGCAATATAGTCTTTGTCACCTTCTTTGGTTGTACCTTGAGTTGAGGTTGCTGGTATGGTCCAATAACAACCTTTTAATTGGCCGTAACTTACGCAGTACTTACTTTCGTTAGGGATTTTGGTAATCATTAAATGAATCAATTTATGATTCAAATCACGTTTGTAAGCTTCTTTTTCTTCAGCAGTATTTCCTTTGGTTGGAAGATCTAATGAAAAAACGGAAGGTGTAAACCCTTGTGCTGCGAGTTCGTCGGAAACAAAATTGATTTTTGCTTCTGGTAATGTTTTTTTGATATAGTTTACAAAAGCACGCGTATTGGTGTAAGCATCGCTTATACGTTGTAACATGGAAGGCATTTGCTGTGCTAATATCTCATATTGTAAAGCTGTAGCTTCGTTATCACAGAGTAACAAGTGTTGCTCAATGTTATGCATTAAGCCTTCTGCATTTTTGTTAGCGACACAATAGCCAGCCGTACATTTTCCACCACTTGGAAATTTAGAACCACTAGCATAAGAAATCGTTCTCACTACTGAAAGTATTTCGCCTTCACCTAAAAAGCGAATATTTGGACAAAAGGTTTGGTCTAAAATAAATACAGGGTCAATCGCATTATTTCCAGTTGCCGTTTTTCGAGTTTTACTTAAAACGGTTTTTAATTCTTGCATATCCGGAACTTCAACACGCGGATTCGTTGGGATTTCAGCTATGATATAAGGAATGGCATCGTCGTGAGCAATTTTTGTTAATACAGTTTCTAAGCTCGTTACCATATCATTATCACCATCGACTGCTAAATCCACAACGTCAACATTGTTTAAACATGCGGCAACACGTCTCGCTTGGTCATTAGTGCCACCATAACAGTTGGTTGGTACAATAAATTTAATTGCTTTTCCATCGTGATTTTCTAAAGCATCATGCACCAATCCCATCATAATCGCATACTGAACGGATAATCCGCTAGAGCCAACCAAGGGTTTTACATTTGTATCTGTAATCGTTTTGATTGTATTTAAAACAGTTGCTTTATGATTTTCAAGATTATGATGCTGAATATTTAACGCACTTTGAATTGTTAATGCTTTTAAAGCCACCAAACAATTCGCTGGTGTCATAGCAATGGTCTCTCGTCGTCGTACATGCTGGATTTCAGAAATATAATCAGTGTTAGATTCACCATTAATAATTATAACACTTCCTAAACCATGATAAAGCTTAATATAAAAATCAATATTTGCGTTGAGATCTGTGACTTCAATTTTATCTTGATTTGAAATTAAAACAGTACTGCCAACGAAATTAGAAATGGCTTTTATGTTTTCAACGTTCTTTAATTCAAAATTATAGCCATAAACGCGCTTTATGAGCTCAGAATTAAAGAACTCGGGTAATTCTTCTGTGTATAAAATTTGCGTGTTTTTATTTTTTAGTGAATTTTGTCTCAGAATAGCCAAAACAGGCATCGTTTGTGACGAAAAACTGATCACCTGTTCTGATGTTATATTGTGTAAGTTGGCAATAGTCCATTCTAAAATAGAAGACAAAGGATGACCCAAACGAATATAATCGTAAGCTGTTGGTAACTCAGAGAGTGCCGTGGCTTCAGAATTATTACTATCGAATAGCGATTTAAATTGGTCTAAAAATTCTGTTTTCGCTTGCGATTCATTATAAATATCTAAGCGATGCGTTGTTAGATTTAACCAATCGTTAGGCATATTATCTAATATGGCTTTGATATAATTTAGTAAAGTATGGTTTGGCATTATATGTTTTGTCTAATGTTGTAAAGATACATTAGTTGGTGATTCTATAAAACCTTACAACTGTAGTTTTGCTAAAACATCTTATCTAAAAACAGTCTAATACTTTCTTGATTAGATTTCACCAATTCCGTTCGAGCAGCTCTAATATCTTTTGGGTTTTTGTCTTGTGAGAGTTTAAATTTCCCTTCCCAATTGGTAATGGATATTTCAAACATTTTTATATAATCTAGATTTCGGTCTAATCTAGGATTGTTAGAATCTAATGCGTATTTATGGTCTGGAGCCTCTAAAAACTCAGTCATTGTAATTAAGGATTGTTTAAGTGCTGCTTTACTTTCAATTCCCTTTACAATACCTTTTAGGTGTACTTTAATATAATTCCAAGTTGGGAGTTGAGTGGTGGTATAAATACTCGGAGAAATATAGCACTGAGGTCCTCCAAAAATAAGTGTTACGTCGTTATCATCTTTCAATAATTGTGTTTGTGGATTATAAATATCAATATGCCCAATTAATTTTCCGTCTTCATACACTAATGGTAAGTGCGTTATCAAGGGTTGATTATCCTTTACTGAAATCACAGTCGCCAAAGGATACGTTTTAATCACTTCAATCATATGATTGATGTTTTTGTCTTGATGATGTTTTGGTGGATAGTTCATATTAATTAATAATGATTATGTACTAATGATTAATACAAGTGTTTTGAATAGTCATTCTTCAATAGAAATTAATCATTGATTAGACTCCAAACTCTCTAAAATGATGATCTAAATGTTTGTATTGTATTTTTCCACAAGTCGCTGAGGTATCATTATTTAATTTATTGAGACGTGATGTCAATTCATCATAGATGCCAGTTTCAAAAAATGATTTCATACGAATTAAATTAATTGATTTATTTAGAAGCTTAAAATTACATTTTTTTATCTTTAGTGCATGTCAGAAAAACCGACTTCATTTTCAATTAAAAACTGGTCTCAAGATGATCAACCAAGAGAAAAATTACGAGATAAAGGTAGAACGGCGTTAAGTGATGCCGAGCTCATTGCCATTTTAATTGGCTCAGGTAATAGAGAGGAAAGTGCAGTTGCCTTATGTAAACGCATTTTTGCTAGTGTTGATAATAACTTAAATGCCTTAGGTAAATTATCGATAGAGCAATTAATGAGTTTTAAAGGAATTGGAGAAGCCAAAGCAATTACTATTGCAGCCGCCTTAGAATTAGGTCGGCGGCGACGTATTGAAGATGCACTTCAATTAGAGAAAATTACCTCGAGTCGTTCGGTATATGATCTTATGCAGCCTATTTTAGGAGAGTTACCTCATGAAGAGTTCTGGATTTTATATCTCAATAATTCAAATAAAGTACTTCAGAAAAATCAATTAAGCAAAGGCGGTATTACCGGTACTTTAGTCGATGTGCGTTTGGTATTAAAGAATGCCTTAGGTGTTGGTGCAACAGCTTTAATTCTATGTCATAATCATCCTTCAGGTACCTTAAATCCAAGTCAGGCAGATAAGGAAATAACTCAAAAATTAAAAACAGCAGCTCATAGTTTAGACATAAAGGTACTAGATCATCTTATTGTAACAGAGAACGCTTATTTTAGTTTTGCTGATGAGCGTTTACTTTAGAATACCAAATAAAAAAAACATAATAGAAACAACTCAAGAATATTGATGATTGCAGTTTGAATTTGTTATTTTTAATTAATAAATAT
>ERZ1046740.2947-NODE-2947-length-10591-cov-3.551063_pt1 | contig 10591 bp, 10 predicted proteins | sample MGYA00383093_ERZ1046740 | MGnify/ENA primary metagenome ERZ1046740 (study PRJEB29581, sample SAMEA5548363) | metagenome | biome: marine; feature: coastal; material: water | depth 25 m | study: Short-term variability in the microbial, nano- and picoplankton...
AACCGGGTATTCACATTGCCACGCAATGGCAAAACCTCAAGATCCGGTTGATTAGTTCGCAATTGGCACTCACGACGTAAACTCGATGTGCCCACTTTCGAACCTGCAGGCAAATCTGCGAGCGATGCATAAGTATTTGAAACAAAAGCATCACGTGGATCTTCACGCTGACAGATTACCGGCAAATGCAATCCTTCAGGAAAGGCCATAGGCACATCTTTCATTGAATGCACAGCAATATCAGCATCACCTGCCAACATACCTTGCTCTAATTCCTTAACAAATAGGCCTTTACCACCGACTTTTGCCAACGGGGTATCAAGAATTTTATCCCCTTGCGTTGTCATCTTAACCAACTCAATCTCTAAGTCTGGATGCAGTTCAAGTAGACTATCGCGAACAAACTCAGCTTGCCACATCGCCAAAGGACTCTTTCGTGTGGCAATCTTTATAATTCTTTTTGTCATCTATCATTCATGCTCATGATTAGTATTTAGACCAGTCTAACAGCCACAAGGAATCCGTCATAGACTGTTATTTCTACTGACCAAAACGTCAATCGCCAGTCCCCCTGCCATTACGCGCTATAATAGGGTTTTTTGTTTAAATGTCTAAAGACTGAAACCATGACCACACCCAGCAGAAAACTCTCATCAGCGCGCCTCACACAACCGACAAATGCCTTTGTAGAAGAATTCACGGCGTCGGTCCAGTTTGACCAACGTTTATACCAACAAGACATTAATGGTTCTATCGCACACGCCACCATGCTGAGCAGCGTCGGCATTCTCACTGAATCAGAACGTGACCAAATTATCTCTGGGCTTAATACCATTCGCGATGAAATCGAAGCCGACCAATTTGAATGGTCTATCCCCCAAGAAGATGTTCATATGAATATTGAGGCCAGACTCATCAGCCTTATTGGTGAGGTTGGGAAAAAACTCCATACCGGCCGCTCACGTAATGACCAAGTCGCAACGGATATTCGACTCTATCTCCGTGATATGGCAAGGCCTATTGCTGAGCAACTCTCTCGGCTTCAAACAGCTTTGTTAAATGTAGCAGAAAGAGAAGCCGACACAATCCTGCCTGGCTTTACCCACTTACAAATAGCACAGCCCGTCACCTTTGGTCATCATATGATGGCTTGGTTCGAAATGCTTAGCCGAGATGCAGAACGTCTTAACGACTGTGTTAAACGTATCAACACAATGCCTTTAGGTGCTGCCGCGTTAGCAGGTACTACCTTTGCTATCGATCGTGAACAAGCTGCCGAATTATTAGGCTTTGATCGTATGTGCCAGAATTCACTTGATGCCGTTAGTGATCGTGATTTTGCCATTGAATTTAACAGTTTTGCCTCTGTGCTTATGATGCACTTATCTCGTTTCTCTGAGGAACTAATTATTTGGTCATCCGCGCAATTCGACTTTGTCGACTTAGGTGATGCTTTCTGCACCGGCTCATCGATCATGCCGCAAAAGAAAAACCCTGATGTGCCTGAACTCATTCGCGGTAAAACCAGCCGCGTTTATGGCAATCTTTTTAACCTATTAACATTAATGAAAAATCAGCCTTTAGCCTATAACAAAGACAATCAAGAAGACAAAGAACCGTTATTCGACACCATCGATACCTTGCTCGGGTCATTACGCGTTTACGCGGATATGATGGGCGTGATGACGGTCAAGCCAGACAATATGCGTCAAGCCGCACTACGTGGTTATGCCACGGCAACCGATCTTGCTGATTATCTTGTCCGTAAAGGCGTGCCTTTCCGCGATGCCCATGAAGTCGTGGGCCTATCAGTTGCTTACGGTATTGAACATCAAAAAGATCTATCTGAGCTTTCTTTGGCAGAACTACAAAACTTCTCTAGCCATATTGCAGAAGATGTTTTTGAAGTTTTAACACTAGAAGGATCTGTTGCTGCCCGTGATCATCTCGGCGGTACAGCACCAAATCAAGTCCGAGCTGCCGTTGCTAAAGCACGTAAGATCTTAGATTAAGCCTTTCCCTGCGGTGTAAAACTATTCAGTAAATGAAAATTGAAAAGTACAAACTGAAAGGTCAGCACAAGAGCTCTATTTCAATACCTCAGCCATCCTTAAGTGAACTGACGGCAGTCTTGTCGCTACCTTAAGGGTTAAGATACGGAAATCAAACTGAACAGAAGCTGAATTTATCTGAATGATATTTTCTATTGAAAACACATCTTCATGCCCCCACCTATAGGGCATCATTCATCTTCAGCATTAAATTCATACCGTTATGGAATATAAAGATTATTACAAAATTCTTGGCGTCTCTCGTGACGTCCCACAAGACGAACTAAAAAAAGCGTATCGCAAGCTGGCGCGTAAATATCACCCAGATGTCAGTAAAGAAGCCAATGCCGAAGCCAAATTCAAAGAAGTCGGTGAGGCTTATGAAGCGCTTAAAGATCCAGAAAAAAGAGCGCAATACGACCAATTCGGTAGCAGCTATCAGCATGGCCAATCTTTCAATCCTCCTCCCGGCTGGGGCGGGCAAGGTGGGGCAGGCATGGGCGGTGGCAACTTCAGCAGCTTCTTCGAAAGCATGTTCAGTGGTGGTGGCATGGGCGGTAATGATCAATTCTTTGCTCAAGGGGAAGACGTTAATGCTAAAATTACGGTGTCATTAGAAGACGCTTTTAACGGTGCCAAGAAAAGTATCCGTCGTCCTGGTGGCGCCAATCAAACAGGCACCATCAATGTCAAAATTCCAGCCGGTATCACCAGTGGTAAAAAAATTCGTCTCGCTGGTCAAGGTAAAGCAGGTGCAGGCGTTGAAGCCGGCGATCTCTTTTTAGAAATAAATATCGCCAATCACGCGTATTATCAAGTAGAAGACAAAGACGTAATTATTAATCTACCTATTTCACCATGGGAAGCAGCATTAGGCGCTAAAATCACCGTGCCAACACTAGCAGGCAAAATCAGCCTCACTATCCCAACTAGTGCTAAAAGCGGACAGAAAATGCGTCTTAAAGGCAGAGGATTACCGGGTAAACAAGCCGGTGATCAAATCGTCGTATTACAAATTATGACGCCACCAGCAGACACACCCGAAGCCAAACAACTTTACCAACAAATGGCAGAAGAATTAAACTTCAACCCACGTGAAACACTAGAGAACGTCTAAGTTAAAGAATAGGAAAAGCTAATGACTAAATTAAAGACCAGTTTAATTTGGCTGGCGGCATTAAGCCTTATTTTTCAAGTTGCCCATGCCGCCTTACCTAGCGCATGGTTTAGTAATAATGGCGAAATGCCAACATTAGCGCCCATGCTCGACCAATCGAAGCCTGCAGTCGTTAATATTGCCACCCTAAGTCATATTCGCGTTAGAAATAATCCCTTAATGGATGACCCTTTCTTTCGTCGTTTCCTCAATATTCCACAACAACAGCAACCACGCCATAGAACAAAGCAAAGTCTAGGCTCTGGTGTTATTTTCGATGCTAAAAAAGGCCTTGTCCTAACCAACAGCCACGTGATTCAACGGGCTGATCAAATCACCGTCTCTCTCACCGATGGCCGTAGCTTCCAAGCTGAACTTGTCGGTAGTGATCCAGCAACTGATGTTGCCCTAATTAAAATCCCGGCAGAAGATCTAACGGCTTTAACACTTGCTAACTCTGATCAGCTTCGCGTCGGCGACTTTGTTGTCGCCATTGGTAATCCTTTCGGCTTGGGCCAAACTGTCACTTCCGGTATTGTCAGTGCCCTAGGCCGAAGTGGCCTTGGAATCGAAGGTTATGAAAACTTTATCCAAACCGATGCCTCAATCAATCCCGGTAACTCGGGTGGTGCCTTAGTGAACTTAAGAGGAGAACTCGTGGGGATTAACACCGCGATTTTTTCACCCGGTCAACGTGCCGGCAACATCGGTATCGGTTTTGCCATCCCCAGCAATATGGTCAAGCAAATCAGCGATCAACTCATTGAATACGGTGAAGTCAAACGCGCTTATCTCGGCGTTCAAACGCAAGACATCACTGATGAATTAGCAAGTGCATTCAATATTCCGCCAGGCCAAGGTGCCGTGATTACCAGCATCCAAAAAGGATCAGCTGCTGATGAAGCCGGTCTACAAATTGGTGATGTCATTACCAGCGTTGATGGCCAGAAACTACGCAGTGCTGATAGCTTACGTAATACCGTCGGTCTGCTCATGGTCGCTCAAACCATTAATATGGATATCCTACGCAATGGCCAAAATAAAACACTCAAGGCCACCGTAAAGGAAATTAAAAAACAAACCCAACAAGCACCCGTTCACCCTAAACTGTCAGGCGCCTCATTTGGTGATATTGAGCCCGGCTCGCCTTACTACGGCAAAATCAATGGCGTTGTTGTCTACGAAGTAAAACGCAGCAGTCCTGCATGGAATGCCGGCCTAAAAACCAATGACATCATTACCTCGGTCAATAAGGGCAAAGTCATCTCACTAGAAGACTTTAAAAAACGAGTTCGTAACAACGGGACACTCTTGTTTAACCTCACCCGCAACCGCCGAGCCATGTTTTTAATCCTGCGTTAAACATCAAATATGTCGTAAACATCCATAAACCCTCCACCACGGGTTTATTTTTATCTAAAAACAAAACTATCTGACTCAAACGCAGTGTATATTTTATAACTTTGTAAAACCTCTCTTCATACACCAATAAAGGAGAGTGTCATGAATACAATGCATCCTTTACATCACCTAAAACCCACCCACCCAAACGACCTCAAAAATACCGTTCTAAAGCCCTTTTCTTGGCTAAAAGAAGGTTGGTTGGATCAAAGCTACCACCCAACGGCTAGTTTTGGTTATGGGCCATGCAACATGGAATGCGTATCAGGATTTGGTTAAGGATGAAATGTATTAAATTTAAGTTTTATGATGCTGTAGCAACACACCGTGTCCTAATTTAACTTATTTCGACTAAGGCCGAGTCAGGGAAATGCGTGGCCATTCCCCTAACAACCCAAGGCAACCCCTTGTACTGACCTACGACTTCATTCGTCATAGATTCAAATAAGCGGCTCGTTCAAAACTCGCTATGCTCAAACACTGAACTCACTTATCGCTTATTTAAATCTATTCCTCATCAGTACAAAAAGGGGATTTGGGGAAATAAATAAGGCCTTGGGAAGAGTCCAAATTGCCCTAGATGCGAAGCAGAGATTCGGAAAATTATTTGGAATAGTGTGATAGCTGTTCAGCGTAGCGAGTTTCTATCACGCCCAAATCATTTATCGAAACGAGGGAATCCGAAGGACAAGTATGGGCTGGCCTTTTGTTTGGTTCGTCTCTTTTGGCCACGCAAAATAAATGAACACCCAGCGGCAGCGAATTCGAAATAGAGGAAAATAGATCGGGCTCTTTTTCATCTGGTTTAAATCTAACTAACCTTTAAACCCTGCTAGCCATGGAGAATATTTTTCTTGATCTGGCATTAATTCCTGCGCTTCAGCAGAACTAAAATCACTAGACTGTATTGAAAAATTCGAAGGTATTAGTTTTTCTCTTTCTCTAAGGCCTTTTCCATACTTCTCAAGATCTTCACTTATTACCTTGCTAAAGAAAATAACATCATCAATGTAACTCATAATCCCGTTAATCACATCTGAATACTCACTATGTGTATTCCCCGAGAGCATTTTTAAACCAAAATAATGGTATGCAAACTCTTCAGTAGAATGCTCTCTTTACGAAAACTTACTAATCAAAGCTCTTGTATTATTTGACCTTCCTATCAAGCTAGAATGTGATAGCTCTACAAAAGCTACTGTTGACAATGCTCGACTAGGTGTATTGACTTTATCGAATAAAATATTTTCCAATTTTTTATTCGAAGTGCTGTTGTACCAAAATACTGGAGATCGGCCTCAAAATGAAAAGTCTTTCCTACGTTTTCAGCTTTGTTTGCTTCAAAATCAATAAATTTTTCTTGATCAAGGATGTAAGCATCATAGAGAGGTTTTATTAATTGCTTCTTAAGCGCTAACCCCATATTACATAACGTAACGGCCATCGTTATTGCAGAATTGGTATTTCTCAATTGTACCTCAAGCTCTTCCTTTTTCTTGTTCCGCAAAATTACTTTCTGAGCTACTGTCGCTCCGAAATAGGCACTAGCCATTGATGCTAGCAATGCAACTACAAAATTTGTGTTAAGAAAAGTCACTAGATGACTCAAAAAAAGTTAGTCAACCGCTCCCATATGCATTCAATACCTTCCATTAAATATTCCCTTATTTAGTTTTTTGGGGCCGAACCCATCCCTCAACCGTTATTTGACGACTCTTAGTTAGCGTCAACTGCCCATCACCCGCATCCTTCCTCAACGTTGTCCCAGCACCAATCGTAGCCCCCTCTCCAACTGTAACAGGCGCAACCAATTGCGTATCAGATCCAACAAACGCATTATCGCCAATTACCGTACGATGCTTATTAGCACCATCATAATTACACGTGATCGTACCAGCCCCAATATTCACCCCAGCACCCATATCCGTATCACCAATATAACTCAGGTGATTCACTTTCGAGCCTAAGCCAATATTGGCATTTTTGGTTTCAACAAAGTTACCAATCTTCGCCTTATCCGCTAAAGCCGTACCTGGTCTTAATCGAGCAAAAGGACCAATATTCGCATTAGCACCAATCACAGACGAATCGATCATACTATTTGGTAAAATCACACTGCCTTCGCCTATTTCGCAATTTTTAAGAATACAATTAGCACCAATTTCTACATTCGAACCAACAGAAACCGTACCTTCAAAAATCACATTCACATCAACAAAGCTATCGTTGCCGATCGTGACATCACCACGGACATCAACGCGTGCTGGATCAGCAAAAGTCACCCCTGCTGTCATCAAAGCTTCCGCCTGTGCTAATTGATGATGACGCTCTAGTGCTGCTAACTGACTACGGTTATTCACCCCTGCTACTTCAGTTTCATCATCAACACAAACCGTATCGATCGCAAGGCCATCTGCTACGGCTAAGGCAATCATATCGGTCAAGTAATATTCCCCTTGGGCATTGTTATTCCCCAACATATCTAAGGAAGCCAGTAGCCACTGGCTCGGCAATAGCATAATGCCACTGTTCACTTCATCAATTAATAGTATTTCTGGGTTAGCATCTTTCTGTTCGGTAATACATCTAACGCGTCCATCAAAGTCTCGTACAATCCGCCCATAGCCCGTTGGATCATCAAGCTTAGTGGTTAAAATACCCACACCACCTTCTGCTACACAATCAATCAAGGCTTCTAACGTCACTACTTGTGTTAATGGCACATCACCATAGAGCACTAAAACTTGCTCAGAGGCTGCGATGGCGTCTTTCGCTTGCATCACGGCATGGCCTGTACCCAATTGCTCGGTTTGCATCACCGCATCAACTTGGTTGCCTTCTAGAAAGGGTAAGACTTGCACAGCACCATTACCGGCCACCACCACGAGTTGCGTAGGCTGGAGTTGCTTGGCTGTATCAATCACATGTTGTAGTAAAGGTCGACCTGCAAGGCCATGCATAACCTTGGCTTGTGCTGACTTCATTCGCGTGCCTTTACCAGCGGCAAGAATAACGATGCTCAGTGACATAATTGTGTTCCATCATGGTAAGTAAGTGAGTGAAAGGTGCATTCTAACAAAGTTTATTCGGGTAATTCGAGAACAAACACCCAACTTTGCCAATGGCTAACCCTTTTGTTTAAGTCAAAAAAAAAGGCCGTTCCAAAGAACAGCCTCTTTTGTTATTTTGCTATGCAGATTAACGACCTGCTGATTTTCTCGCACGTTGAACAACACGTAACTGAGCTGACGCTTCAGCTAACTGTGCCTGTACCTCAGCATAGTCTAATTTTTCAGCACTTTCAGCTAAAGACTTCTCTGCTGCTTCTTTCGCTGCTATCGCTGCCGCTTCATCAACATCATCAGCACGCATCGCCGTGTCAGCCAAAACTGTTACAACATGAGGTTGCACTTCCAACATGCCGCCAGACACGTAGAATTGCTCTTCTTGTCCATTGACAAGAACACGTACTTCACCAGCCTTTAAGCTAGTTAATAAAGGCGTATGTCGAGGATAAATACCGATTTCACCCATTGTAGCTGTTGCGAAAACAGCCTCAACTAAGCCAGAGTAAATCTCTTTTTCAGCACTTACTACGTCAACATGAATAGTCATCGCCATGATTGAATCCCCTTAAAGCTTAGTCGCTTTCTCAACAGCTTCATCAATGCTACCTACCATGTAGAACGCTTGTTCTGGTAGTGCATCATATTCACCATTCAAAATGCCTTGGAAGCCTGAAATCGTATCTTTCAATGATACATATTTACCAGGGCTACCTGTGAAAACTTCGGCAACAAAGAAAGGTTGTGATAAGAAACGTTGAATCTTACGAGCACGGGTGACAGTTAATTTATCTTCTTCAGATAATTCGTCCATACCCAAAATCGCAATGATATCTTTCAATTCTTTGTAACGTTGTAATGTACCTTGAACGCCACGAGCCACTTCATAATGCTCGCTACCGATCACTAATGGATCTAACTGACGACTGGTAGAATCAAGTGGGTCAATCGCAGGATAAATACCTAATTCCGCAATTGAACGAGACAATACAACCGTTGCATCTAAGTGAGCAAACGTCGTTGCTGGTGATGGATCTGTTAAATCATCGGCAGGTACATAAACCGCTTGTATAGAGGTGATAGAACCTGTCTTAGTTGAGGTAATTCGCTCTTGTAATACACCCATCTCTTCGGCCAATGTTGGTTGGTAACCTACCGCAGATGGCATACGACCCAATAGCGCTGATACTTCAGTACCGGCCAAAGTGTAACGGTAAATGTTATCAACGAAGAATAACACGTCACGACCTTCATCACGGAAGTATTCCGCCATGGTTAAACCCGTTAACGCAACACGCAAACGGTTACCTGGTGGCTCGTTCATTTGACCGTAAACCAACGATACTTTATCGATAACGTTAGAGTCTGTCATTTCGTGGTAGAAGTCATTACCTTCACGAGTACGCTCACCCACACCAGCGAATACAGAGAAACCGCTGTGTTCGATCGCGATATTACGAATCAGCTCCATCATGTTAACGGTTTTACCAACACCGGCACCACCGAACAGACCGACCTTACCACCTTTAGCGAATGGGCAAACCAAGTCGATAACTTTGATACCCGTTTCTAACAATTCGTTACTCGCAGCGAGTTCATCAAAGCTTGGTGCTTTACGGTGTATACCCCAGCTCTCTTCTTGACCGATATCGCCTTTCTCATCGATAGGGTTACCCAAGACGTCCATGATACGACCCAATGTTTTTTGGCCAACAGGGACTTGGATTGTTTCACCCGTATTCGACACGCCTAAGTCACGCTTAAGGCCGTCAGTGACACCCATTGCAATCGCGCGAACAACGCCATCACCTAATTGTTGCTGAACTTCAAGCGTTAAACCTGCTTCATCAACCGTTAAGGCATCATAAACTTTAGGGATACTGTCGCGTGGGAATTCCACATCAACGACCGCACCGATAATTTGTACAATCTTTCCAGAGCTCATCTCGCTTCCTCTTTCAATACATTTGGGCGATTAAAACGCCCGTGTTATTTGCTTTATACCGCCGCGGCGCCAGCAACAATTTCAGATATTTCTTGTGTAATAGCAGCTTGGCGCGCCTTGTTGTACACCAGTTGCAAGTCATCAATAAGATCACCCGCATTGTCCGATGCACTTTTCATCGCAACCATCCGCGATGCTTGTTCACAGGCCGCGTTTTCAACCACACCTTGATAAACCAAAGACTCAATGTAACGAACCAATAAGCTATCTAATACTTCTTTCGCATCCGGTTCGTAAATGTAATCCCAGTGATGTGACATACCCTCACTTAGTTCAGCTTGCACATTCGGCAATAGCTTCATGACTTTGTTTTCTTGCGTCATGGTATTGACGAACTCATTGAATACTAAGTACAGGCTATCAATTCGACCTTCTTCGAAGGCATCTAGCATCACTTTAACGGCACCGACTAACTCTTCGGCACTGGGTTCTTCACCCAATTGCGTAACTTGTGCTGTCAATGTCACTGGCAAGCGGCTAAAGAAACTCGTCGCTTTTTTACCAATTGCACAGACATCAATCTCGATACCACTATCCGTTTTTTCCTGAATATCTTTCAGTAGGGTTCTGAATAAATTGTTATTCAAACCGCCACACAAACCACGATCTGAAGACACGACAATGTAACCAACGCGTGTTTTTTCTTCTCTTTCTTGTAGGTAGGTATGTTTGTATTCAGGATGAGCAAAAGCCAAATGTTGAATCACATTATGGATTTTATTCGAATAAGGACGTGTTGCTGCCATACGCTCTTGCGCTTTACGCATCTTACTCGCAGCTACCATCTCCATCGCACGCGTAATTTTCTGCGTGTTTTTGATGCTGCCTATTTGAATCGGTATTTCTGTTCGGCTAGCCATGGCTTATTCTCCGATTACCAGCTACCCGTCGCTTTGAGGCTCTCAATCGCTGG
>ERZ1046740.2948-NODE-2948-length-10579-cov-4.021950_pt1 | contig 10579 bp, 9 predicted proteins | sample MGYA00383093_ERZ1046740 | MGnify/ENA primary metagenome ERZ1046740 (study PRJEB29581, sample SAMEA5548363) | metagenome | biome: marine; feature: coastal; material: water | depth 25 m | study: Short-term variability in the microbial, nano- and picoplankton...
ACATCATCCGTATGCCCTTCAACAAGTGCATCCACCGTAGGGTAGTCCATTAGGATTTCAACAATTGTATCTAAGTCAGAAAATGATTCTTGCTTGATTGTGGCACTAGCAGTTTCGAAATGAATATTCTTAGCTGCAAGGTTTACTCTTGCTACAACTTCTTCTGGGACTTTTTCATTGTCTTTACCAAAACGGTAAGCCGATCCTTCTCCATCACCAAAGTTCACAGCAACTCCCAATGAGTGATATAAGTATGCATCGTGCATCGCATTCAAACGAAGGCGACTCATAGAAAATGGCAACCCATCGTAGTTGTCATCAAAACTATAGTTGTATAAAGTTTGGATAGAGATATCCAGAAAATCAGTTATTGCATACTTTAAACCTGCTCCTGCAGACCAATGTGCCGCAACAAAACTTCTATTTTCTCCATAACCTGGTACATCATGGATAATTCTTGAAACGGACTGCATACCACCCCATCCTGCTTGAAGGTAAGGTCTTAGTTTGGAATCTTCAGACATGATATAGCCATTTGCTAATTTGTATTTCAGTCCAAGTGTGATGTCAGTAATCTGAGCAGTAAACCCTAATTTTTTCGGATACGAATCGTCCCTATGACCCAATGCACCAACCGAACCATAGACCATCGCATCAAATGAAGGGTTAACATAATATCCAAAAGAGGCACCAATTGCTTGGTATTCTGGTCGTTCTGCTAAGAAGAATCTTGTTCCGCGATCACCACCATATTCTCTGATTCCTCCGTTGATCTCAACACCAAATTTGTGGGCATAGTTTTGGGCTATAGCATTTTCACTGCTAAAGACACACAATATGGCAAATCCTAAGATCGAGAGTATTCTCTTATTCATATCAGCGTATTAATTTGTTTTACGACTAGTTAGTTTAAAGTATTTGTGGCTTGTTTATGACAAAACCTCGTCAACAATATTAAACCTTCTTAGAGAGAAAAAAAAAGATATTAGGTCAATTTTGTTAGGTGTTTGAGTAAGGGGTAACATCATACCCATGTTTTCGTTCCTTCACTGCAATTTGTGCAAATGTCAATATTGCTCCGACCCGCAAATAATTTCGTCCTAAAATCCTTGTATGCTGACCCATTCCAAATGGCTTTGAAATCCGTGGCTTTTACATTGCCCATCGAGTGTTTGGCGTCTTTGTCGAAACAACATGGAACAACATCTCCATCCCATGTAACTACAGCAGAATTCCACATTCTCCAACACTCATTAAGGAGTTTATTCTTGATTACAAATTGATTTCCTTTTTTTTCATAGCGACTCAATTTTTTATCTTCAGGAATCCAACCTTCCGAATGCTCGAAATCATAGATTTGAGCTGTTTTTATTTGTAATTCATCGACTCTGTAGTCTATTGCGAGTTTCTTGATGTGGGGCAATTCATGTTGATTGTGTTCGAACACAATAAATTGCCAGATTATCCAAGGACCTGATTTTTTAGATTTTTTTTTGGTTGAAACGAGGTTTTTTGTTCCATCTAATACCTTTTCGAGCTTTCCTCCGATGCGATACTTACCATATGTCTCCTGGGTTGTTCCGTCAATTGAAATTATCAACTTGTTCAAGCCGGAATCATGGATTCTCTCACATGTGTCTCGGTCTAGATAGTGTGCATTTGTGCTGGTTGCAGTAAAGATCTTTTTTCGATGGGCCGCCTTAACCAAGTCAAGAAAACCTGGATTTAGAAATGGTTCACCCTGGAAATAGTAGGTGATGTATAAAAGGTCATTTCCAATTTGATCGAGTATTAGATTATTCACTTCTTCACTCAGCATTCCAGTATCTCTGGTGAAGGATCTTAAACCACTCGGACAATGGGGACATCTGAGGTTACACGAAGTAGTAGGTTCAATACTGATGCTGATGGGTGCTCCGGGATGAGTTGTTTTCTTCGAGTATTTGGCAAATTGATAAGAAGAATAATTCCTAAAAATATTTCCAATACGGTTAGCGTTCAGTTCGCGGAAAGGATATGATTTGATATTCATCTCTGTTCAATTCAAAGCAAAAGTGATATATCACCATCACAAAAAAAAAGTTCAGATAATTATCCAAAAAGGAAACCTCCGGCTAAAGCTGCAATGGAAATTAAAATCCCCAATCCAATTAGGAGCAAAATCCAAGTATTGGATGATTTCTTATTGTTCAACTCCGCAGTCGAACCATTGTCACATTTGACTTCAGCTTCTTCTTCACCTACTTCAAAGTTCTCATCCAATTCAAAATCTGTTTTGTCTGCGCTTAAAAGCCGATGAGCCAAATCCAATTGCTCAGTTTTAACCTTTAAGATTATTCCTCCATCACCAGGAGTGTGAAAATTATAGACCTGAGTCGACAATTCGTTGAGTAATGCGCATTCCACTCCCGCAGACTCAAGAAAATTCTTATCTAGATGCGCTTGATAGGGAGAGAAATAATTATCTAATACTACGTACTGTGACATGGCTTAAAGATACGTAAAAATGCGCAATTGCCGGAATAATGTAGTTGGTGAGAAGGCGTCAAATCAAAATTTGACGGCAGCCTAACTCAGTTCTCTAGTATGCTCGTGCAAATAGGACTCTTTGAGCAGAAGGTGCACCTGTAAGTATGCATTTCCCATCCTCTTGAACCGCATCCAAAGGAATACAACGAATTGTCGCTTTCGTCATTTGCTTGATTTTATCTTCAGTTTCGTTTGTACCATCCCAATGTGCAGAGATGAACCCACCCTTACTGTCGAGAAGATTAATAAAATCATCCCATGAATCGGCCTTGCTAATGTGATCATCACGATAAGTACTCGCCTTGAGATAAAGGTTTTCTTGGATGTTTTCTAAGAGGTGTGAAATCTTAGTCTCCAAGCTTTCCATTTGAAGAACTTCTTTTTCTTTAGTATCTCTTCTAGCAACTTCGACTGTGCCATTTTTTAGTTCCCTCGGACCAATCGCAATTCGAATTGGAACACCCTTTAATTCGTATTCAGCGAATTTCCATCCCGGTTTATGAGTATCGCGATTATCGAATTTGACAGAAATACCTGCTTTTTCAAGATTTGACTTAATCTCATTTGCCTTGATACTAATTTCATTGAGTTGATCTTCTCCTTTATATATTGGAACAATCACAACTTGAAATGGTGCTAAATGTGGAGGCAATACGAGTCCTTCATCATCAGAATGGGTCATGATTAGAGCTCCCATTAATCGGGTAGAAACCCCCCAACTTGTAGCCCAAACATGTTCTTGCTTTCCTTCTTTGTTCGCATAAGTCACATCAAAAGCCTTGGCAAAATTTTGACCAAGGAAATGTGAAGTCCCCATTTGAAGCGCCTTGCCATCTTGCATCAGACCTTCAATACAATATGTGTCTATCGCTCCGGCAAATCGCTCGTTTTCCGTTTTCACCCCTTTTATAACGGGAATACTCATGAATTTCTCGGAAAACTCTGCGTAAACATCCAGCATTTTTTTTGTTTCCTCCAGAGCCTCCGTTCTGGTTGCATGAGCGGTATGGCCTTCTTGCCACAAGAATTCCGCTGTTCTAAGAAATAAACGAGTCCGCATTTCCCAGCGCACAATGTTTGCCCATTGATTGAGTAGAATCGGTAAATCGCGATAACTCTGTATCCAGTTTTTATACGTATTCCAGATTACAGTCTCAGAAGTAGGTCTAACAATCAACTCTTCTTCCAATTTGGCATCTGGATCAACCACGACGCCACCATTTTCCTCATCAACTTTTAGGCGATAATGAGTAACTACGGCACATTCTTTGGCAAAACCTTCCACATGATCAGCTTCTTTGCTCAGGAATGATTTAGGAATAAAAAGAGGGAAGTAAGCATTGCTGTGCCCCGTTTCCTTAAACATGCGGTCTAATTCCGCCTGCATTTTTTCCCAAATGGCATAGCCATAAGGTTTGATAACCATACAACCTCTAACCGCACTATGTTCAGCTAAGTCAGCGTTGATGACTAGATTATTATACCATTTTGAGTAATCGTCCGATCTTTTTACCTTTTCAAATGCCATGAAATGATGTTTGGAATGCTCTTTGCAAAATCTATGTTGAAGGGCAAAGGTAACCCTTCTGTTACTAAAGTATTAATGGTTAAATTGCAAGGAATATGAAAAGGAAAGAAATTCTACTCTCGATGCTACTGACAGTCTTTCTGTTCGCAGGTTTCGGCACGGTGGAACGTGCGTTGGGACAAGTTGTCGATGACATTTATTACGACCCTTCTGAGGAAATCGTAGACGATAAAAATAATCAAGTTCAAGAAGACACGCGGATAGAAAACTATACTCCACAGTCCAAAAAAGTGGATAATCAGTCACAGAGTCAAAATGAACGAGTCTATACTGATGATCAATATCGTCAGGAAACACAAGATGTATATGGTCAACACGACCAGGTTACAACAGACGATCAACTAGCTGGAGATGACTTCAGTTTCCAAGATCACTTTGGTCGCCTCAATGGCGAAGATGTTTCGCGTGAAGATGTGTACGATGAAGGTTTTGATGATGGGTATGATGAAGGTCTGCAAGATGGCAGACGCAGAAATAGAAATTATTCTCGTCGATATTATAATTATTACTCAGCCTATGATTATGACCCGTGGTTTAATCCATATTCCTCATGGGGATATAACAGACCTTATCGAAGAGGTTGGACAGTAGGTTACTCAAGTTGGGGTGGATGGAATGTCGGGTATAACTGGGGAAGTCCTTGGGCCTACTCAGGTTGGTGTTATCCGAACTACGGATATGGAAATAGATGGGGTTCTCCATACTATGGTGGCTGGAACAATGGTTGGGCTGGATACGGATACGGATACGGTTATGGAAATGGCTGGGGCGGTAATTACTATGGCTATAACAATGGCTGGCGAGGAAATCGCGGCATAAACAGAGGCTATCGAAATTCAAGACAAGTTCAAAGAAATAACTGGGGTTATAGGAGTAGTGGCAATACAAGTACAGTAAGTAACACGAATAATCGTCCAAGACAGCGAATCAATACGAATTCTCCAACTACTCGTAGGAATGATCAGATATCTGTGAGAAGCAGAAGCAGTCAAAACGTGCGAAGATCACCGGTTGGGGATCAAGATGACAATAGAGGAAGATCTGCAGATAGATTAGGGACTACGAAAACAAGTCAACCGGGAACGTCAAGTAGTCCATCTGGATCAAGTGTGAGTACCAGAAGCAGAACAAGTTCTCCAAGCCAGAGTCGTTCAGTGAATGATCCGACAAGATCAACTACAAGGTCCAGCGGTAGTTCTGCTACTCCTAGAAATAGTAGATCAAGTTCACCGACAAGAACAACTGCTCCCAGAGATGGCTCGGTTAATACCTCACGAAGTAACAGAACTTCACCCTCTAGGTCGTCTGGAACTACGAGAAGTTCAAGCCCAACGAGAAACAGAAGCACTACTTCTCCAACCAGGACAACAACTCCAAGGAGTAATTCTGTTAAACAGGGTAGTTCCTCTAAATCAAACAACAGCTATAGTCCGTCAGGGTCCAGAACAACAAGTCCTAACCAATATAGAAGTACAAGACCTTCAAGAACGTCGACGACCAGATCTCCGAACTCGAATAGATCAAGTAGCTATTCTCCTTCAAGATCTCAGTCTCGTTCTACTACGACAAGATCTTCTAAGAGTTCTTCTCCAACGAGGACATCTCCAAGTAGATCTTCGAATAGTAGATCTTCGAATAGGAGTTCGAGTAGTTATTCGTCACCTTCTAGATCATCCTCCCCGCGAAGCAGTTCTTCAAGTAAGTCGTCAAAATCCTACAGATCGTCAAGTTCAAGTAAGTCATCTTCAAGTCCACGTGCGAGGTCTTCGTCAAGTTCTTCAAGATCATCAGGAAGCGGATCTGGAGTTAGTCGAGGAAGTTCTTCAAGGTCTTCGGGAAGTTCAAAGTCATCTAGAAGCAGAAGCCGCAGATAGACACATTTTTCACATATAAATAGGAAAGAAATGAAAAGGATAATATTCACTTTTTTAGTAGCGTCGCTATATCTGGTGTCAAATGCACAAAGCGACGTAGATGCGCTTAGATTCTCAATGAACCAATTACCCACTACTGCCAGATCGTTGGGTTCTGGTGGCGCATTTGGAGCTCTTGGTGCAGATTTGTCGGCCGGAGTAATAAACCCAGCTGGGTTTGGGGTTTATCGCTCCAATCAGTTTGTATTGAGTGGGGCCATGCTCAACTCCAAAACGGAAACTGATTATTTAGGTTCTTCAACTAATGATAATGAGTTCAATCTCAACATTCCTAATATTGGCCTTGTCTTTAGTAAAAAAAATTTTAAAGGAAGAAAGCCCGTCGAAGAAGGTTGGATTTATACAAATTTTTCTCTTGGAATGAATCGTACAAATAGCTTTAGTGGTATTACCAATTACAGTGGAGTTAATGGAAATACTTCGATGTTAGACTATTTCGCACAACGTGCACAAGGTTTATCGACTTCAGCAATTGGCGCAACCGATAACGAATTTGATTTTGGATTCAATGACATTGAAGTCATGGCATGGGAGGCATTCTTAATTGATAGTGTCGCCGACCGCACTTATGGCGCGGCAATCGATCCAAATGGCAGAGATATTACCCAAAAACATATTGTAAGCACGAGCGGTTCAACGAATGAATATCACTTTGCGCTTGCAGCAAATTATTCAAATAAGTTTTATTTGGGTGGCGGTTTGACGGTAAGTTCAGTTCGCTATGAAGAAACAGATAAATTTAGGGAAATTGACGATATCTCTGGTGGATCAATTTGGGATCAGTGGATGCTGGAACGGAATCTTGAAACACGTGGAGTTGGAGTGAGCGGACGATTGGGATTGATTATTAAGCCGGTCCAGTGGTTACGCGCAGGCCTGTCGCTACAAACACCAACAATTCTAAACCTAAAGGACCGTTATTATGACGATCTTTACGCTACTTTAGATGATGGGAGTGATTTTCACTATGAAACTAAAGACGGAGAATTCGACTATAAGGTAGTTACACCGTTAAAGTCTACTGTCAGCGCAGCAGCGGTATTAGGCAAAAAGGGATTCGTATCAACTGACATCGAGTTCGTTGACTACAGTACCATGCGTCTTAGACCGACTGAGGATGCTTTTGAAGTCGCCAATGACCTTATTCGCTCTAAGTATGCCAACACAGTTAATTTCAGACTTGGCGGTGAATACGTCTGGGAAATGTATCGTTTTAGAGCTGGGTATGCGCATTATGGCAGTCCATTTTCATCGGCAGCTGAAACAACAATGGATAGAAACTACTTAACAGCAGGAATTGGAATAAGAGACGATAATTGGGCATTGGATCTTGCGATGGTTCATCAAAGAGGTGAATCAACTTTACAGCCATATGCTTTGGATGGAATCAAAGTAAGTCCTGCAACGACAATGACTAAAAACAATCAATTGGTAATCACATTGAGTTCCAATTTTTAGAACCTAGTTGGCACAAAAAAGGCACCTTGAAATTCCAAGGTGCCTTTTTTTATTCGAGGCCAATTTATTTTTTTACAAAGCTCTTATTGCTCACCGTGTTGCCATCTTGAATCGAAACGAAGTATAAACCTTTATTAAAATTTGAAATATCTAAACGAGTAGAAACTTTATTATTTACTTCTTCGAGCATCACATTTCCTAAAATGTCGATTACCCGGATGCTCTTTGTAGAAGTCGATCCATAATCAACATGAAGATAATCACTCGCAGGACTAGGTGAAAGACTTAACTCTCTCGTATTAACTTCTGTAACCCCTGTTGTTGTACACCAGCTATAACTGTGAAAAGTGGTGAAGATTTCTCCTGCAGCTCTATCTGATGGTTTAAAGATTTTAATTGTTACATCATTGCTGCCACAACCTTGATTGGGATAAAAATTACATTTCATTTTAAACGAAGAGTTCGCTTCAGCAAAGAATGAAGCTGAATCATCTTGAGGACTATAGCAAAGTACATTGTCACAAATTGCAGAGTTTATTTTGTCACTGTAATTCTTGCTTGTTCGCAACCAGCGATATGTTCCAGAATCAACGGTAGTAAATTTTACAGTTGAAACTATCTCAAATGCACTGTTTGGTCCTTGAGCTGTGTCAGAATTGTCCTTTTCAAAACTGAACTGAGCAAAGCCCAGAAAAGGAACCATAAAGACTGCAATGCTGAGTATAAATTTTCTCATGAAGACAATAAATAAAAGCGCAAGATGTTAAAAATAACGAACATTATTGGGGCCACTCTTTGTAATTCTTGATAAAGGTGTCATTTTTTTGACTCTTCGGACGGTTACATTTGTTTGCTTACCTGCGTCTAAATGACAGTGAAGGTATTTAAATCGACATATCGTTTATTGCTTCTGTTTATTGCTACAGCTGTGTTCATGTTAATGAATGGCTTGGTCATGGCCCAATTAATTGTACAAGAAAAAGTCAATGAGACATTATTGGTTAGTAAGGTATTGTTGGGAGATGGAATGGAATATCGCAACGTATACTTTACTGGCGATGAAAGAGCAATGGGGTATTTTGAAAATGGTGTTTCATGTGGGCTTGAAATTGATAAGGGAATTATACTATCCTCAGGCGTTGCAGGAGGGGCTAAGGGCCCAAACAATAGTGAAACCTTTACCTCAGGGAAAGGTGGGCCAGGAGTTAAAGTTCTTGATGACTTAGCCGGTATTGGTACAATTGACGCAGCAATGCTCGAATTTGAGTTCAAACCTCAAACAAACCGAATTCAATTTCGCTACGTATTCTCCTCCGATGAATACATTGAATGGGTCGATAGAGGTTTCAATGATGTCTTTGGTTTTTTTGTTAGCGGGCCTGGAATTAGTGGTGAGAAAAATGTGGCATTGGTTCCTGGTACGGATTCAATCGTATCAATAGACAATATAAACCACAAGCGGAATAGCGAATATTACATTTCAAATTATAACGAAGATCATTTTCGTTATGACTTACTTCAGCACGATGGACAAACTGTGGTTCTTGTAGCTGAGATAAAAACAGTACCATGCGAATGGTATAAGATTAAACTTGCCATTGCAGATGTAGGAGACGCTGATAAAGATTCTTGGGTGTTTTTGGAAGCTAAGAGTTTTCAAGATGAAACTGATTTGGGGAATGACAGCGCTCTATGTAGCGGGAATTTCACTAAAACCCTATATGCTGGACACGATGATAAGCCTGTTAAATGGCACAATGGAGACACTTCTCATAGTATAACAGTTTCGGGCTTTGGCACATATTGGGTGGAGATTATGTCTAATTGCGGTGCTTTTAGAGATGAAATTTCGTTTTACCCCGCAATTCAACCCATTAAACTAGGTGAGGATAGCTTTTTATGCGGAAATGAAATAGGACCGTTAATAGGAATAGCGGACCGAAAATTTGATAGGTACTTGTGGTCAGATGGTAGCGAAGACCGCTTACTTCAGATTCCTGGGCCTGGAGAGTATTGGCTCGAAGTGAGCAAGTTTGGTTGTCTAGAAAGAGATACAATTTACTTTGCTCGTAAGGATCTACCGATATTTTCTTTTGGTAAAGATTCACTTTTTTGCGGAGCAGTTGAAATAGAATTAGTAGGACCAAATGATGCTGAATATCTGTGGTGGGATAGTAAAAATTCTCCCGTAAGATCAATTTCATCGCCAGGTATATATTGGCTGAAAGCTCAGAAAGAAGGTTGTACTTTTTCCGATACCGTTGTTTTTACTTTGCGAGAATCGTTTGATCTCAACATTGGACCCCCATTAATCGAGTATTGCGCGATGCAACCCACCCCAATTCATACAGGCTTGAACGCTTCAACAAATTTGAGCTTTCTCTGGTCAACAGGAGATACCACAGCGAGCATTACTGCATATGAGTCTGGAATTTATTCAGTCGAGGTGTCTGATATAATTTGTCCATTTTTTGAAACAGACGAAGTAGAGATTGTTTCTCTGACGGATGGCGGCTCTTATTGGGTACCCAATGCGTTTACTCCCAATAAAGACGACTTAAATGAGGGATTTATTCCATTCCGTGAGTTCGATAATATCATATCTTACGAATTCATGGTTTTTACCAGATGGGGTGAAATTATCTTTCACACATTCGACAGAAATGCCGCATGGGATGGAAAAATTGACGGTGTTGAAGCACCTTCAGAAACTTACTTTTGGTTCACACGAATTTTGGCTGAGTGCCTCGATGACGACCAATTTTACCAAAAAGGCACGGTTCAATTATTGCGATAGTCGTGATTAATTCTACCCAGCTTCAGCTTCTACTGAATCGACTTCCGGAATCATTCTCTTAAGAAGGTTTTCGATACCCGCTTTTAAAGTTAAGGTCGAGCTTGGGCATCCGCTACAAGAGCCTTTCATCACGACTGAAACCACTCCTTCTTCAAATTTTTTAAAGGTGATGGCACCGCCGTCCATTTCTACCGCTGGTTTTACGTGGTCATCAAGAAGTTGTTTGATTTTGCGAACTACCTCATCTTCATTGATGTCTGATTTGACCTCCTT
>ERZ1046740.2950-NODE-2950-length-10569-cov-4.248906_pt1 | contig 10569 bp, 9 predicted proteins | sample MGYA00383093_ERZ1046740 | MGnify/ENA primary metagenome ERZ1046740 (study PRJEB29581, sample SAMEA5548363) | metagenome | biome: marine; feature: coastal; material: water | depth 25 m | study: Short-term variability in the microbial, nano- and picoplankton...
ACAGATTTGACTTATGAAGAAGCTCAAAAGATTTTGCTTCAAGAGGGCAGTGTTCGAGGTGCAATCAATGCAATAAATAATGGCTAGAAAAGGCGCACATTTTGAAGAATACCGCGCTATGCGGAATAAGGGGAAGTTTATTACCATAGTGGCTATCTTCCCTATTTCACTGGTCATGTTGGTATTGAAGATGGTTCAGGTAGATAAGAATTCGGGCTTCTTTTATTTGCTCTTCTTTTTGTCCGCAATTCTTCTCTTGATTATCTATAATGCTCTCAGACATATTTTTAGCAAGAAACCGGCATTGGTAGTTAGCGAAGATGGCTTGATAGATAATATCAGTCAGGCAAAGGCGGGATTGATTCCATGGACGAATATTCACAAGACTGAAATAAAGAAGTATATGAAGCGAGATCATTTGTTGATTTATTTGATTGAGCCAAAATCAGTACTTCATGGAAATAAAAGGCTTGCTGAGATTATGTTGGAGGAAATAGGTACTCCGATTGCGGTGAGTTTGGAATTGCTCAAAGACGATCCAACTCAGTTGAAGAAGGCCATTGATCGTGGAATAAAAGCTAAGGGAAACCCCTCCACCCACCCTTAAAAAGATAAACCATCTTTAGACCTTCGTCAATTTTATATTGATGGGATTTTGTGAACGTGCAACTATTTTGCTTCTGCGTTAGAACAGGTCTCTCAATTCGTCTAGATGTTCAATTTCGTGGGTAGGACTGTATTCATGTTTTTTGCCATCAGGATTAAAGAATACTTGATCCCAACCCGCATCTTGACTTCCTTTGATGTCCGATTCCAGATGATCTCCAATGTATATTACATCTCCAGTGTTTGACCCGGTAATTTCTAGTGAGTGTTCAAAAATTCTTGGATGAGGTTTTTGAAAACCTACTTCCTCTGAAATGATAATCTTGTCGAAATACGATTCGATATCGCATTCTCGAATTTTGATCTTTTGGATTTCTTTGAATCCGTTGGTGATTAAATGCAATTCATATTTTTGGCCTAAATAGTCAAGAGCTTCTCGAGCTCCTGGCATCAGAGATTTCTGGTACGGACTCACGTCAAGGTAGAATTCATTGACAGCCGAAGTGATAGCGTCATCCTCGAGGTGCCAAAATTTTAGGACCTCTTTGAAACGCGTATTTCGCAATGTTGGTTTATCAATGAGATGTTTTCTATACATATCCCATAACCCTTCGTTAATTCTTTCATACGTGGCAATAAACTCCAACTCAGATTGAACCCCATGCTCGAGTAAATTGAAGTTTTTATATATCCCTCGCAAAGCGTTCCTAGAATTGGTTTTAAAATCCCATAGAGTGTGGTCGAGATCAAAAAAGATGTGTTGATAGGACATTTGTATTCAAAGATGCACAAATGTGTCTAATCCATTGGTTTAAATATCCTGCTTAATACCGTAAACATTGAATTTGTAAATGGAAGCTTATTTGTGGTACGAATTGTGTAAGACTAATTATGACTTTGAGGGATACGGTTCTCTGAAGTTTCAACTAATTTTGAGTTATTAATGAAGATCGTTTTCAGACAATTAAAATGGAGTACTGTGATTCTGCTTTTACTGAGTATCACAATGTCGCTGACAACTGTACAACTTGATCTTTTTAAATCGTTGGAGAATTCCTTTACAGTTGGGAATGCACGTGAGTTAGGAAATTTATTAGGCTCTAGTGTCGAATTGGAAATGCCAGGAGAAGAAGAAGGAATATATTCCCGTTCACAGAGCATTGCAATCCTAAATCGGTTTTTCGATCGGTTTCCTCCCACTTCTTTCAAAGTAGTGCATACCGGGCACAGTGCTTCGGGTTCTCGATTTGCTGTCGGAGATTATATTACGGAAAGTGAACGAACATTTAGAGTTACTGTCTTTGCTAAAAAGCAAGGTTCAAATTACAGAATTCAGGAAATTGAATTTGAATAAATATGGATTTTAATAACCCAGAGACAAAAGAGTTTATAATAAGAAGTCTCGAAGAAGATATTAAGGATGGCGATCATTCCAGCCTTTCATGCATCTCACCCTTGGCAAAAGGGAAGGCCAAATTATTATTTAAAGAAGATGGAGTAGTTGCAGGTATGGAACTAGCCAAGGTTATTCTTCGCCACCTTGATTCTAAGGTGGAATTCGAAGAGTTCAAAAAGGATGGTGATGAAGTCAAATCTGGAGAAATAGGAATGTACGTCAGCGCAAAGGTTCACGCCATATTAGCAGGGGAGCGACTTTTGTTGAACTGCATGCAAAGGATGAGTGGAATAGCATCAAAAACGGCGTCTTTGGTTGAAATGATAAAACATACAAATGCGCGGTTACTTGATACTCGGAAAACGACACCTGGAATGCGGTTTCTTGAAAAATACGCAGTTAGAGTCGGAGGAGGCGTAAATCACAGAACTGGTCTTTACGATATGATTATGCTCAAGGATAATCATAATGATTATGCAGGAGGGATTACTAAAGCAGTGTCGGCAACTCGAGATTATTTAAACGAAAAAGGGTTACCCCTCAAAGTTGAAGTAGAAACCAGAAGTATGGAAGAAGTTCGAGAGACCCTGAATTGTGAAGGAGTAGACCGAATCATGCTGGATAATTTCAGTCCGGATGAAATTCGAGTTGCACTGGCTGAAATTCATGGAAAAGTTGAAACTGAAGCGAGCGGGGGCATAACTGAAAAGAATCTGGTGGCATACGCCGAGACCGGAGTAGACTTCATAAGCATGGGAGCTCTTACGCACAGCGTGAAGAGTCTAGACATAAGCTTGAAGCAAATCAAATAATACCTTTCAGGAGAAATATCCACATGAATTGTTCTTCGCAAAAGGAGGGACGACCTTCGTTGTACGAATTCAAAACTGACAAATGATTATATCCGTTATAGCAGCAATTGCTCAAGACCGGGCAATAGGGAAAGACAATGATTTGCTTTGGCAACTACGAGACGATTTAAAATTATTCAAGGAAACCACACTTGGACATCCAGTAGTTATGGGACGCAAAAGTTTCGAATCTATTGGAAGACCACTTCCCGGTCGAAGAAATATCGTAGTTACGCGCAAAAGAGATTACGAAATTGAAGGAGCAGAAGTATATCGTTCAATTAAGGAAGTATATGCCTTATTTGAAAACTCAGATGAAGAAATATTTATCCTTGGTGGGGGTGAAGTCTATAGGCAAACTTTGGACGACGCACACAAACTATATATTTCTCATGTAGAAGCTAAATACCCAGAGGCTGACACATATTTCCCAAAAATTAAATGGGAAGAATGGACAGAAATCGAAAGTGAATCATTCGGAAAGAACGAAAGCAATGACCATGCATTCGTGTTCAGCCTTTACAAAAGAAATCAGGAAAATAAATAATTCTCTTTTGAGAATTTCGATTTAAACATCCTAGTGGAGCATTAGGGTTCCAAGCGTCCGAACATTCTTGGGAAAGGAATAGTTTCTCTCACATGAGAAAGCTTGCAAATCCAAGCTACCAAGCGCTCAAGACCAAGTCCAAATCCGGCATGCGGAACTGAACCAAATCTTCTGAGATCCAAATACCATTCGAATTCACTCATTGGTAATTCGTGTTCTATAATCTTTTCTTTAAGCCATTGCTCGTTGGTTTCTCTTTCACCTCCACCAACTACTTCACCGTATCCTTCAGGAGCCAGTAGATCAACACCTCTTGCAAATTTTGGATTCTCAGGATTTCTCTTGAGGTAGAAAGCTTTTATTTCATGAGGCCAATCATAAACCATTACAGGAACTTCAAACATTCTAGTTAGAACGGTTTCGTCTGATCCTCCAAAGTCTGCTCCGTAGTTAAAGTTTTTGGCTGATTCGATCCACTGCGGAATGTTGCGCAAATCTTCTTCAACCTGCTTTATTCTTTGTTTATTCTTATCTATCTGGTTTTGTTGGAAGGCGATTTTCCCCTTTTTCATTCCACCTGCAGAAATCAAAGCACTTCTTTCTTCGATATCTTTTTCCAATTCTACCAATTCTGTTTTTCGTTCCTCCAAGTCCTTTTCGAGCGTATCGATAGTGTTGAGTCCCTGAACATCTTTCTCGCCTTTTATTATCGCTACGGCTTCGTCATAGGTGAGCCGAATAAAGGTTCCAGTTGCACTCTTTAGTGCTTCTGTATCTCTTTCAAGGATTTCTAGCTCTAGACTGTTTTTTTCTAAAACAGCTTCAATAACGAATCGCACGAAATCTTCCATGAGATCCATATTCTGAAAGATATCGTAAAACGCCATTTCAGGCTCAATCATCCAGAATTCCGACAAATGCCGTCTAGTTTTAGATTTTTCTGACCTGAAAGTTGGGCCGAAAGTGTAAATTTTACCCATCGCCATTGCCATAGCTTCACCATAAAGCTGACCACTTTGGGATAAGAATGCGGGTTGTCCGTAAAAATCTGTTTCAAACAAGTCCGTCGTTCCCTCACACGCATTGCCCGTGAATATTGGCGCATCCATTTGAACGAACCCTTCTTTTTGAAAGAAGTTGTGAATTGAATAAATAATGGTATTCCTCACTCGCATAATGGCCCATTGTCTTCTCGACCTAAGCCATAAATGTCTTTTGTCCATGAGGAATTCAATGCCATGTTCCTTCTTGGAAATTGGATAATCCGCGACAGCATGAATTATTTCCACACTTTCTACATGTAATTCTATCCCTCCTGACTGTCTTGGATCGGCAACTACTTTCCCCGTGAGCCGCACCGAACTTTCCAGTCCAAGAGCCGAGGAGTTAGCGAATATTTCTTCCCCAACATCATTCTGTGATATGATACATTGGCAAATGCCAGAACCATCCCGTAATATTAAAAAGGTCAATGCCTTACTTTCCCTCTTGTTGTATACCCATCCTTCTAGGGTTACAACATCACCGATGCATGTCGATAATTCTTGAATAGAGCGCTTCATCTATATGACAAGTATTGTATAAATTTGGCAAAAATAAGCGTTAATCTTAAAGAAGAAGACGACTTTCGTCAAGCCGTAAATGCTAAAACAAAGTTTAAGTCAAAAACTCCTCCAAAAACTGTCTCCTCAGCAGATTCAGTTCATTAAGTTATTGGAGCTTAATTCTCTCAATTTTGAAGAGAAGGTTTTAGAGGAATTATTGGAAAATCCGGCCCTTGAAAAAGGGAAAGAAGAGGATGAGACTCAAGATAATCCTGAAGATTTTAGTGAATATGATTTCGATGGAGAAGGTGAAGTAACACCGAAAGAGACCGATAATAGCGCCGACGACCTTTTTGACTTGAGTGATTATACGGGTGACGATTATGGCGGAGTCCGACTAAATGATTCATACGGGACTGAAGAAAGAGAATCCATTCCGGTAGAGAGTGTTCAATCATTTCGCGAGAATTTAATGGATCAATTAGGTTCTGGTTTGCACGATGAACACGAAGAAATTCTGGCACGTCAAATTATTGGCACAATTGACGATGATGGTTATTTGAGAAGACCATTGAAGTCCATAGCTAATGATCTCTTGTTCTCGAGCAATGTTCGAACCAATGAAGAAGAACTGTCCAGAATTCTCAGTGAAATACAACTTTTAGATCCACCGGGAATCGGTGCAAGGGATTTACAGGAATGCTTGTTAATACAATTAGAGGTAAAAGCTAAAAAGGGAAATACTCCTATAATTAAGCTTGCTAGAAATATTCTGTCTGATCATATGGCAGACTTCTCTAAGAAGCACTACAGCAAACTGATAAAGAAACTGGATGTAAACGAAGACTACCTCAGAGAATCAATTGAATTCATAACTCATCTTAACCCAAAGCCGTCAGGCGTGGGGAATGAAGGGCGAAAAACAGAATATATAATCCCAGATTTTATCGTTCGAGAAATTGATGGAGAACTAGAAGTTAGTTTGAATAGTCCCAATATGCCCGAACTGAGGGTCTCAGCGGGTTATCTCGAGACTTTGAAAGGATTTGAACAAGCAAAGAAGCCAGATAAGAGCGCCAAGGAAGCAGTTCAATTTATCAAACAAAAACTCGATTCTGCAAAGTGGTTTGTCGATAGCGTGCGTCAACGTCAGCGAACGTTAATTCTGACAATGGATTCTATCGTCAAATTTCAAAAGGAGTACTTTCTGACTGGAGAAGAAACCAGTTTGCGTCCAATGATACTCAAGAATATTGCGGACGACGTCAAATTAGATATATCCACAATAAGTAGGGTAGCCAGTAGTAAATACGTTGAAACAGGGTTTGGAATCTTTTCTTTAAAGCATTTTTTCTCTGAGGGTATCACTACTAAAACTGGAGTAGAGGTCAGCAATAAAGAGGTTAAGAAGATTTTGAAAGAAGCAATTGATGCTGAAGACAAATCTGCCCCCTTAACGGACGGAAAACTCATGGAGATATTAAAAATTAAAGGCTATGATATTGCTCGAAGAACGGTGGCCAAATACCGAGAGCAAATGAATATTCCGGTAGCTAGACTGAGAAAGGAGCTTTAATTGGTCAAAAGATTAGCCTTCTCCCTTTCATTTTTAACTCACCCAATATTTCTAGCTTACTTTGGAATTTTAATAGCGGTTCATTGGCATTTTGCTTTGAGCACAAAATTAGCGGGTAGAACCGAGTCGTTCTTCTTGATTATCTTTTTTCTTTCCTTAGTTGTTGTACCTGCTTTAGGTTTGATGCTACTTTTAAAGAAGTATTACCCAAAAGAGTTGGCTAGTTTAAGTGAAGAAGAAAGACGCGTAGGGATATTGGTTATGTCCGTCCTTTATTTTTTTATGGCTTTAAGTTTTGACACCCTTTTTGTTGATCCTATACTCAAAGTCTACCTGTTTTCTCTGGGCTTAACTACTTTGATCGGCTTTGTTATCAGTAGATTCCGCAAAGTCAGTTTCCACATGCTGGGTTTTGGTGCAATCACTGCCTTTGTATTATTGTTAACTCGAAATGCACAACATTCGATTGATTTTGTGCTCTTTTCTGTTGTAATCTTGGGTGGAATCGTGGGAGTATCTCGTTTGATTCTCAATGCACACAAGCCAAGTGAAATATATTTAGGATATTCGGCGGGTCTAATTTCAAATTTTATCTACTTCGTAATAGTATATGGATTTTAATAGCATTAAGTACGAGAAAAACGGTGGACGTCTTGTAATCACGCTGAACAGACCTGATGTCTTTAATGCCTTCAATGATGAGCAAAGTTATGAGCTCCAAGATGCGCTAAAATTGGCTAAACGTGATAAAGAAGTGCGTGTAGTTGTTTTGACTGGAGCGGGGAAAGCATTTTGTTCTGGCCAAGATTTAAAAGCGATTTCTGGTGCAAAAAATCGAAGCCTGAGTGATTCCCTCTACAAAAGGTATAATCCAATTATAAAGGCAATGAGGAATTTGCCCAAACCTCTAATTTGTAGGCTGAATGGTGTTGCAGCTGGAGCTGGGTGTTCTCTTGCATTGGCCTGCGACATGATTGTGGCCTCTGAAAGAGCAAAACTTATAGAGGTTTTTGTAAATGTTGGATTGGTCTTAGATTCAGGGTCTAGCTACTTTCTCCCTAGATTAGTAGGAAGTGCAAGAGCATTTGAACTTTCTACTATGGGAAGCAAAGTGAGTGCACAACAAGCTTATGAGTGGGGAATGGTTAATCGTGTTTGCACAGAAGAAGAATTGGACAATGAAGTTGAGAAAATGGTGTCTTATTACGAAAATGCTCCGACTAAAGCCATCGCATTAATGAAGCAGATGCTGAACAAGTCGGGTACTTCGACTCTTGAAGAAATGCTCCAATATGAAGCATATTGTCAAGAAATTGCCGGAAATTCGGCAGACTATAGAGAGGGTGTAACTGCCTTCAATGAGAAGAGGAGACCGGAGTTTAAAGGACAATAGCTTTAGGTCATGTCTCAGATTAAGATTGTGATATATTATGGTTGAGAGAATAATACTAAGCCTTGTTTTGCTTATTGCAAGTTTGCCTCTGAATGCTCAAACTAGACAAAAAGAGCCTTGTGGTACGGTAGATTATTTGGAGAATTTAGAAGAATTATACCCAGGTCTTAACCAACATCTCGATGAACTATACCAAGAGAGTATAGAAAACACGAAGCACAAAATGCTTCATAAAACTCCTCCAATAGATACCGTTTTTGATATCCCTGTAGTATTCCATATTGTTTGGAATAATATCCTTGAGAATATTCATGATAGCTTAATTATTTCACAAGTAGATGCCCTCAATGATGCTTTTAATCGTGAAAATGACGACACCGTTAATACTAGAGAAATATTTAAACCAGTGGCTGGGAACGCTCGAATTAGATTCCATTTGGCGACCGAAGACCCTGATGGAAATCCGTCAAACGGAATAACAAGAACCAAAACAACGCGAACCACTTTCTATAACGGAACGCAAACGCTATCTTCTGATTTCGTTAAGAAAACAGCAGATGATGGTAAAGATGCTTGGGATACCTACGAATATTTAAATGTGTGGGTTTGCGATCTTAGTAATCGCGGATTCCCATCATTATTGGGTTATGCATTTCCTCCAACTAACGCTTCAAGATGGGATGGTTCAAATGCGTTTGTTGGTAGCGAGCGACAGGGAGTTGTTGTGCACTATTCCACAGTCGGTCGAAATAACCCTCGTTGGCTTGGAGGAGGGCTAAATACAGCGGAAAAAACTGCCGTGCATGAAGTAGGACATTACTTGGGGCTCCGTCATATATGGGGAGATCCACGTTTTGGCCAAAATGGCTGTGACGTTGATGACTTTATCGATGATACTCCACCCAGCCGTTCTTCTTCTGCAACTGCTGGATGCTCGTCTGGAAAAAATACATGTTTAACTGCAAACGATTTACCTGACATGTTGGAGAATTATATGGATTATTCTGATAAAGAATGCAGTAATATGTTTACTAAACAACAGGTTGAGGCAATGAGATATAACTTGTATAATCTGCGGAAAGATTTGGGTGAAAAGACATTTATTCAACCTCCACATGCTAATTTGGATGTTACCACGGTTTTCCCCAACCCAACTTCTGGAGCCATTCGAATTTTCATTAAAGATCCTGAAGATGAAGAGTATTTAGATATTGAGTTGATTGACATGTTAGGAAGAACAGTACTTGAACTTAATGTTGTTTCGGATTACGAATTAACGCTTCAAACAGGCTCAATCGCCGCCGGTAATTATCGAATAAAAATCGCATCAGACAAGAGGGGTTTGCTGTACAAAAGGATGATTTTTAAATACGACTAAGCTCTTGCTAACGGGGAATTTATGCCCCATTTTCACTTCAAATATTCGAAAGAATAATCGTACTTTTGCGACCTTTAAAACCAAGCGCAGAAATATGGCATTCGATCTCGAACTCATCAGAAATTATTACAACGACTTACCTACCAGAATTGCACAAGCAAAAGCAAAATTGGGTAAACCAATGACCCTGACTGAAAAGATTCTTTATGCTCATTTATGGGATAGAGAATCAGGTGAAGTACATGGCCGAGGTAAGAGTTATGTTGATTTTGCACCAGATCGAGTCGCTATGCAAGATGCAACTGCCCAGATGGCATTATTGCAATTCATGCAAAGTGGAAAAACCAAAGTTGCTGTTCCTTCAACGGTTCATTGCGATCACCTCATTCAAGCGAAATCTGGAGCAGATTCAGACCTTCAAATTGCCAACGATACTAATAAGGAGGTTTATGATTTCCTCTCATCTGTGTCCAATAAATACGGAATAGGATTCTGGAAGCCAGGTGCGGGAATTATTCACCAAGTAGTGCTTGAAAATTACTCGTTCCCTGGTGGAATGATGATTGGTACGGATAGTCATACTCCGAATGCCGGTGGACTTGGAATGATTGCCATTGGAGTAGGTGGAGCAGATGCTGTTGATGTTATGGCAGGGATGCCTTGGGAATTGAAATTTCCGAAAGTGATTGGTATCCGTCTTACCGGTAAGTTGAATGGCTGGGCTTCAGCAAAAGATGTGATTCTGAAAGTGGCTGGAATTCTCACTGTAAAAGGTGGCACGGGAGCTATCGTTGAATATTTTGGAGAAGGCGCTAACAATATTTCATGTACTGGGAAAGGTACCATTTGTAATATGGGGGCTGAAATAGGGGCAACGACGTCGCTATTTGGCTATGGTGAAAAGATGGCTCAATACCTAAGAGGCACTGGGCGAAGTGAGATTGCAGATATGGCTGATGGAATCGCTGAACACCTAACTGGCGATCAAGAAGTATATGACAATCCTGAACAATATTTTGATCAGGTTATTGAAATCAATTTAGATACACTTGAACCACATATTAATGGCCCTTTTACACCAGATTTGGCGACTCCCATTTCAGAGTTTGCTCAAGCTGTAAAAGACAATAATTGGCCTCAAAAGCTTGAAGTCGGTTTGATAGGTTCGTGCACGAATTCTTCATATGAGGATATGACTAGGGCCGCATCTATTGCACAACAGGCACTTGATAAGAATCTAGATGTGAAAGCCGAGTATACTGTGACTCCGGGTTCAGA
>ERZ1046740.2953-NODE-2953-length-10559-cov-5.345868_pt1 | contig 10559 bp, 13 predicted proteins | sample MGYA00383093_ERZ1046740 | MGnify/ENA primary metagenome ERZ1046740 (study PRJEB29581, sample SAMEA5548363) | metagenome | biome: marine; feature: coastal; material: water | depth 25 m | study: Short-term variability in the microbial, nano- and picoplankton...
GCAGGAATTAGATAGAAAGGCACAAGCACAAGATGAGAAAATATTAAGTTTAGAACAGAAGGTGGAGGCTTTGACAAAAGTAATTGAAGATTTGTCAAAGACTGTTAAAATAAATGAATCGGCATTAAAAAGTTTATTATAAAAATTTCATATCACGTTCAAAAGAATTCTTATTACAAATCAGAAGATTAGATTTGAATTCAAAGCAAGGTAATGAAACATCACATACACCATCAACATATCCTTTTGTTAAATCAAATGAGACTTTTTCACCCGCATGTAATTCTTCGTATAGTTTCATAGGGTTTCCACCATATTTTTTATGAACCACATTCCAGATTGATTTATTAGGCACACCTTTTAATCTGATGTGGTATCCTCGTTCTTCTTTACCCGTTTTTTTGTTAATACCAACAAGAGAATCAATGTAACATTTCTTACCAACGGCTATGAACTTTTCTGAATAAACATCTTTACAACCATTAAGGTCAAAATCAGTATGGAATTGACCCAGAGCCTGACCGATTAATTCACGGTTATATTTATTTTTAAACAATTCTCCAAGAGGATTAACATCGTCAAGGTTCATATGGATTGAATCGGTATCTGTATAATACATATCAATATCATTATCCTCAGCGAGATACATAACGTCAGCCATAATTCTTTTACTCATAGATAAGATTTCAATACCAATATGACAGTAGTTAAAGTGGTTGTGGATTGGTTTTAATTGTTTTACTTTATATTTATCAGTCCATTCACAAGGAACTGTATTAGTTTCAATAACCCAATTATAATTACGGTATATGTGTTTATCGAGGTTTTCTTTTCCAGTAATGTATTTATCTTCGGTATCGTGGGGTTTTGTGATTGATTTACCATATCCAGAATTCATAACGAGTTTCCATATTTCCTGAATAGGATTACAAAATGATTTTACTTTATCTTTATTATCATCTACCCATAATCCAGGTATGTTTTTACCGTCTTTATTAGTAGTTAAACATTCTAATATAGTCCATTCTTTTTTAGTTCCATCATTTAATACTGTTTCATTCTTGGCTTTTAATCTATTGTTAAATACTTCTTGGATAACGGTATTAATTTTTGTATTGAAGCCTTCATTAAAGTAATAGCCTTTTACTAATTCAAATTCAATCTGGTGATACTCCGTCAGAATAGACAACATTTCACGGTCGACATAAATATTATCTTTAAAGTCATTAATATCATCAGTGTATTTCCTTGTGCCATCTTCGGTCATAATATTCATCATAGGAAATTTACGATGTTTTCCGATATTAATAACTTTCAACTCAACAAAGAATCCGTCCATAGACATCCAATCTACATCTTGTGTGATGATTTTAGGTGTTCCTTTTAAGAATCCTCGCATAGCCTTCATAGCACTTGGGTATAAACTAACTCCGTCGAAATCAGCGATTTTATTAACCGCATGTTTTTGTTTTTCATTCTGACACATCATAGTTCTACCACCTAATAGACATTTGTTAATAAATTCACGAACAACACCAGACAGAGCATAGGTATCATCATAGCAACCTTTTTTCATAAAGAACTCGTGAGCGATTGAAGGAATGGTGTAAAATTGTAATACATCAATATCAAGGGCATCTTTAATCCATCCAGCAAAAGTATTAAATCCATGTCGTAAAACCTCAACATCTTTGATACAATAATATTCAGCATATTTCAACATATCAATAACACCGTCTTTTAAACTATTAGATTTTTCAACACATTCAATAAGATTTGATAATTTACCTTCTTTTTCGGCAAAGTCTTTTACATCATCGTATTTCATATAACCATTGGTAATAGTTTCAAGTGTGTATAATGAATATGGCATATACTCCTTAGTAACATCTAAACCGAACATTTTAGCAAATCCTGCTAATGGTGATGTGATTAGTTTCTTACTATCACGAATTTCCACATTAATAGTTTTACCTCCTGATGTGAATTGTCCCGTAGCACAAATAAGAGAGTGTCCGTTTTCAATTTTAGTAAGTCTGTTTAAATATTCTTCAATAAACCTAATATCATATCCAGCATTGTGAGCGAAGATTATAAGTGTGGGTATGATTTGTTTTTCCACTTTGTCTTTGGACGGAGTCTTTGTTGAACCATATAATTTACAACGATTTTCCAAATACTTCTTACCACAATTCTCACCTGTGTATGTATTGTAAATATCATATTTATCATCATAAGAACAAAGCATAAAAGGTTTGTGAATGGTTTTAGATTTATCTTTTTCCCAAATTTTATCATACATATCGGTTGTCTTATACATACTTGTTGGTTTATCAGAAGAACACATATTAAAGGTTTCAAAATCAATAAACTCTAAAATTCTTTTACCTTTTTTGATTTCACGAGGTTTATATTCAGTTAATTTACAACAGTTTTCTTCAAATTCAAGACAATCAATTACCATTTTTTTATTCCAATATTCAGTCTTTTGGAACTCTGTATTACAATCATTAAGACTTCTCAATAATACATCTTTATTTTCTATTAACGTTTTAATTAAATCCCAACTGCTAATAACGGCTTCTGGTCTTTTACGAAGTCTTGTGCCTTCCATTTTTAAAACATTCCAATGAGATTTTTTATCGAGTTCGTGATAATTCTTAACTGAATATTTAGTATAATTGGTTTTCTCAATTAGGAAATAATGGTCTTCAATTATACCAAGAGGAATGTGAATACCATCTTTATTACCATATTTTCGTATGTTCTTATTGGCTTCATCTCGCTTTACAGTAATGTAAAGACCAAATGATTCGGCTACCCGTTTAAGGTCACGTTGAGGAATATTACCTGATTTAAATGAGAACTTGATTGAATTAATTATGGATGTGGGTATTAAACCTGAACTAATAAAAGCACGAATTAAACAATTTTCGGTATATGATTCATCTTTAATTTTGGTATTACTCATAGAATCAGCATCAAAATGAATATCATATCGTTTTAGGTCATCAATCATTAAACCACATGTGTGAAAATATGGGAAGAACGAACCATCAATTAACGCTTTATAACCAAACACTTCACGAATATTTATATTATCAATACTCACTAACGAATTGTATATTGTCTTATCACTTGTTTCTTCATTCACCTCTTCAAAACCGTCTTTAATGATTTTTTTAATAGCATTGATACTCTGTGCGTTCAGTGTGAATACTTTACCACTTTCTAATGTAATTAAATACCTTTTATTAGGTGATACCATTTTTAATAGATTATCCAGAAACTTTTTCTTATCAATAACCACACCTGTTTTGTCGTTAAAAATAACATTTACATCGGATTTAGTATCCAATTGTTTAATTGAGTTATTCCTCCTTAATGATTCTTGATTAATCCTCTTCTTAATATTCCTCTTATTATTAGCGGTAAATCGTTTAGTTCCATTATCCCACACGATTGTGTTAGGTATTTCAACATCTTTTAGTTTAAGTGTTCCTGCTCTTAATTGTTTGGCGATGCCCTTAACACCATTTTGTCTTTTCGTGAGTTTATTAAAAATTTTAATGTTCTCCATTTATTATATATAAAGATATTAATTTATCTTTAAATCATTTTTATATTTAAATCAATTAATATGTTCTATATAAAAAAAATTAAAATCTTTGTATATAGAAAAGAATGACTTGGTGGCTTGACAGCAGTGATACTGTGATTGTTTTAGGAGTTATTTTTTCTGGCTTCACTGGGTGCCTGGTAGCATACTGCCAACAGCAACGTAAGAGCCGATGCTCTTCGTTGTCTATATGTTTTGGTTGTATAAAATGTAATCGTGAAATTGAAAGTGATGCTTTGGTTTTAGCAGAGGGGGCTTTGGAAAAACAATCTAATCAACCAAAACAATCACCTGTTCCTGAAACGGTTGAAACGGAGCCACAATCTGGCAGAATTTAGATTTTTGATGTCTTTTGATATTTGTTTTCATCATATTACGACCACATATATCACAATCAGTTTTATGAATAAATTTGTCTTTATTACCTGAATAATATTCTTTTCTATACAACTTTTCCTTTTCTTTATTTTTTTCCTTATATTCACGGATGTAATTAGGGTGTTTCTTATAAAATGTCTCAAAATATTCTTTGGATTTTTCGGCTGAAATCATCTTTATATATATATGGTATATTATTTTTAAGTCATTTTTATTTAAATCATTTTTGAGATTTAGATAAAAAAACATGCGTCTGTTAATTTTTTTAAAGGGGAAAATAATAACCTGTCTAAAAATTATTTAACGGCTTACAATCACACTACCATCGTGTAGTAATTCTGAAACTTGCGAACTTTCTACGATGGTGAAAAGTTCAGTAGAACTCGGCCCAGAATTGAAATCACATTGTATGCTTAATGGGATGCTTCCACTGCTGGAACTGACCCCACTCATCAATTTACGGTTCTCAGCGTCAGGGTGCGACATAAAGGATAGACCAAAAAGAGCATCACCAGAAACAGCATTACCTTTGTCGTTATCCTTAAAATAAGAGTCGTGGTTCATACAATTACCAATCTGGTTCTTTTCATTTTTTCCTGCGACGCACTTTTCCAATTCGAGAAAACTCTGAGCCCCATACTTCACTGGGAGGCTTGGCACTACGTTTGAACCCACACTCGCCTGAAAATTCACGATATAATTCGTTCCATCAGGTTTGTAAAGGAAATCATTTGAGAATTTATCCGCATCAGCAGTGTTTGTGGTGTTACGAAGACCACAAATTAATTTTTCGATGCTTCTTCCGTGCTCCGACAATTGAACGTTATTGGAAGTTGAAGACACAGAATTCGTTTGAGTCTTAATACGACTGTGCCTAATTTTTATCCCATCACAGAGAAGTTCATTAATTTTTGAAAACACGCTGGCATCGTAGTATGATAACGAACATTCGAGACTTATGTTAGAGACCGTATAAGAACACGTAGCATCAGCACTAACCGTTGCTATACCACCAAGAACATTCAAAGCATTAGCACCGACCAATTTAAAGGCTTCGGCTGGATTTTTTAAATCTAAATGTAGCCCCCAGCCTGAACCCATAGCGAAGCATGGTAACATGTGACCTTCTTCCGCACTTAGGATTCCTCCTTGGAGTTTGTGGCAGTATGTATGAGTAGTTCCCGCTACACTACCCTGTTGTGTGAGAATTCTCTGATTACGAGCCGAACCTTCAAGTTTTCTGGGAGCGAGAGCATTCACGGCTAAATCAGTAGAACCATCATTAGCATAGGTCGCATGTGAATAATTAAATTGTTCCGATAGAACAGTTGCCTTATCAAGAGCCTCATCAGTAGCCATACCACATCCATTAATAATAGAACCACGAGAGGAGCGTTCATCACGGTCTTTTGTAAGACGATTCATAACCGAACAATAAGTCCCGTAGTTGTTTATATCAACCACCTGTGTTCCATCCGAACTAAATACTTTTTGACGACTAAATATTGACGAATCTGGGGCGAATTCATCAAGGACAGCACCGACTGCTGTTTCACCTGCTCCTGAGGTGGGATTAACAAGAGTGACGTTTAAATCATATTTAACATACATAGTTGAACAGTTCAACATACCTGCCGAGGGTAATTTAAACTGAATAGAGTCCGATTCGGTCGCATTTGAGACTGAATTTGAGGTCTGGGGTTTGATGGAGACCATCCTGATTGAGGACATGGGAGCCTTTACGGGGTCAGAAAACTCCAAACTGCGGGGTGCGACTTGCTGTAAATCCATTTTATATATACTAAATATATTTTATTTTTTTTTAAATTTTTTTTAAAAAACATACGAATTAAATTACTATTCAAAAATAAAAATATATTGATAATCATAATGACTAAATTAAATTACTATTCAAAAATGAAGGAAGAGAATAAACTATTAAGACTTATTTGTTGTAAATACTCTATAAATTTGGATAAAGAGCCTTTATTCCTTAACTTTTTAGGCGGAGGTATTCCTAAATCAACAGAATTAATTGTGCCTAAGAAAATAAAAGAGGATAATGAAAAATATATTGTAAGATTTATTTAAACAATTTTTAAAATATATTGTATATATATAAATGGCAGACATTGAAGAAAATAAGATTAGTTTAGAAGTAATTGAAGAAAAAGTTACAGAAGTGCCTACAGCACCTACAGAAACCCCCAAAGAAGTTAATGACATTGCTGGAAATGATATAAGTATGTTGATGAAAAGATTTGATTTGATGGAGGAAAAATATTTAGCCCTAAGTGTTCCTAAACCAAAACCTAAACGACAACCAACTGAAAAACAAATTAAGGCTTTGGAGAACGCCAGATTGAAGAAAATGGAGAACTGTGCTATAAGAAAAGAACTAAAAGAACAGAAGAAAAAGGATAATAAACAGAGTATTAAAGAAGAGGTTATTGAATTTAAAAATAAAAAATCTGAGCCTATTGTAAAAGATGCTACGGATGAAGTCGTTAATACTCCTATACATAATGAAGAACAATATCCAGTTTATTCCCGCCCTAATTACCATAACCCACCGCCTATCGATGGTGTTAATACAGAGTTCGTTAGTCATCGGGGACAACCTGATAACATTAGGAAAAAAAGGACAGCGGTATTTGATAACTTTTTATAAATGAAAAAAATCTTATAATATAATAAATGGGTAACCTATTTACTATATTCAACAAAGAAGAAGAGGCATATGGAAATATGCTACATGCGACAACTAAAAGCACCGAGCCTGATGACCGTTATTATTTCTTCGGTATCATTGATAAGGATTTAGATGTATATCAATTAATGGAAAATGATGATTAATTTAAATCTTGTTATAATATAAATGGGAAAATTTGATATTAAACCGCCTGATGTAGAGTTGCCTTGGAAAGCGACTGGGCCATTGCCTGATAATTTTGACTCCAATATCTTACCATCGCCTCAGAAATCATTCTTATGTGGGGTCGTTGGTGGTCGTAATACTGGTAAGAGCGTAATTTTATTTAATATGATTAAACACTATAAAGGTTGTTTTGATTCTATAAGCGTAATGTGTCCCACGCATAAACAAGACCCAACGCTGTCAGAAATGGCTACTGGTATAGATTCAGGTTCTTATTTTGAAACTATTGATGTGGGATTTATAGAAAATTTAATTAAACAACAAGAAAAGGAAAAAGAAAAATTCGATAAAGGAGAATTAAGACATAAATATCTGACACGACATTTAATCGTGTTTGATGACTGCCTCGGAGACCCTAATTTTGGTATTCAAGGAGGTATAATGGCTAAACTCGCTGTAAAATGTCGTCATTGGCGGATTTCTGTTATTTTAGCCTCACAGGCTTATAAAAAAATTCCTAAAACAGTGAGGATTAATATACCAAATTGGATAATCACAAAAACGTATAACGAATCCGAACGTCGTTCCATAACTGAGGAGTTGTCTAATACTATGACTGAAAAGAAATTTAATGAATTATTTGAATATGCTATTGATGGTGAATATAATTTTTTTTATATTTTTATGGACGCTCCTGATAAAAAAACTTGTTTTAGAAAAAATTTAACAAATGTATTAAAAATTTAAAATTTTATATTGTGTATAATATATAGATGTATAAAACGAAAACTCTAAATTTAAGAAGTCAAGACCGTTCTAATCAATCTACCGTTTATGACGGTTTTGTTTCTGTTGGTCGCTGTGAATTCCAGTTAGAAAAACCAATAGCACTAAGGGAAAAAGGTTTGGTTGGTTTGAGGAGTGCCTATGTTCCTATAACCTTTAAAACGATTGATAGATATAATGACAGATTTGTTATCAAGTTCTTACCCGCAGTAGCCAGTCCTGATGGTGATTGTGTTTTTGTCGTGTGTCAATTAGCCCACGGATTTTATAATTCTTCAAGTGCTATATCGACCGAAGTTAATAGAGTTTTAGGACTTTTAAACGCTACTACTGCTACGGCTATTGTTGATTCCGAAGGAGGACTTACTAACCAATATTCGACAGACACAACTGCTATTTTAAGTGGTGACATGACCTGTGCCTTAGGGACATCGTCAAAAGATTTAGACCACCTTATTATCACCTTACCTGCTGGTGTTGTTTTCAGTGGTGCTGGTGTTGTTGATAGAGATGGAGGGACTATCGGTGCTACGGGTCTTGTTGGTGGATTCCAAATCTACTTCGGTGATGAAGGAGGCGACGTTAATAAGAGATTATCTGTGGATTCACGAACTGCTAATAAGGTGTTGGGGTTTGGTTCTGAACTCCGATTACCAACTACTCATAATGGTGATAATTATCACCCTTCACCTTCTACGATTTTCAATCGAGGAGTTAGTGACCTACAAAGTGAAACTGGTGATTATATGGCAAACCAAATGAGAACTCCATATATATATGTTCGTAGTAATTTAACAAGAGATTGTAGAGAATCATTAAAAAATGGAAACCCATCTAACCTGTTGGCTAAAATACCTGTGTCAAATACCACCTATGGCTCTATGGCTTTTTATGAACCACGTGATGGAAGTTCTTTATACTTTGATATTCCTGCTGGTGACTACTCTAATGTGACGATTTCACTCACAGATGGAGATGACCGTCTTTTGGACTTTAATGAAAATGATTATGAATTGGTATTGTGTTGGAAATCTGGAAGTTTTTATTAAAAATTTTATATATATATTATATATAAATATGCCCCCGAAGAAAACTAACGATAAATTACCGTCAATATACGCATCCAAATTAGGAGCGGGTAATCCTCTACCAGTTAAAAAGAAACGAGAATTAACGGCTGTTGAAAAGAATGTTTTAGCAACTATGAAAAAAGGAGGAGAGCCTGATGTTAAAATTAACAAAATGAAAACATTTCTAAAAGGTAATTGTGGTTGTCTGGCTGATGCTAAAAAACACGCAGATAAAAAAAAGAAATAAATTTTATTTGATATTTTCTCACTATATATAAATGAGAAAATACCAACTTCGCAAACAACAAATTTCAAAAGGGAAACCTTCTGTCAAAAAAGACAAACCTGTGAATAAGCAACTTGTTGTTCTTTTAAGGGATAATGAAATTAATATAGGTGATATTAATTATAATTACGAATTATAATATATTGTATATATATAAATAAATGACTTTTACAGAATTATTTAATACACGACACACTTCGGGTGTTCATAATGGTAAGGATGGAAGTGCCAGTCTTGGGGCTTATGAAATACCTTCACTTCAATCAACAGGATATACTGAGGCTAATTTATATAGGGATTTACAAACTAATTCAGTTCCAGATGTTCGGAAAAACCGACGAGATATTTCCGATATTGTTTCTCAAATGAGTAACATAAATAAAAAATACTTTAATAAGAGTTTTCTTGATTGTAATAAACCGATTGAATTACCAAATGATATGAATCATATTAATAGAAAATAAAAAACATGTGAAATAAAAAAATATCGTTAGTATATAAATGAGTAGTTTTGATGAATTACGACAACAAGAAAGACAAAGTAGCCAAACAAGGTCAGGAAGAGCGACAGATGTTCGTGGTGGTTATTCTAATCCAAGACCAGCAGGTGATACTTCGGGTCTGGGACGACCTGCTGATTTTGGAAGTGCTGGTGGAAACGCCCAAGGGACACCACGGAAGACATATACCGCAAGGGCTAAATACACTGAATATTTAGATAATTTCCGTAATTTAGAACAAATAGCAAAACGAGGTGTGAGACAAAGAAATATAATGGGTCGTGATACTATTGTCTTTTCAAGAAGAGAAGATGAACTGGCTTATCAGTCAGAGAACGCTAATGTATCTAAATTTGAAGATGATAACACACAATGTGACGGTGGAGATAGTGGTGCTTGTCAAAGGGCGGGACGTGGGTCGGCACCAACGGAATATGCTTCACCATTTTCAACAAGTATTCATTTCAATGATGTGGCTTATTTTGGTGGTGGAGGACGACAACTTGGGGGTGGTGGTCTGAAAACTAAAACAGAAGCCACCAATACCCCACCAACGGTAGATGCTCGATATGCGAGAACTGGCGTATATGCTTATGAAGGTGAATCTAATGGTGCGAGGGCTAATAGACTTATACGAGAGGCAAGGGCGTTGAGAGATGCTAAGATAATGGAGGGTGAGGTAGATGCTGAAACATTACCCGCAGAACCACCCTACGAAGCCGACCAAGACGATGCCGAGGGCGGTGCTGATGATATAAATTCTCGGACTCCTGTTGAAGAAGGTGTTAGACACAATACTGTTGATGGTTCTGGTGGTGGTGATGCTCCTCCATCTGGGGCTGACGGTAGTGCTACTCACGGTGGGAATACTGATTTTGAACCCCTACCTCCTGCTAATACTTCTGGTGTGAGTGAGAGTGTCAGACCTTCCAGAAGTGGGTTTGATTTTGTTGATTCTGTGAGCGTTTATAATCGCAGATGCTTTTAGGGGTAAAATTTCGTCATTTATTTAAATAACGCTATTGTGACCCCCCAACTTATC
>ERZ1046740.2959-NODE-2959-length-10541-cov-4.508011_pt1 | contig 10541 bp, 10 predicted proteins | sample MGYA00383093_ERZ1046740 | MGnify/ENA primary metagenome ERZ1046740 (study PRJEB29581, sample SAMEA5548363) | metagenome | biome: marine; feature: coastal; material: water | depth 25 m | study: Short-term variability in the microbial, nano- and picoplankton...
AATGAACGATGCCGATAGCGTTGGAACTGTTGGATCTCCTGACTGCGGTGACATGCTTCGCATGTGGCTGAAATTCACTGAAAAGAATGGAAAAAAAGTAATTGATCGAGCGTCATTTCAGGCATTCGGATGTCAGACAGCCATTGCCGTCGCTTCTATGGCAACTGAACTCTTGAAAGGAAAAACACCCGAGGAGGCACGCGATTTGAAGCCCAATGAACTTTCTGGAGACCTTGGCCCTCTTCCTCCAATGAAGATTCATTGTGGCCAATTAGTCGAGCAGGCTCTCAAAAGCGCGCTTGATGGCAAAGACGCGCCACAAAAAAAGACGACTGAAACTTTGGCTGGGAACCTTCACCCTGCCCCGTCGCAAAAAATAAAAATTATCCCTCTCGAAGATGGCGAGGGTAATTAACATCCTCCTTTTTCTTGGCTTCTTTGGCAACTTGACAGGACAGACCTGGCTCAAGAAAGTTCATCCACCAGCTGGAGCAGGGAAGTATTCAATGACTCCTGAAGCTGGGCGGTTCGTTTACCAGACCGAAAGCTTCCGAATCGTGACTTTTAAGAAGCACGATCACACCCTAATGACTGAGTTCACAAGGTGCCTTGAATCAGTCCCGCTAGCGCTGCAAAACATTCCTGTGCCTCTTTACGCCCCATCGAAAAAGCAAAAAGGACAGCTTCTTATCGTAGGCCACGATGCAGATTATCTTGCTGCTGGCGGAGCAAAAAATACAGCGGGCTATTACGATGGAGCTAAGAATCGGACCCTCATTAATTGGACTCATTTTAGAAATAACACCAACCAAACACGCCTTCTTCAGAAACCAGCGTTCGATCTCATTATTCATGAATTAACCCACCTCTCGATGCATAATCTAATGTGGAAATGCCAACCTTGGCTCAGCGAAGGAATCGCTGAATACATGGCGGCTTCGCATGTTGGACGGGGAAGCTTTGACTTCAGTCACATGGATCACGCGATTCGCAAAAGAATCGAAAAGCACACCAAACCCGGATCTACCAGCAGCACTGTTATCGGCATACGCCCCCTGCTCTCTCTCTCTTCGAAAGGATGGCTTAATCGGACAGCCAATATTGATGCGTGGGAGGCCTTAAAAGCTTACAACTGTGCCTTGTTATTATCGCACTATTGCCTTCATGGTGGAACGGGAAGACTAAAAAAAACTCGCAAGCATTTCGAAGCCCTCCACACGATCCAGACAACCATTCAAGAGAAGCCCCGCCTCATCCTTGAAGACGATGCTAAAGCAATCGAAATATCGATTGCCGAATATTGGAAAAGGCGAGGGCTACGAGTAAGCTTCGATGGTTGATATTAACCTTCAAAGTCACCGTCCTGCTCTAACAGAGCTATCCTTTAGCTTCAAGTCTTCGTCAAAAAAGTGATGCTTCAAGAACGCAATCACGGCCTTATCCACCGAGGGGCCAAAACCTCTTCCGTGCCCACCATCCAAGACAGTCAGAAGGACGGAAGGAACTTTGAGGGTATCTAATTTATCGTCAAGCGCCTTGCCCTGAAGGTAGGGCACCAGAGGATCTTTTGTGCCATGCACAGTTAGAATGGGAGCATCATCACTAGACACCTGGTGAAAGGGTGATGCAATTTTAGCTCTAGCTTTTAAAGTAGAAACCTCGCCCCCCAGAAGCTGCCCTTCCGGTGAGCTCGCTGCATTATGATCCATTGAGCTTCCCTGCTGATTCATCACTAAAAAATCAGTGGGGCCAAAGAAATTGATGACCCCTTTTACCGAGGTTGACTGATCAATATGAGCCCCCAATTCCCCATCGAGTTCTGGGTGATTCTGCGTCGTCCCCATAAACGTTACTAAGTGTCCGCCCGCGGATCCTCCCCAGACCACAATCCGCTCTGCATCAAGGTGATATTTTTTGGCATTAGCCTTCACCCATCGTAAGGCTGCTTTGCAATCATGAATCTGGACAGGCCAGCTCTTCTCTGATGTGAGGCGATAGTTAATTGAAACAATAGCGCAATTTAAACCAGCAGCCTTTAGCGCCCTCCCTGGACGATCTTTACTCCCCTTCCTCCAGGCACCCCCATGAATCCATAAGACCACCGGGTGGGGCGATTCAGCTTTAGTTTCGGGAATGTAAAGATCCAAAGTCTGTCTCGGATTTGCATCGCCAACATAATCAATATCATTGATTCGGCGCATTTCAGGGGCAGCAAGAGCCACTCCGATACTAAATGTTAAAATCACTAGTCCATAGTTCATATTAAGAAAATAAGATATTCTAAAGCTGTTGCAATGGAGGAAATTACACTCAAGAAAAATCTGCCGAAGCCGCTGATGAGGCCCCCACCTAATAAAGTGTCCCTAGACTACCTAACTACTGAGTTTTCAACACTGTCGAAGCCTAAATGATGCGATTGCGAGTTCCTCGGAAGCCTTATCCACCCCAACCAAAAGCCCCGTAACCATAATAGTTACGGGGCTATAAAATGGAGCCACCTGACGGACTCGAACCGTCGACCTACTGATTACAAATCAGTAGCTCTACCAACTGAGCTAAGGTGGCTTATTAGCGAACCGATTAGGTGACCGTTCCGCCGACGGCGCGGATGATATCCCTCAATTGGGAGCTGACAAGTCCTGATCTTTCAATTTTATCTCCTTCATTATGATGGCGGTAGCAATCACAATGAAAAAGGCTGAAAGGGCTCCTACCCAAAAAGGCCCAAATGCAGCCGCCAGCGGAAAGGCCAAAAATGGCGCGATCACTCCTCGGCAACCTGTAAGAAAAGTATGCACGCTCATATATTCTGCGACATGCTCGGCATCAGAAAATTTAGTCACCCAAAGACTCCATACAACATTCCCTCCCGCTCTTGCCACTCCGTGCAACCCGATCCCTAAATAGAGGGCCCATAATCCATCTCCCATGAAATAGAAGATGATTCCTGCTGCAAAAAAGGCGTTTAGGATACAGCGCAAAAGATAGAAGTTTAGCCTGTCGAAGAGCCTGCCCCAGACCAAAACAAAAACAAAAAAGCAGGTTTCTGGAATAACGGTCGTTATGATGCTGACGTGATTTTCGCTGAGATCAAAACCATATTCCTTATTGGTGATATATTCTACGAAAAGAGAAAACGAGAGCAGGTTACCAATCCCAAGAATCATCCAAGATACGAGCAAACGTCGAAACCGATGATTTTCGCTCGTATGCCTAAAGGCATCAAAAAGCCTTACTTTACTAGAGCGGCTTAATTTTACTTTTTCAATTGCGAGAACACATCCTGCCATCATGAAGGAAGAACCTGCATAAAGTTGCAGCAATAATGGGTAATTATTAAGAGAGGCCGTGAGTAACCACCCAAAAAGAAAAGCCGCCCCAATGGCATAGATTTTCCTCATAAAGGCCGTTATTGAAAACAACTTACCACGAACCTTGTCAGGATAATGGCTATGATAAATTTGAGAGAAAAGTGGGAGATTCAAAGTCAGAGTGACTAAGGCGACCACCATTCCAAACATGTAGATCGCGAAAGAATCTCCCGCGAATGAACTAATCGTAAAACCGACACCAGATATCCCGAAGATAACGGCCAACATTAAATTTGCCGAAAGGCCAGTACGCCTTACTGCCTGAACGACAAAAAGACTCAACAATAAGCCAAGACTAGGCAACGCGACCAAGGTCGCTTTAGCAACCCCACCAGCTTCAAAAACCCGATTCGCAATTAGAATGGAGAAGGTCGTACTCAGAGTTTCGACTACACCCGCCGGAAAAGCTCTCAGATTTTCGAGATGAAAAGTTCGTGAACGATATTCGTTCTCACCCACCTGAGCCTCCCCCACCCGGTGTTTTGGAGGCCAACCACCAATAATAGACGGCAGCCACCAACCCCCCAGCAACTCCTACATGAAGGACCTGAACCACGGCATGAATACCGGAGCTACTCAAAATTAACCCCATTAACATCAGCGCAAAAACTAGGCCCAGAACTAGGCGAGGAATTTTCCCCTTCCACCTCGATTTGTGCCCCAACCAGAGAGCTGCAATCAAAATAGACCAAGAAAAGCTTCGATGAATGAGGTAGATAAAAGACTCTGAAATTTCATCAATCCAAGTGCCACGCGATGCAATCCCCTGTTCCATCATAAGCCTATCGGTCACTTCACGGATCTGGGATCCCATTGCCCATTCAATCATCACACAGGATAAAAGAATCATGACTTGTGGGCGACTAGGGCCTGCAATCTGAGTCCGCAAACTTCCGGGTCGCACACCAGCCCAGTAAAGGTAGGTCAAAACAAAGAGTTGAAGAAAAGCAAGAGCCATGTGAATCGTCACCACTCCGGAACGCAAACCACTAGCCACCACCACGATTCCAGTCAGAGCACTTATTATTACCAGAGCAAAAGCACTCACTCCGAGTTTAGGCATGATCTGACTCCTCAAACAGGCGATCATCAATAAAAAATTTGCGAGCAAAACCGGCAAAGCAAGAAGCCGATTCGTGAATTCGATCCAAGTCTGAACTGGGTCATATTCCTCAAGAAGCCGCTCCACCGTGATTTCATCAGGATTGCGACCGAAGCGCTCGGCAGACTTCTTAAATCTTGGAAGCTTCTTTTCTAAGTAAGCCTCATCAACCTGCTCAATACTTGTTGGAGGGATAAATTCACCCCAGCAAGTCGGCCAGTCGGGGCAACCCAGACCAGAACCCGTAACCCGAACAACCGCCCCGGCAAAAATCAGCACGATTAAAAGAGCAATCGATAACAACGCCAGTTTCTGGACACCAGTTTTCCGCACAGCCGAATCCTAGCGCATCAATTTAGGAAGGCAACCACGTCCACCCTAACCTCGCTTCTCTGCCGTAACCGCAGACAAATCGACTCGATCGCGGGAAGACAACTGGTCAATTGAGTCATCAAGGTCGTGGAGATCTAAAATTGAACCTGGCTTCTCTTTGGTGATCGCAACAGCAATCCAGCGTAGCTCATCCGAATTATCCAACATCACTTTCAGAACCATCGTCAACGGAACAGCGAGGAACATCCCAACTGGACCCCAAACAAAACCCCAAAATAAAACTGAAATGATCACCACCAAGGTTGACAGACCAAAGCGACGCCCCATCAACATAGGCTCAAGGAAATTACCTAAGAAGATATTGATGGAGATATAGCCCACCCCAACCGCCAAGGCACTAGGACCACCATCCACCAAAAATGCCAAGATAAAGGGAGGAATTCCTGCGATAATTGAACCGAGCACAGGGATGAAATTCAGAGCAAAAGCTAAGATTCCCCACAAAATATAGAAATCTAATCCAGCAGCCCAACAAAGAAACCCCGCGAGCACACCAGTTGCGAGGCTAACCACGGTTTTCATCGCGAGGTATCTTTGAATATCCGCCGTTGAGTTCATCAGACGATCCAAATTTGGCCCTCGTGCTTCAAGGATCGCATTCACACGACGCCCAAACATCCGAGCTTCGCTCAGCATGAAAACCGTGAGAATTAGAATCAAAAGAGTAGACCCAAGAAATCCGAGGACTCTCACTGCAACATCCTTTCCGAGGTCAAAGGGATCGAAATTTTTTCCAATCTGCGCAGGAATTTTGATCGTAGCGTAATTATCAACAGTTTTCCGGGCATCTGGAACCTTCAAGTTTTCGAGAACTCCAACCGCTGTCTCGCGGACCTCCTCGATCTTTGTGTTCATGGCCGGGTAATACCTATCCTGCCATTTCGATTCCAAGTCGCCCGTTAGGGTGATCACAATAATGACAACTCCAGTCATAAATGCGAAGTCAACAAGCACAGTCAGAAGAACCGCAATAGGCATAGGCACTCGGCGCTTACGGAGCCAAGAAGTAATCGGGAAAGAAACAGTCGCAATAAAACCCGCGAGTAGGACTGGGACAAAAAACGCCTGCCCGAGTTTAAGGCCCGTGACTAAGATTACAACAGCAGCAGCTGTCAGTAAAATCCGGGTTGCTTGCAGCTTTTTTGCTTCGTCTGGCATACTTGTTCTCAACGGAAAGTTCATCTAGATGACCCGCTGCTAATACTATACTAAATTTTCCTACTTTTGATAGTAAAAACCTTACGAAACAATGGTTCTAGTAAGGGGAGCATTTTCACAAAGCAGACAACCACTCTTTAGGAAAATATTCTCACACTAAGAACCAGCCAAAAAACCGGTTAGAGGACTAGTTGCTTCAGCTTCCTCGCTTGTCTCGGGAAGTCCCATTTCGAAGGCATCCCGCCCCGCTTGCACCGCAAGCTTGAAGGCATTCCCCATCCGACAAGGATCTGAAGCAATAGCAATAGCAGTATTTACCAGCACCGCATCAGCCCCCAACTCCATGGCCTCAGCGGCATGACTTGGGGCTCCGAGTCCAGCGTCCACCACAACAGGCACTTGGGCCTGATCGATTATGATCCGAATCTGATCACCTGTAACAACTCCTTTATTGCTTCCGATTGGAGCACCCAGAGGCATCACAGCAGCAGTCCCAACCTCCTGTAAGCGTTTTGCTAAAACAGGATCGGCATTGATATAAGGAAGAACTGTAAACTCCTCCTTAACCAAAATCTCAGCGGCCTTCAGTGTCTCGATGGGATCTGGAAGCAAATAGGTTGGATCCGGATGAATCTCAAGCTTGATCCATTTAGGAAGACCTGCCGCTGCTGCTAACCGAGCAAGTCGGATCGCTTCCTCTGCGTTCATTGCCCCACTTGTATTAGGTAAGAGCAAATATTTTTCGGGATCGATGAAATCCAAAATATTAGCGAAAGGATCAGATTGCCCGCTAAGGTCAGCCCGCCTCAGTGCCACCGTGACGATTTCGGTCCCGGAAGCAACTAGAGCTTCACTCATAAGTTCATTGGACGAAAATTTTCCCGTCCCAAGCATCAATCGTGACTTAAACTCACGACCTGCAATGACTAATGATGATGCCATAAAAGTAATAAGTATTTAGGAAGGAATAAGATCAGCAACCGCTTCTCGCTCACTTGCAAGCTCGGCAACCGATGCATCAACCTTAGCACGAGAGAACTCGTCGAGTTCGACCCCTTGGACCACTTCCCAGGTCGAACCATCGGTCCGAATGGGCATGGAGGCAATCAGCCCCTCAGGTATCCCATAAGATCCATCCGAGCAAACCGCAACGCTGGTCCAATCTCCTTTGGGAGTCGGAGTTACAAGTGAGCGGACAGTATCAACCACTCCATTTGCGGCAGAAGCGGCTGAACTAGCTCCGCGGGCCTTGATAATGGCAGCACCCCGCTGCTGAACGGTCGAAATAAACTCATCCTCAAGCCACTCACGGTCAGTGATGACATCAGCAACCAGTTGGCCTTTGATTTTCGCATTTGTGAAATCAGGATACTGGGTAGCGGAGTGATTCCCCCAAATACAAAGATTTGTGACATCGCTACTGTGAACTCCCGCCTTAGCTGCAAGCTGGCTCTTGGCACGATTCTCATCGAGTCGTGTCATAGCAAAGAATTGCTCTTTAGGAATTCCGGCCGCATTGTTCATCGCGATCAGACAATTGGTATTGCAAGGATTTCCAACCACCAAAGTGCGAACCCCAGAAGCTGCGTTAGCGGCTATCGCCTGCCCCTGCCCGGTGAAAATTTTACCGTTAATCCCAAGAAGATCATTTCGCTCCATACCCGCTTTGCGGGGAACTGAACCGACCAGAAGGGCCCAGTCAGTTCCGCGAAAACCCTCGGTAAGGTCACAAGTCGGCACGATCTCGTTGAGAAGAGGGAACGCGCAGTCATTAAGCTCCATCACAGTGCCCTCGAGCGCACCCATGGCAGGCTCGATCTCAATCAAACGAAGATTCACCGGCTGATCCGGTCCGAACATCGAGCCAGAGGCAATACGAGTGAGGAGAGCGTAGCCGATTTGACCAGCGGCACCTGTAACTGAAACAGTGATTGGAGCTTTCATAGACGCCCACTGCTTACTCTCACCCAGCCACTTGGTCAATGGATGTCGAGTGGAATTTTTCACAAAGGCCAAATGATCGGAATAAGAATGGATGCCACGATCCACAGAATTACCGCCAGAGGAAATCCAGCTCGAAAGAAATCGCCAAATTTATAGCCGCCCGCCCCATAGACGAAAGTGTTCGTTTGATAACCAATTGGCGTTGCGAAACTAGCCGAAGAACCAAACATCACCGCTGCAATAAACGGTTTTGGATCTACCCCAAGCTGAATTCCAACAATAATCACAAGCGGAGTGAGCAAGGCTGCCACCGCATTATTACTGACCATCTCCGTTAAAATTGCTGACAACAAGTAAAGGAGCGAGATCAGAATACGGGGATCCATTCCATGGGTCGCTTCAACAACCTTGATCGCTAAAAGGTCAGCGACACCTGAATATTGGAGCGCCTGCCCAAGCCCCAGCATACCGATAATCAAAAATAATACCTTCCACTCGACCGATTGATAAGCCTCGGAAGGATCAATGCAACCTGTCAAAAGAACAAATACAGCAGCACACAAGGCGACCTGAACAATCGGGATGGCCGGAATCACATTAATCCCTGAAAGGAGTCCCAAAACCATAAAGGCCAAAATTGCAGCGATTGCGAAGGGCGCTTTTTTGGAGCGAATCGCGACCTCTTTTGGCTCGCTGAGATTTACAAAGTCTTTCAGTTCAAACAACTGCTGCATCCTTCGAGCTGGGCCTTGCACCAACAAGGTATCACCAAAGGCCAACTTCACATCCTCGAATCGCTCCTGTAAATTGCGGCCACGCCGGTGCACAGCGACAATAATGACGCCAAACCGCTGTCGGAAATTGAGTTCCTTGAGGCTTTTGCCTGCCAAGCTTGAATCCGGCCCAATAATACCCTCCATCATAACTGCCGATTCAGTACGGACATCCTCAAGCCCCAGTTGATGAGATGTATCTTGGGTAATCCCATCCTTTTCAGACAAGCCCATCAAACCACCCAATCGCCCCTTGATGATAATCTCGTCTCCTTCTTCGAATACCACTTCGTTCAATCCCTCACGGACACGATTTCCGTCGCGTACCACATCAATCACCCGCGCCTTTTTCATTTTTTTTAAGGACGACTCAAGAAAACTCTGACCGATCAACGGTGACTCTTTAGATACAAAGGCCCGCGTGATAAATTCACGGGAATCCTTACTGTCAATTAGCGCCGCAAGGGTCACCCGGTCCGGAAGCAGCTTCTTTCCGATCGTCAGCAAATAGACAAAGGTTACCGCCACGAAAACGATTCCGAGCGGAGTGACGTCGAAGAAACCAAAAGCATAGCTTGGATCATAGGAGGCGGCGATTCCCGATGCCACCAGATTAGTGGAGGTTCCAATGATCGTAATGGTTCCTCCAACGATCGCGGCATAAGAAAGCGGAATGAGATACTTGGAAGCAGCCCAGTTCTTGCGGCGACAAATCCCTAAGACGATGGGAAGAAAGACCACTACCACAGGGGTATTATTCATGAACCCGGAAAGGCCCGCCACGATTACGATCATTATGACCAACATCCGAGTCGGACTCGTTCCGGCTGTCCGCTCAAACCAATGCCCAAGAACTTCAATCACTCCCGTTCGCTCCAAAGCGGCACTCAGCACAAACATGCAGGCTACCGTAATCGGCGCTGGATGAGCAAAAACCCTTAAAGCATCGGCGTTGAATCTCCGCAAGGCGTTCGTCAAAGCCTCTCCTTCCAGTCCCGGGGCAGGAGACGGAACCGCGATTGGAAGCACCCCAATCAAAACGCAAGTGACCAGCGCACCTAATGCGACCACTTCAGGAGAGACCCACTCCTTAATAAAGCTTGTAAAAACAAGAAGGACTAATACGCCGAGCGCAATCTGTTGCCAAGTTTCAACCATGGAGAACTAGGCAGATTGTGCCTCGCCATCACCCTTCAGGAAACCTTAAATCACTTTTGTGTTAAATCCCCATCTCCCAGAGGCTTCTCCGGATCTTGGCCCTTATCACACGCGCCAGCATCGTGCCAAACAAGGGCCCACCTTTCATAGGGCCTGTCTTGAGTTATCACAATCTCTTTGGCTTCAAGAAAAACCGGCCCAAGCCATTCTCCAACTGAATAAAGCTTCGATGGTCCCTGACCAAGCCGCACCTTACCCCGCGCTTGTCTGGTTTTTAGCCCACCGCAGGGACCATCTTTTCATTGGAAATCCCGTTCGCCATTTCCAACACTTGGCCTCTCGGATCTCCGGAGACCATGCTAAACTTCGAAGCTGGAGAGCCTGGGCTTGTTTTCATTTGGCGGAAATTTCACTTCCTTGGTCTAACTTCCCCCGCGATCAGCAGCAGATTGATCAGGAACAGCTTCAAATTCCCGTTTTTAGCGATATCGAAAAAAAACTACCTTCTTGTGACTCATCAACCTTGTCTGTCGCCAAAGCTCTCGCTAAACTCTTTGCTTCCAAGCGCCCATAGCTCAACCGGATAGAGCATCGCACTTCTAATGCGGGGGTTGCAGGTTCGAGTCCTGCTGGGCGTGCCAC
>ERZ1046740.2961-NODE-2961-length-10537-cov-5.163614_pt1 | contig 10537 bp, 9 predicted proteins | sample MGYA00383093_ERZ1046740 | MGnify/ENA primary metagenome ERZ1046740 (study PRJEB29581, sample SAMEA5548363) | metagenome | biome: marine; feature: coastal; material: water | depth 25 m | study: Short-term variability in the microbial, nano- and picoplankton...
CCCTCGTTGTGGGATGTGTAGATACCGTGGGCCGGCCGCCCACAATCCTTTCCCCGTAATCGACGATGAACCAAAAAAAAGGCGCAGCCGAAGCTGCGCCCTTTTGTGGAAAATTGCGTCCGACGATTAATGGGGCAAGAGCATGAACATTACCGCCATGATCAACGTCGGGAAAAGCGCACCGAGCATCAACTTGAGCGGAGAAACGCTGCCATCGGAGAAATATTTACTGAGGAGACTTTGCCCCGCAGGATTCGGCGCATTGGCGATGACGGTCAAACCACCACCTGTCACGGCACCGGCAACAACCGCGTATTGAAGCGCAATCGCACGGCTGAGGTCCGGGGCAGTCAGTTGATCAAATGCCGGTACTTGCGAGGCGAGGAAGGTGATCGCAGCATTATCGTTAAACGCGGTCAGTACGGTCGCACCGATGAACAGTGGCACTTCGCCCAGCGCAGAGAGCACCGGCGCAATCCACCAGCCTTGTAGGCCGCCGTGCGTCACCAGACCCGCGAGGAAGAAGCCAACCAAAACCGGGCTCTTCAGTGAAATCTCATACTGGTGATGGTCCGTTGCGATGGTGAAGGCGATAAAGACCAGAAATCCGCCCACAAAGAGTGCGGGATGGTGTAGCGTGAACACCGTCCACGCGAGGAATGCCAAGTGCACACCAATGATCCAAACGGGTGCGGGCTCTTCTTTTTCAGTGGTCGCATCCGCTGCAACGGCTGCGGCCTTTTCCTTCAGGCTTTCGAAATTCTTACGGAAGATGATGAAGTAAATCGTGGTCGCGACAATGATTCCGATGATCGCACGCCAGCCAAAATGGGTGATCATAAAGGGCATGTTCCAATCCCACTTGCTTGCCACCATCAAAACGGGCGGTGCGGCAAAGTGCGTGAGGGTGCCACCGACCGAGATATTCACAAACAGCAGCCCCAAGGTGGCATATTTGAAGATTGATGTAGGGTTATAGCAGTAGAATTGGTGACCGAGCAGGAGGGCCGCAATCGTCATGGCGGCTGGTTCGGTAATGAAAGAGCCCAGCAGTGGCGCAATGATGAGAATGGACAGCCACCAAGCTGCGGGCGACTTTTTGCCCAAACCTGCAACCAGACTGAGGGCACTTTCCGCAAAGGCCACAACCGGACGGGAGGCCGCAATCGCCATAATGACGACCACAAACAGCGGCTCGGTATAGTTGCGTGTGTCGATATAATCGGTTGCCGAGTGCCAGCCATGGATGACCGTAATGCACAACAGCAATGGGATGAGCCAGATACCGAAAATGGCTTCAATCTCTCCTAGGAAGTGAAAGCACGTCGCCTTGAAGCTAACCGGATCTTTTCCCTGGTGGTAACGGCGCGAGTCAGCCTTGGCGCGTTCGACCTGCTGGTGCTCGAACTTATGCGCCATCTTAATAAATGGCCCAGCGGCAAAGGTGTGCATGATTGCGCCAAAGAATAACAAGGTGGCGATCAGGTTGATCGGATCTGCCGCAGCACGTACTTTCAGCGTATCGATCAAACCAAGCTCAGCGACACCCAGTTCGGCTGCCCGTGCGGCTTCCAGTTCGGCGTAATCGTGCAATGCCGTCGGAATCGCAACACCACCGTGGCCGTGACTATCATGCGCGGCGGCATCCGCATGACTGTCAATGTGGACGTCTGCGAGTGCGACCGTATGTAAGTCAACGTGGCCACCGGCCGCATTGAGTAGCGGTGCCAGAGTGATAGTCGCAATAAGGAAAATTGATCGGAAACAATTCATATGAAGAGTTAACTAAGGGTTTGTCGGCAGCTTAAAAGAAAAATCGAATCACTCAGGGCAATCACTTTATCTGCAACCGTGCGGCGCGCCCGGAACTATTCCTGAACTTGCATGTGGGTGATTCCGTGTAAACGGCCACTATCCAGCAAGTTAATAAAGTTATTGGTGAACCGCACACCGAGGACCGCACCGATGAGTGCCGTCAGTAACAGCAGTAGGCATAATCTGCGAATGAACGTGGCCCAGCATTTTGCCGCACGCAAATCACGGCTCGCGAATAACAACCATCCGAGAAAGGCCGTCAGCGTGAAGCAGAATGTCGCCGGATAGTAATCCTTGATATAATCGCGCATCCATTGGGGATACTCTGTTTTTAAAAAACCATACACCTCCGGACTCTGCCAAAAGCCCCAGTATTCCTTTAATCCGGTCAGCAGGAGGAGCCAAGCAATGGCAATTAAAGTTAACGCCGTCAGGAAACAGAACTGTAAGTGGCTGGGTTGATTCGCGCGCATGAGAGGAAAGAACCAGAGCCAAAACGCCCCTCCACGACTATTGGCCCGCCCCCGCCTTGCGGACGGGCACCGCTGTATCCGGGCGATTGTGGCGGAACTGATAGCGATTAATATCACGCAGCGAAAGCTCCACTCCCATCTCTTCGTATTTCCGGGAATCCTGCAACGCCATGTTATAGAGCTGCTGGTCTGCGATCTTTTTCGCGGTGTCGTCGGTGCTGATCCGCGCCTGGCGTTGTAGCTTCGCCAAGCGTCCATCCCATTCGGATATCTCAAACTCTTTAGTCGGAAATTCCTTCATCTCGGTCTTGAAGCGCTTCTTCGCGCTCGTCTCTTTCAGCGAAATCGGTGCGCGCTTCGAGCCGAGTGACGAATAATGCGAGTCCCACTCTTTGAACGGGAATTTCTTTTGCATCAATCCGGGCTTCTTGTCGTTCGACCACATCCGTGGCTTGACCCGCTTGTCGGAGACCTCCGAAGCCTGCTTCTGATACGAGTCCAGTACCGTCGGCGCGCCCGTCAACCATGCACCCGTCATCGCGAAGGCGAGCAGCAGAAAGAAAACTAAAGGGTAGCGTACAAACATAAGGGAGAGGCTAGATAGGACAGGATTTTGAAAAGATCAAGATTTTCCAATCATCCACCCTCTCCCCCGGAACTCGGTTCTTTGCAACATTGACGGACCGCCCGGGAACCTTCTAAATCCGCCGTTTTCTAAAAATGGCAACACAGAGCAACGACTACGACTTTTCCGCGATCGAGCCCAAGTGGCAGGATTTCTGGGAGACACAAGCAACCTACAGCGCGAAGGATTTCGAGGACAAACCCACGTTCTATGTCCTCGACATGTTCCCCTATCCTTCCGGAGCCGGACTGCACATCGGCCACCCCGAAGGCTACACCGCCAGTGATGCGCTTAAGCGCTTCAAGAAGGCGCGGGGTTTTAACGTGCTCCACCCGATGGGCTGGGATGCGTTTGGCCTCCCCACGGAGCAATACGCGATCAAGACGGGCAAACACCCGCGCGAGACGACCAAGCAAAACGTCGGCCGCTTTAAAGAACAACTGCGCCAACTCGGCTTCGCTTACGATTGGGAGCGCGAGGTGAACACCACCGACCCCGGCTATTTCAAGTGGACGCAGTGGATCTTCATGCAGCTCTTCAAGAAAGGCCTCGCGTATGTGGAAGAGAAGCCGGTCTGGTTCTGCCCCGAGCTCGGCACCGTGCTCGCCAACGAGGAAGTGCTCAACACGGCCGAAGGCCCGCGTTCCGAGCGTGGTAACTTTCCGGTCGAGCGCCGCCCGATCCGTCAATGGGTGCTCCGTATCACCGAATACGCCGAAAAGCTCATTGCCGGGCTCAAGGATCTCGATTGGCCCGACTCCACCAAACGCCTACAGGAGAACTGGATCGGCCGTAGCGAAGGGGCCGAGATCACTTTCGACATCGCCGGACACGACGCGGACCTCACTGTCTTCACCACACGCCCGGACACGCTGTTCGGCGCCACCTATATGGTGATCGCCCCCGAGCATCCACTGCTGTCCGGGATCACCAGCTCCGCACAAAGCGACGAGGTGTTTGCCTACGCCGAAAAAGCGAAGAGTAAATCCGATCTGGAACGTGCGGAACTGAGCAAAGATAAAACCGGCGTGTGGACCGGCGCCATGGCGGTCAATCCCGTCAACGGCAAGGAAATCCCGATCTGGGTCGCGGACTACGTGTTGATGACTTACGGCACTGGCGCCATCATGGCGGTGCCCGCGCACGACCCGCGTGACTTTGAATTTGCCAAGGAATTCGACCTCGAAATTACCCAGGTGATCGACGACAACGGCTGCGCCGAAAAGGACGCCACCGGCGCGCTCACCGAAGCCTACACCGGCCCGGGTGATTTGATCAATTCGGGGGAACAAAGCGGGAAGGACTCCGAGTCCGCCAAGAATGCGATTATCGAGCAGCTCGCAGCCGAGGGCCGCGGCGAAGCGACCGTCAACTTCAAGCTCCGTGACTGGCTCTTTTCCCGCCAGCGCTACTGGGGCGAGCCCTTCCCGATTGTTTGGGTGAGCGAAGCCGACTATGCCAAAGTCGACGACTCGCTCAAATCCGTCGAGCGTCCGGTCAGTTGTGAAATCGATGGCGAGACGCGCTTTGCGGTCGCACTGCCCGAGGCGGCGCTGCCGCTCGCGCTCCCGGAGGTCGAGAGCTACACACCATCGCCCGATGGTCAAAGCCCGCTTTCCAAAGCCGACGAATGGCTCCACCTCTATATCGATCCCAAGACCGGTGCGACCGCCTCCGAGGCAGTCGCAGGCTGGATACCCGCGAGCCGCGAGACCAATACAATGCCGCAATGGGCGGGCTCGTGCTGGTATTACTTGCGCTACGTCGATCCAAACAACACCGACGCGCTGATCGATCCCGAAAAGGAGAAGTACTGGGGCTACCCCGACCTCTACATCGGCGGCGCGGAACATGCCGTGCTGCACCTGCTCTATGCCCGCTTCTGGCACCATGTGCTGTACGACTTGGGTGTGCTGAGCGATCCGGAGCCTTTCAAAAAACTCTTCCACCAAGGCATCATTCTTGGCGAAGACGGCGAGAAGATGTCAAAGAGCCGCGGCAACGTGGTCAATCCCGAGACGATCATCGAGAGCTATGGCGCCGACGCCCTGCGCCTCTACCTGATGTTCCTCGGACCACTCGAAGCGATGAAGCCATGGAACACCAATGGCATCGAAGGCATCGCTCGTTTCCTGCGCAAAGCATGGCGACTGGTCGTGGCGGAAGACGGCGGCGTACAGGCCAATATCGGCACGACCGATCAGCTTGACGCCGACACGGATCGCGTGCTGCACGCCACGATCAAGAAAGTCACCGAGGACTACGAAAACCTCGGCTTCAATACCGCGATTTCGCAGATGATGATTTGCGTCAACCAGCTCGGCAAGGCCGGGGCACTGACCAAGGGCGCGGTTGAAGCCTTCATCAAACTGCTCGCACCGCTGGCACCGCACCAAGGCGAAGAGCTCTGGCAACGCCTGGGGAATACCGGTAGCATCGCCGAAGCGGGCTGGCCTGAATTCGACGCGAGCAAACTCGTGGAGGATACGATCAAGATCATCTTCCAGGTGAATGGTAAATACCGCGGCGACGCCCAACTTCCGGCGGATGTCTCGAAGGACGACGCGATCGCCGCCGCGAAAGCGAATGCAAAAATCAGCGCCCATATCGATGGCAAGGAAATCAAGCGTGAGATCTACGTGCCGGGGAAAATCGTCAATATTGTAGCCGTCTAATGCCACTGAAAGCCCACAGCGTTTGGCACGTACTGCGCGGAATGATCGCGGCGGTCGTTCTATTCGCGGGGCTGGCCGCTGTGCAGGCAGGCGAGATGATCGAGGGCATCGCGGTGGTCACCAGTGAACAGGGCGCCATACAGATCACCGACAAAGACGGCCGCAGTTCCAGCCCGGACTTGCACGAGCCCCTCATCCTGAACGGATCGCGCATACAAACCGGAAAAGGTGCATACCTCTTTCTGGCATTGTCGAATGGCGTGAGTATCGGCATCGGAGGAAGCAGCGAAGTTGCCTTTGAGGCCTATCTCCAACAACCTTTCACGGCAAAGAAAGAAAGCATCCTCCACGAGCCTTCCGTATCCGAGTTGTCGATACGTATAACCACAGGCACGCTCGCCATTGTCAGCAACCAGTTGTCTCCGGTCTCTCAAGCACGCATCTACCTGCCGACAGGAGAGATACGTATCCACTCTGCGACCTGTGTCCTGCAAAACAACGATTTGGGGACGCGGATCACGGCCTGTGAAGGCACGTTGACTTATTACTATCCGGATAAAACCAAACGGGAATTCATCGTCGAACCTCAAAGTATTCGTATCAGTCAACACAGCGCGGGATTGGGGCAAACCACAGAAAGCACAATGATCACTTCCCTGCCTGAAGATTGCAGGCAGCTCGCGGCGGCCACGCAGCACGCCAGCACGCGGGTATTTTTCAAAGCAAGCGCATCCGGCGGCCCCCCGCAACCGGTTCTAATTGTCTCACCGGATTATTTTAAGCAACCTTCTGCCCGTCCTTACGAGTTCAACGAATAAAACCGCCATGAACACCCCGCTGTCGAAGTTCCTCCCGGATACATTTGATCAACGCCCCATCGGCTTGATCGCAGGCAAAGGGCGCTACCCGATCCTCACGGCCGAACGTATCCGTGCGGCCGGCTTGCCCCTCCGGGTCATTTCCTTTGCCGGCGAGACCGAACCGGCACTGGTCGACTCCATTCCCCGTGATGAGCATATCCAAATAAAAGTGGGCCAGCTCGGCAAACTGCTCAAATCGCTCGGCAAGCTCGGCTGTGGTTACGCTCTCATGGCGGGGCAAATCACCCCGCGGCGCCTCTTCCATGGCCTGCACCCGGATGTCAAGGCCCTCAAGATCCTCAACAGTCTGAGGATTAAGAATGCCGAAACCATTTTCGGTGCGATTTCCAGCGAGATTGAAGCAACGGGCATCCGGATGCTCGACGCCCGTACCTTCCTCGACGATCAGCTCGCCTCCGAAGGCCTGATGACCACCGGGAAGTTGAAAGCGGAATCATCCGATATCGAACATGGTATCCATATCGCCAAAAGCATGGCCGATCTCGACGTGGGCCAGGGGGTCGTCGTGCGTAAAGGCACCGTCCTCGCCGTGGAAGCCTATGAGGGCACGGACCCCATGCTCAAACGCGCGGGAACTTTTAAAACCGATGGTCTCATTTTTGTGAAAACGGTCAAGCGTGCGCAGGACTACCGCTTCGACGTGCCCGTTTTTGGGCAACGCACGCTGGATGTCATGCATGCGGCGGGGATCCGCACCGCGGCGCTTGAAGTCGGGCGGGTGCTGATTCTTGATAAAGCCGCGATCATTCACAACGCCCGGAAACTCAAAATCGAGCTCTATGGCTATCGGAGCGACGGAAAGTAAGCCGCAAGCCAGTTGCACATATACACTTGTGATTTTCCGCGAATCACACATCGTGTCATCACTGATCGATGTAAATCCCTACCCTCATGCAATCAAACCACATAACACGACGAGCCGCCTTCACTTTGGTTGAACTGGCTGTCGTCGTGACCATTATCGCGATACTCGCAGCGATCGCGATCCCGCATTTTCGAAAGACCAAAGACAGCGCGCTGATCAGCACGTTCGAACACGACATACGGCTATTTGAACAGGAGTTGGACAGCTTCGAGCTCATAAAGCACAGATATCCACCGACTCAAAATGTAGCAGGGGCCTTTCCCGTGGGGATGGAAAACCGCATGAGCGTGGCGTGGAAGAACCCGCCTCCAATCGGCGGAACATACCGCTGGGTCTACACAACTGAAGACGACCCGAAAGACCGGAGTGGCTACATCGAAGTCGTCGGCACGTTAGCGAATCCGATTCTAATTGATGCGGCCCGGCTCATCGAAATCGATGAAGATCTGGACGATGGTAATCCAAGCACCGGCCACCTGCGACAACACGGGCTCAACATACAGTATTACGTAAAGCATTAGCATTGCCGCCGCAACACGCCGGTTCTTTTGCGTATCTAATGGATGGAAGCATTCAGGTGTGGCACACGCTTCTGTGCGAACCGTTAATAAACGTTAATGAACATTCATATGACCCCAGAGTCACATGACAGCCGATGGATTTCCGAAAAACTCCCACTTCACTTTCAACCAGTCGCCAAAGCGGCTGTTTTGATTGACGTTCATTAGCGTCCATTAACGGTTTAGAAAATTCATCTAACCTGAACTTCGTTTTTAGGTTTATCGGAAATGATATAACGCCCCCCCCCTGAAGCAACGGATCGACTATTTGCTCAACACTTCGCCGATATCCTTGAGCGTTCCGAGATGTCGGCGAAACAGGATGCCGTTCAAGAACAGCTTCTCCCCGTGCTGAGGGAGCAACAAAAATACCTCCCCGGCAAGCAGCGCCTGCTGCCCATCCTGTGAGCCCACCAGAACCTCATGCGACTCTATTAGTAACAGGATAAAGCCGCCGCGTTCCTTTGAATGCCACATCTCGTAGAGATTGAAGTGCCCTTCTTTCGTTACCTCCAGCACCAGTCCGCCTTCACGATATTGGTCCACATAGATACCGTGCACTTCACGAAACACTTCGCCGCCCCCGACACTGGGAATGAAGCGGATTGAAGCGACCAGGCTCGGACGATACCCCAAGTGGTCCTTGATCACTTTTACACAAAAGCCAACAATCACTGCCATCAACAGTAACAAGACGGCCTTAGGCCAAGGCCCCATACCCGACGGACGGTAGCGCACTGGCTTCGATGTTTCAGCCTCCGCTTCGGGCTGAAAGACGATCTCCGGCGGATTGCCATGCAGCAACTGGATCGCCTCCTCCGCAATGACTTTCAAATTCTGCCGATTGGGGGAATTCGGGTCCGTATAATAGAGCTGACCACTGACCGCAGTCACCACCACCCGCGTATTTCCAAGCGTGATTTCCATCGTAGGAAAGTCCACCACCGGATGTTGCGAACTGGTAATCGCAACACGATTCATCATTAACACCAGCTCGTCATCTTCCTCGAGATCCACCGTCCAAGACTTTGTCGGCGTGGGCTCCACGCTGTAATCAGAATGGATGTGAGTCAGACGGATTTTATAGGGCATTGATGAAATGATCTAACCTTTTTGCATAAGATGACAAGCCCAAGCATTGATCCGTCAATTTAACACATTGCAAACGGCGCGGACCGATCTGCTTTAATAAGGTTCATCGTGACGCAGTGAAACGGAGATGGCGCGGCAATGGCACGGACATAAGGGGTGCCAATGGCAGCTCGAACATAGGAGGATGGACCTTTATTGTCCATCTCACGCCAGAACCAGACCGACGAGGCGTGGGGCAATAAAGGCCCCACCGCCTTTGCGAATGATTCACTTCATGCTGATGGCGATGGATTTGTTGCTGATTTTTCGGAGGGACGACCCTCCCCGAACAGAATAGCCGCCACATTAGGCTAAGAGCGGTGGTTCCCCTGCAAATGACGAAGACCCTTTCATAAACTTACCGCTTTACATATCATCATATCATCATATCTTGATCTGTTCTTATGGAAACACTTTCCCTCCAACACCGCCTCGAGGCAAGCAAGCCGCTTTTTTCGGTCGAATTTTTCCCGCCCAAATCGGACGAAACCGCACAGCAATTGCTCCGTACGGCGGAACGCATCCAGGCCTATACACCGGATTTCGTCTCGATCACCTACGGCGCCGGCGGCAGCACCCGCAACCGCACCTTGAACTATGCGCGCAAACTACACGAAGTCTATGGCTATGCCGTGATGCCGCACCTCACCTGCGTTGGGCATTCAGACGGTGAATTAAAACAGATCATTGCCGAATTCAAAGCCGCCGGGCTCCAGCAGATCATGGCCCTTCGCGGCGATCCGCCCAAAGGCGAAGCCAATTTCACCCCCCACCCGGACGGACTCAGCTATGCCAACGAACTGGTGCGCCTCATTCGCGAGGTCTACCCGGAATGCGCGCTCGGCGTCGCAGGCTATCCCGAAAAGCATCCCGAAGCGCCGTCTGCGGAGATCGATCTGCTCAACCTGAAACGAAAAGTCGATGCCGGTGCGACCTTCGTCACCACGCAACTGTTCTTCGACAACGCCGTCTATTTCGAATTCGTCGACAACTGCCGCCGCGCCGGCATTGACGTACCGATCCTGCCCGGCCTGATGTCGATCACCTCGCGCAAGCAAGCCCAGCGCTTCTGCGCAATGTGCGGCACGCGCATCCCCGCAGCGCTCGATGCGCAGTTGCTCGCCGCTGGCGACGACAAAGCCGCGGTCGAAGCGATCGGCGTGGAATGGAGCTACCGGCAAGCCCGCGAGCTGCTGGAGAAAGGCGCGCCCGGCATTCACCTGTATATCCTCAACCGCGCCGGCCCCGCCATCGCCCTGATGGAAAAACTGCAAGCCGCCGGATTTTATAAATAGGTTACGGGATACGAGATATGAGATTCGGGATACGAGATCCGAGTGGACAAGATAGTAATTCCCCGCACCTTCCCACCTCTTGACCTGCGCAGCTCTCCGAGCGAAGCGGGTTCCCACCTTCCCACCTTCCCCCTTCCACGTGAAACCCAAAGACATCCAACTCATCGGCAGCGAGCTCTGCATCCTCTGGGCTGACGGTAGCGAGAGTTACTTCCCC
>ERZ1046740.2962-NODE-2962-length-10537-cov-5.146346_pt1 | contig 10537 bp, 9 predicted proteins | sample MGYA00383093_ERZ1046740 | MGnify/ENA primary metagenome ERZ1046740 (study PRJEB29581, sample SAMEA5548363) | metagenome | biome: marine; feature: coastal; material: water | depth 25 m | study: Short-term variability in the microbial, nano- and picoplankton...
GTCGCGTCTATAATGGTCGGGTGGCCGTTCTCGGCCATGATGCTGAAGCTGCGCATGTCGACGACCAGGTTTTGATAGCCGAAGGTGGTGCCGCGGTCGGTCTGCCAGATTTCTGCGGCGCCGGCTTCTTCGAGTTTGTTGGTCACGAAGGCCATCTCGTAGGGCGAGAGGAATTGGCCTTTTTTGACGTTGATCGCGCAGTCTGTTTTTGCCGCAGCGACGAGGAGGTCGGTCTGGCGGCAAAGGAACGCGGGAATCTGTATCGCATCGACCACCGCGCCCACCTTGGGGCACTGCTCGGGCGAGTGGATGTCGGTGATGGTTCTGAACCCGTATTCCGCTTTGATGGTTTGGAAGATCTCCATCCCGGCTTCGAGTCCGGTGCCGCGGTCGCTGCCGATTGATGTGCGGTTGGCCTTATCGAAAGAGCCTTTGAAGAGGATGTTCAGCTCCGGGTGCTTTTGCTCGAGTGCTGCGAGGGCGTCGGCGACCGGGCGGCAAGTGTCGAGGCTTTCCAGTGAGCAGGGGCCTGCGAGCAGGAGAAGTTTGGAAGGATCGTAAATCATGGACGGCATTAAGTGTGAAGGAGTGAGGTTCGCCAAGCCGCAAAGTGATGTCTTCGTTGATAGAAGTTTGGGAAAAGGATTGCTCCGTGAGGGGCGGGTGGCTCATTTTTTGAGCATGGAATGGCGTAGATATGGATGGGTGTTGCTTTGGCTGTTACCCTTGTTTGTACATGCCGAGGGCGAAATGGATGCGCAGCTACTCCGTTATGAAGGGCGTTGGGTCGGACATTTCACGATCCACTCGACGGCCACGGGCTACAGTGAGACCTTTCCGGTGGAGCAGCAATATTGGTGGAAAGACGGGAAGCTGCGTGGTGTCGCCGTCTCGCAGAGAGAGCAGGGGCTGTCTAGTTCGCGCTCCTGCTCATGGGTGAAAAACGGTAAATTTTTTTCCGAAGTGAAGGATGCCTCAGGCGAACAACACTATTGGGGTGTGCTGCATGAGGGCGGGATCGTTTGGCTCCCCTCGGACCTGAAGCGGGCAAAAGACTATCAGATGAAGGAGTTCATCGTCGAAGCGGGCGGGCGGCGTGTGCTGAAGACCGAAGGCTTCGATACCTTTGTGACCGGCGAAGGCTTGGCGCATATCGTTTATCGCGGCGAGCTGGAGTTTGTCGAGTAGGGGGGGTGGAGAGGTTCTTCGTGGCGTCTGCGCTTGCGCGGGCCTGCGTAGCGAGAGGGCGTCGTGTGCGCTGCTAGGCATTGCGGGCGGCCACGGATTAATCCGCGCCGATGTCACTGGCCAGGGCATCGCGTAGGTCGGGCTCGAGTTCGGCGTCTTTGATCCATTCAAGTGTTTCGACAGGTTGGCTGGCAGCCCAGCTCTGTACCGAGCGAGTCAGCTGCTCCACGCGTGCAGTTGGGTCGGAAATTGTGTTGCTCCACGCGGCTGCAGCCTCGGGATCGAAGTCGAGCATGGTCGTGGTAAAGCCGACGATGGCGGCATCGCGTTGAGAGCCCGCTGCGGCATCGTTGAGCCAAGTGGATGCGGCGACGGAGTCGGTGCGGCTCCATTCTTGCATGATGACTTCGGAGTTTTGGGGCTGGTTGAGTGGATCAGTCGCGGGGAGTGCGCTTAGCCAATCCATCGCTTCGGTTGGGTTGTCTTGCGCGCGTGTACGAACGTAGGTCTCGATGGCCTCAGGCGCTTCGTAGGCTTCGTTCACACCGCGCAGGAATTGTTCGGCTTCGTCGGGGGCCATTTGGGTATATTGGCGGATGCTGAGGTTCAACAGGTCTGTGTTGCCGTTGAACTCTGCTTCTGACAGTGCCCAAATCGCGGCGGCTTCGGGATCGCGGCTGCCCCAGGATTCGACCAGTGCAGAGGCGGCTTCGTCGCGTAAGCTGCCAGCGGGTAGTTGGTTGACCCAGTTGGCGGCTTCGTCGGCGTCTTGGTTGGCCCAGTTGGCGGCGAGCGCTTTGGCGGCGGTGACTTTGCTGCCATCGTTGGCCATACCGTCGATCCACGCGGCGGCGGCTGTCGGATCTTGTTGGCTCCAGAGTTGCATGCCGCTGTTGAGGGTTTCGAACCGGGCGAGCCCCTGGGCGTTCGACTCCAGCCAGAGCAGGGCGTTTTCCGAATCGTCTGCCGCCCACAGGGCGACGATTTCGAGCATGCCGCGCAGCCGTTCGGGGCCGGTGGCCTCGGATTGCAGCCATTGCATGGCGGCCTCGGGGTCGTCTTTGGCGCGGCGGCGGGCTTCGGCGAGAAAAGGGTCGTTGTCGGATGCCGCGGTTGTGTCGGCCCGGCTTGCCGCGGGATTGGGCTTGAGGACGGTGCGTCTGCGGTCCGATGTGCGGGGCTCGGGGGTTGCCTCGGTCGCTTCCGGTTTATTGGGCGTTGCGCCGGAGCGCACGAGCTCCCATGTGCTGCGGATATGCTGCCACTCGCTGCGAATCGTTCCCGTGTGGGGCAGGATTGCCAGTGTCGCCAATCCGAGGAAGGCGAGCGTGAGAAAGAGTCGAAACAGCCAGCGCATCGGGAATCAGCTCAAGTTGAAAAATGCCTTGGTGTTGGCGGTGGTACGGGCGCCGAGTTCTTCGGGCGAAAGGGCGAGTGCCTCGGCGCAACGCTTGGCGATGTCGGCCAGATAGGCGGGCTCGTTCGGTTTGCCGCGGTGCGGCTCGGGGGTGAGGTAGGGGGCAGTCCGTTTCCAGCATCAGGCGTTCGATGCCTTGCCCGCGCAACGCCTCGCGAATGTCGGGCGCATTTTTATAGGTGACCACGCCGGTGAAGGAGCCACGGCCGCCGCGTTCGTTGATTTGTGCCATTTCCTCCGGCCCGTAGGTGAAGCAGTGAAACACCACGCGGGACCAATCGACGCCGGACTCGTCGATCATGCGCAGGCTGTCGTCGAATGCATTGCGGCTGTGGATGATGATCGGGCAGTCCAGCTCGTCGGCGAGCATGAGCTGCTGGCGAAAGGCCTCTTCTTGAAAGATCATGGTCTCGCCGGCCTCGACGGGATCTTTGGGTAGGTGGAAATAGTCCAGCCCGATTTCGCCGAGTGCGACCGGGGCATGCGGCGGCATAAAAAAGGTCGAAATGTGGCTGACTGCATCGCGCCATTCCGCATCCACATAGCAGGGGTGCAGGCCGACGGTGTAGTCGATCTTTCCGGCGTAGGCGGCGTGTATTTCGCGGTAGGGGACCCAATCTTTCGGCGAGGTGCCCACGGTGATGAAGCGGTTGACCCCAGCCGCCGCCGCACGTTCGAGCACGGCGTCGAGCTCGCCCTTTTCTTTGAAGCCTTTCAGGTGGCAATGGCTGTCGATCAAATCCATGTTGGCAAAAATGATGAAATATTAAGAAACTGAAAGGCTGAAAGTTCTTGAGAATAAAAGCAGTCGCTCCATCGTCTCAAAACTTTAGCAATTTCTACACTTTAAGTATCACCATGGAAGACGTCATCATTTTAGGAACCGGTTGTGCCGGACTCACTGCAGCCATTTACACGGGCCGCGCCCAATTGAACCCGCTCGTGCTCGAGGGCACGCAGCCCGGCGGTCAGCTCACCACCACTTCCGAGGTGGAGAATTTTCCCGGTTTCCCCGAGGGGATCGATGGCTACACCATGATGGACAATCTTCGCAAGCAGGCGGCCAAGTTCGGTGCGCGCTACGAGCATGCCAAGGTCGATAAGATCGAGGTCGAGGGCGATGTGAAGAAGCTCTACGCAGGCGACAAGGTCTACGAAGCCAAGACGGTGATCGTCGCGACTGGTGCCCGCCCGCGTCTGATCGGCGTTCCCGGCGAGCAGGAAATGTTCGGTGGCAAGGGCGTGACGACGTGTGCGACTTGTGATGGTGCGTTCTACCGCGATATGGAAGTCGTGGTGGTCGGGGGGGGCGATTCCGCGGCGGAAGAAGCACTGTTCCTCACTCGTTTTTGCTCGAAGGTGACATTGATCCACCGCCGCGATGAGCTGCGTGCCTCGCAGATCATGGCCGACCGTGCGACTTCGCACCCGAAGATCGAAATGGCTTGGAACTCGTTGCCACAGGAAATTCTCGCGGATGAGAAAGGCTTTACCCGCGCGATTCGCGTGAAGGACAAGAATAGCGGTGAGGAGCGCGAGATCCCTTGTAAGGGCGCGTTCATCGCGATTGGCCACATCCCGAATACCGACTTTGTCGATGGCGTGCTTGAGCGTGACGGGGACGGCTACATCATTCCGAATAACGGCAGTCAGGTGAAGACCCAGCATGCCGGATTCTTTGCTGCGGGCGACTGTGTGGACCACGTGTACCGTCAGGCGATCACCGCTGCGGGCATGGGCTGTCAAGCCGCGATCGAAGCCGAGCGCTATTTGGCAGAGCAATAAGAAGTTTGAAAATGTGAAGGTATTAAAGTAGGAAAGTAGGCCGCAACCTTTGCACCTTTTACTTTCTCACTGTTATACTCACATCATGGACCACCTTTCCGAGCTAAGGGCAGAATACACGAAGCATGCGCTCCGCGGGGGCGATCTTGCGAGCAGTCCGTTTGCCCAGTTCGAGAAATGGTTTCGTGAAGCCGAGGAGTGCGAGGTCGACGAGCCCAACGCCATGTGTTTGGCGACGGTTGGCCCGCAGGCGCAGCCTTCGGTTCGCGTGGTCTTGCTCAAGGATTTTTCCGAGAAAGGCCTGACTTTCTATACCAATTACCAGAGCCGGAAGGCGGAAGAAATCGAAGCCAATCCAAAGGTCGCCGCCAACTTTTTGTGGCTGCCACTGCAGCGGCAGGTTAATGTGACCGGCACGGTGGAGCGGGTATCTAAGGCTGAATCGTTGAAGTATTTCCTCTCCCGTCCCTTTGCCAGCCAGCTTGGTGCGTGGACGTCTCCGCAGAGCCAGATGGTGAGCTCGCGACAGATTCTCGAAGCGAAGCTCGACCAGATGAAGCGTAAGTTCGCCGATGGCAAAGTGCCGTTGCCGGATGCATGGGGGGGCTATCGTATCGTGCCCGAGACGTTCGAGTTTTGGCAAGGGCGCCCCAGTCGTTTGCATGATCGTTTCATGTATCGGCGAAATGAGGATCGACACTGGTCGATTGAGCGTTTGGCTCCGTAGTGAATCTATCTTCCCGCTTTGTTCTTTCACTTGCTCCTTGGGTCTTCGCGATGCTACGCCAGCACGGGCCCGCTCGGCAGGCTATCTACGCGCTATTCGCGCTTCGTTCCACTTTCTCACTTTCTCACTTTTTAACCTTCCCACTCTTTTATGCGCGTCGACTCCCATATGCACACGACACTCTGCGGCCATGCGATTGGTGCGCCGATTGAGTATGCGATGGTCGCTGCGGAGCAGGGGATCGATGTGATGACGATTACCTGCCACATTCCGATGGACTGGGAGGCCTTTGGTCAGGAAGGAATCCGGATGCGTCGTGATCAGCTCGACCATTATATCAAGCTGGTGCACGACACGGCTGAAAAGGCGAAGGACCTTGGGGTCGAGGTGCTTTGCGGCATCGAGGCCGAAGTGTATCCGGACGAGGCGCACATGGAGCCGATGGACGAGATTCTCGCCGAATACAATTGGGACTTCGTACTCGGTTCACTGCACGCCCAGTGTCAAAGCTATCTGACTTGGTTGAAGCGGCATAAGGTCAAAGACGACTTCATGCGGATTGACAGTTACTTTCGCCATTTGAAGGACGGCGCGCAGTCGGGCCGCTACGACAGCATGTCGCACCCGGACGTGATCCGCACTTATGGGGTGGTGAGTGAGTTCAATCCCGCCGAGCACGAAGAAGTGATTCGTGATTTTCTGCAAGCCGTGGTGGACGAGGACATCTGCATGGAGGTGAATACCAGCGGTCTGACCAAGGGCGATTTCGAGGTGCACCCGGACCCGTTGATTCTCGATTGGGCCAGCGAGCTGGGTGTGAAACTGACCATTGGTTCGGACTCGCACCGGCCGACCTCGGTGGGGCAATTTTTTGATACGATCCAGCCGATGCTGTGCGAGAAAGGCTTCAAGGACTTGTATTATTTCCGAGGGCGCAAGCGTATCCGGATCGATATGCCGAAGAGTTGACCGATGCGGAATGACTGAATTCATCGATGCGCCATTGATGACGCATTGGAAAAAGCCGTATCTAAGACTTGCGGCGTAACGGTTCGAACGTTCAGGGCAATTCGCGTCATTGTGCGGGCTCGACCTTTCGACAAGCTCAAGACTTAAGCAAGTGTCGCCCCTCCGTGTTGATGTGCTGTTAAATTTCGTTCAGATGGAACAATTGTTTGATTTTGGGGGCCTTTAAGGAAACTGTTGCGGTTTCCGCTCGATACAGCTGATTTACCATGTCTTTGCGCCCCATCGCTTTTTTATTTTTCGTCTCTTTCGGCGCGGCCGGGCTGTGTGCCGCGGAGGCTCCGGCGGTCGAGGTCTTGCGCTTGGAGACGGCGATCGATCAGGCGCTGGCGAATAATTTGGGGTTGATCGCCGCGCGTTATAGCCCGGCCAATGCATTGGAGAATGTCTTGATTGAGCAGGCGGCGTTTGATCCGGAGCTGTTCGGTTCGACTGCGCGCAGCGAGTCGCTGTCGGCGGCTTCGAGTAGCTCGCTGGACTCGGCGTCGATTCCGGAGAGTCAGAGTCGGCGCTCCCGGGTGGGTGTGGACAAGCGTTTTTCGACCGGGGCCAATGTCACGGTGGATACCGGGATTCGGCGCAGTAGTTCGAACAACATCGCGGCGCGTAATCCGGATTATTCGACGGACGTGGGTCTTTCGCTGCGCCAGCCGTTGTGGAAAGACGCTTGGCAGAAGGTGAACCTCGCGCCGCTGGCACGCGCGCGTGCGGCGTCGGACCAGTCGGTCTTCGAACTGCGCACGGAGATACTGGATGTGATTTCCAATACCGAGATCGCGTATTGGAATTTGGCATACACTCAGGCCGAGTTGGCCTTGATCGCATCGAGCCTCGAGTTGGCGGAGAATCTTTTGGAAGAGAATCGCGAGCGCGAGAAGCTCGGATTGGTCACGCCGCTGGAAGTGCTGCAAGCGGAGACGGAGCTGGTGAATCAACAGGAGGATGTGATTCAAGCGGAGCGTGCGATTGAAGATGCGGAGGATGTGCTGCGTGCGTTGATGGGCACGGTTTCGTTTCTGGATGATTTAGACGGTGACATTGCAGTACTTCCGATGCCTTCCGAGTTATCAAGTTTGCGTTCGATGGATGTGATTGTGCGCGAGACGATTTTATCGGATGCCGATGCGCAGGCCCAGGAACGCGCGCTCGAGGTGCAGCGTATCAATAAAATTCTTGCGGAAGACGAGACGCGGCCGGACCTCGATCTGACCGCGGACGTCAACTACACCGGGCGTGATTCCGATGGGGAGACGGCCTATCGCGATGCATATAATGCGAAGGGCTACGACTGGAATGTCGGGCTGGAGTTGCGTTTTCCTTTGGGCTTCCGGGAGGCGCGTGCGGGCGTTCGCAAGGCGGATCGAAATGTGGCGCGCGAGACGGTGCGGTTGTATGAAATTAAGCAGCAAAAAGCACTCGCCGCGCGGAATGCCTGGCGGGCGGTGCATGCCGGGCAGAAGCGAATCGAAGTGACGCGTCAGGCACTTCGCCTGAATGAGGAAACTTTCGAGCAAGCGCGTGCGCGCTATGGCTCGGGTCTGGTGGCCTATCGTCAAGTGCTGGAAGCGCAGCGCGATTTTGACCGCGCGCGTAGCAATTATTTATCCGCGATTATCGATACCTTGCGCGCCACGGTGCGGTTGAGCCGTGTGGATGGCACGATCCTTGCGCGTAATGGCTTTACCTGGGAAACGATCGACGCTCTGGCCGAGGCGCCGGACCTCGAAGCGCATCCGCAAGGAGATTCAATTTTAATTCCCGATACCTGATTTTTTCCAATGAAACGCTTTATCATCACACTCATCGTGCTGGGCCTCATCGGTGCCGGTGGCTACAAGCTGTTCACCTTCGTTTCCGAAAACGGCGATGCGAAGCAGGCCCGGGGCATCCGGACAAACACCGTCAAGTTGCGCGACCTGAAGTCGCTGGTGTCCGCCAGCGGCGAGGTACTGCCATTGCTCAACAGTGTGGTGAAGTCCGAGATCAGCGGGCGCATTACAGTCATTCACGTGAAAGAGGGCGATGCGGTGCAAAAGGGTGATACTGTGCTGGAGCTGGACCGCACCAGTTTGGAGACGGGGGTGCGTGAGGCGGAGCGCAGTCTGCAGGCCGAGCAGCTGCGGCTGGACAAGGCGGAGCGTAACTATAAGCGGCTTAAGGAATTGTTCGCCAAGAAGTTTGTCGGCGAGAAGGAATATCTCGATGCGCAGACGGACTTCGAGCTGGCTCAACTGAACTTGCAGATTTCGCAAGCCCGTCTGGATGATGCCGAAGAGGATCTTTCCAAGACCACGATTCTTGCACCGCACGATGGAATCGTGACACTCATGGACGTGGTGGATGGCGAAGTGATTTCCGGCGCGACGTCCGTGTCCAACGGCACGAATTTGCTGACCATCGCGCAGCTTAAAGAACTCTACATGGAGGCCGATATTAACGAAGTGGATGTGGAGCGTTTGAGTTTGGGGCAGCTCGCACAACTTCGCTTCGATGCGATTCCCGACTTTCAGTTGGATGGCGAGATCGGCGTGATTGCATTGTCCGCGCGCAAGGACGGCAGCGTTCGGGTGTTTCCGATTGAAGTCTTGTTTGAAGCGACCGATGCGCGCGTCCGCCCGGGCATCAGTGCCACGGTCGATATCCCGATTGATTCGGTCAAAGACGCGGTGTCCGTGCTGCTTTCGGCGGTCTTCAATGCGGATGACGGCAGTAGCTACGTCTTTGTGAAAGACGGGGCAGGCTGGGATCGGCGCACGGTCGAGACCGGCATTAATAATTTACAGTATGTCGAAATCAAATCGGGTCTAGCGGTGGACGATGTCGTCGCACTGAGCCGTCCCCGTGAGTTCCGCAATAATGACTGAGCCGGACGTCATATTCAGGCTGTCTGGAATACGACGCACCTACACCGTCGGCAGCGAGCAGGTGCATGCGCTCGATGGCGTCGACCTCACGATTCATGACCGTGAGTTTATCGCCGTGACCGGCAGCTCCGGTTCGGGCAAGTCGACCTTGATGCATATTCTCGGCTTTATGGATAGCCCGACGGAAGGGCGGATGGAATTTGAGGGCAAGGATGTGACGGGGATTAACGGTGCGGGGCGGTCTGCACTACGGGCCAGCCGTATCGGATTCGTGTTTCAGTCCTTTAATTTGCTGCCGCGCCTGAGTGTTTTGGATAACGTCCTGCTGCCGCTGACTTACAGCCGTACGCGCGTGGCGAACAAGCGGGAGCTGGGCATGACCGCGCTGGAGCGGGTGGGCATGGCGCATCGGGCGTCGCATACCCCGAATCAGCTTTCGGGAGGGGAGCGTCAACGTGTGGCGATCGCGCGTGCGTTGATTAACCAGCCCCGCCTCATTCTCGCCGATGAGCCCACGGGGAATCTGGATACGAAAAACCAGAGCCGGATCATGGCCCTGTTCTCATCCTTGTTGGAGGCGGGGATCACGCTGGCACTCGTCACGCACGACGATGAGGTGGCGGCTTATGCGGGGCGTCGCATTCGCATGCAGGACGGCAAAGTGTTGGAGGACACCGGATCATGAACCCCATCGGCGATATGTATACGGGTGGCAGTAATGGCTTGCGCGAGATTTGGGCCAACAAGGTGCGCTCTGTGTTGTCGATGAGCGGCATCATTCTTGGTGTGGCGGCGCTGGTCTCGATGGTTGGCATTGTTCAGGGGATGCTGGGCAACATGCGGGCCTCGTTTGAGCAAAGTGGCGGCATCCTTAAGTTGGAAGTGCATGAGGGGGAAGCGCCTGAGGCGCAGCAGCACATCGCCGGCATTTCGCCGGGTATGACTTGGCGCGACATCGTAGCGATACAGCGTGCGATTCCCTTGGCGGCCTACACCACGCCGATAGTTAATATGCACTACGAGCGCTTCGTTGCGCACGGTCGGCGCGAAGGTGCTATGCTGCATGGTGTGACACCGGACTTTATTAACATCGGTACGCGTGAGCTGGAATATGGGCGCTTTGTGGCCGATATGGATATCACCCAAAAAAGCCCCGTCATGGTGATCGGCACGCATTTACGCGACGAATTATTTCCCGATCTGGCCAGTGCGGTTGGGCAGCAAGTACGCCTGCGTGGTCAAGTTTATACCATCGTCGGACAGTTGGCGGAAATCGAACTGATGCCTGGTGCGCGGAAGCGGCATAACTGGCAGAACCGGTATAACTATATTCCGGCGACCACTGCGATGAGTCGCTATAAGGGGGATGATGATGTGAACGAGATACACGTCATGGCCGACAGTGTTGAGGATCTGCCGGATTTGGTTGAGCAGATTGAAAACACCCTGACGCGCACGCATCGCGGCATTAAGGACTTTGAAATCCGCACACAGGAGGAACGTTTGAATGAGCTGAAGAAGTTGGAGGAC
>ERZ1046740.2968-NODE-2968-length-10514-cov-4.265226_pt1 | contig 10514 bp, 16 predicted proteins | sample MGYA00383093_ERZ1046740 | MGnify/ENA primary metagenome ERZ1046740 (study PRJEB29581, sample SAMEA5548363) | metagenome | biome: marine; feature: coastal; material: water | depth 25 m | study: Short-term variability in the microbial, nano- and picoplankton...
GTTAGACTAAAAATCCATCAACTTGTTGATGGATTTTTTTTCGATATAATAGCAACATGGCTTCATCTATCTATCTTTCAGCAGCGCACAAATCTTCAGGCAAAACCGTTATTAGCTTAGGTGTTTGTGGCGCGCTGAATGCGCAAAAATTAATTGTCCAGCCTTTCAAAAAAGGCCCGGATTATATCGACCCTATTTGGCTATCTCAAGCCAGTGATCAAGCATGTTATAACTTAGATTTCTACAACATGTCTGAGGCTGAAATTAAAGCGCTTTATCAGGCTAAAAGCTCATTAGCTGATGTTTCTATTATTGAAGGCAATAAAGGCTTATACGACGGCATGAGTGTTTCTGGTGGCGATGCTAACGCCGATCTTGCTAAGTTATTAGACATTCCGGTAATTTTGGTGGTTGATACCACGGGTATTACTCGAGGTGTTGCTGCCCTGGTTAAAGGTTATCAAGATTTTGATCAAGAAGTTAACATTGCCGGCGTCATTCTTAACAAGGTAGCGGGTGAGCGCCATCAATCAAAATTGGTTCAAGCCATTGAATATTACACTGATATTCCTGTTGTTGGCTCGGTTCGTCGCTCTAAAGAGTTGATCATTGATGAGCGCCATTTAGGTCTGATGCCAGCTAATGAAACACCAGAATCACAAAAATTCATAGATACGGCGTCACGCATTATTGCCGATCAAGTAGATCTGGATAAAATGATTAACACTAAGGTACAAGCATCTAAGGTTAGTGCTGCTGGTTTAGTTGTTGAAACAGTCGAGCCTACTCTAACCGTGGCTGTTGCTAAAGATGCCAGCTTTGGCTTTTATTATCAAGATGACTTGGACAAATTTGTAGAACTTGGGGTTGAGCTTAAATATTTTGATACTTTAAAAGATGAGCAATTGCCACTCTGTGATGGTTTATTTATTGGTGGTGGCTTTCCTGAAATGCAGCTAGAGTCACTTAGTGCTAATCAGTCATTGTTAAGTGATATTAAAACCAAAATTGAACAAGGTTTACCAGCTTACGCAGAATGTGGCGGGCTGATGTATTTAACCAATAAGATTATAACTAACGATGGTAGCTTCCCAATGGCTGGGGTGATTAATGCCGACACGGTCATGACACCAAAACCCATTGGCAGAGGTTACGTTCAACTGGCACCGTTAAATACGCATCCTTGGAAAAATGTTGCCAAGAAAATTAAAGCGCATGAATTTCATTATTCAAAACTTGAAAATATTGATAAAGATACACGTTATGCTTTTGAGGTTTTGCGTGGCGTAGGTGTGGATAATAAGCGCGATGGCATTATTAAGTACAACTTACTTACATCCTATACGCATCTGCGCAATCTAGCTGGTAATCAGTGGGTGTCGCAGTTTGTTGATTTTATCAAAACTAAGAAAAATTCATTATGATCACAATTACAAAAAAAGCCGCAGAAGAAATTTCACTATCAACACACAACCCTGAAACACAAGGGCTCACCATTCGTTTTGCTGTAGATCAAACAGATGAAGGGTTTCAATATTTAATGGGCTTTGATGATCGCCATGAAGGCGATATTCATCTTCAGTCAAATGGTGTAGAGTACATTTTGGCATATGAGCAAAAAGCCCTACTTGAAGGTATGGTAGTAGATTTTGATCAAATTGAAGCGGGACAGGATTATAGTTTTGTATTTATGAATCCTAACGATCCAGACTACACAGCACCTGAAGAAGATCACGCACCTAATAAGTCTTAATAAGTTTATATAATAAGGTTTTAAAAGTTAAAACCAATTGCCTTCTTTATATTTACAAAAGGTTTTAACCTTAAATTTGTTTAAAGTTTTAAAACTTACCATTCTGCAAAGTTTTTTATATTCGCCACTTTCTTTTACTTTTGTAGATATTATTCTATATGGTTGAGTGGATAATTTAATATTACCTTCATACCCATCTGGCTTTTTGTTAAGCTCATCTGAGATATATCCAGCAACAATACTTGGAATTGTGACAGAGTCCTCATTGTAGTCTCCATCTTCAGCATTATTATGGCAAGCTGTGCAATTAGCTAAAGATCCAACAGCCTCTTGGTTTAATACCTCTTTAGAAATTTCATAGTGTTTTCTCTTTATGTATGGTGTTTTGGACACTCTTAAATAAGTTTTGTCGGGCTGTATTGACTTGTTTATTTTTACTGATCTCCTATAGTTGGAGTTATCAGTAGAATTCTTAACCAAGTAGTTGGTTAATTTTCTAGCAATTTCTTTATTTTCAAAAGTAATATCTTCTTCAAAATGGTTGGATAATTCATTATTACTCATTAATTTTAACCAGGATCTTGAGGGTAGTAATCCAGGTTGATAAGAAAAGTGGCAAGAGCCACACTCTTCTTGGTATGAAGAATTATCAACCATTTTTACCCCCGTTTTAGAGTTAAAAATATTGAACAAAGAAAAGTCAGACTTACTTTGAAAAGTTGTAAATGAAACTAAGAAAAATAAAGTAACTGGAAGGTATTTTTTGAACATAGGTAAGTCTCCTTTTAATAGTGCCTAATAAACTCAATAAATTCAATTTTTTCTTTACTAGTGCACTCTCTTTTGTAGGTGTATTTGCAATTTCTTTTAAGCCATTTATTGATTTTTTTAATATCTGAAAGTCTTTTTGGGTTGGCTCTGGGAGCAAGAGCTTTTATGTTTTTTTTGGTTTTCATATGTCTCCCGGTTTTGGTTAAGTCATTTCCGTGGCAACTACTGCAGCTCCTGCCAGGTATTAGCTCGTAATTCCACATATCCTTCCCTTTTAAATTGGAAGGGTTGATATCTGAGCCTATTGGCCAGCTTTTATAAAGGTTTTGAAAATCGAAGGAGAACGCATTGCCAGAAGCTATCAACATTAAATACGTAAATATATATAGGGGCAATTGTTTTTTCATATTTTTTTCAAACCTCCAGCGATCATCATTAATGGAAAGTTCTTTCTTGATAAGTAGCTTGAATATAAAACACCAGAAATATGTGAGATAACAAAAATCATCATTGCGCATGAAGAATATTGGTGAAGATTTTTTATTGAATAAGCAAGATCTGTACTAATAAGATCGGTCAAAAATAGCATCACCCCTGAAAATTCAAATAATGATTCTAATAAAAAACCTGTTAATACAATTATTACTAGCAAAAAAAACATTAGCAAAATTAAGTAACTTTCAGCGGGATTATGAATCTCTAAGTCGTTATTTTTTTCAATTAGCATTTCTTTTAAGTGTTTTGACAATTGTTTAGGGTGACAAATATATCTAGACCATTTGAGAAAGGTGTCTTTTGAAATAAAGCCAAATAATAGTCTTGTTAACAAAAGTGCCCCCATAATGTGTCCAAAAAATATATGAACACTTGTATGATTAAATTGACCTGATGTAAATAGCAGCACAAAAACTAATGCGCTAATCCAGTGGGAAACTCTTAATAAAATACTAATTTTCTTCAAAAAAACTCCACTCCTTTAGAAATGCGTTAACGTAATGTTCATTTCGTAAATAATTATAAGTAATTATGCGGGAAAATAAAATAAGTAAAACCACCTAAAAGCCGTATCTATAGCACATTAAGTATTTATACCTATATACAAAGTAAGGGTATTCTTGTTAACATTACCTCAGAAAAAATAAAACCAAGGAGTAGAGTTATGCTTAGACGTAAATTTGTACAATTATTATTAACCTCTGGATTGTTGTTAACAGGTGTATCTGGCGTTGCTAGAGCAAGTGGTGGTGGATCTTCAGGCGGCGGTAGTTCATCGGGTGGCGGTGACTCGTCTGGTGGTGGCGGCAGCTCTTCAGGTGGAAACTCTTCCAATGGCAATTCTGGATCTTCTTCATCTGGGGGTGGCTCGAGCTCTTCAGGTGGCTCGAGCTCTTCAGGCGGCTCAAGTCATAATAGTGATAATTATCAAAGCTCTGTTTCTGGATCCTCATCAAATGACGACCTTACTCAAAAAGGTATAATTAAAGATGTTGATGGCGCCCTTGATGCGGATGATTTTACAACCGTTTCTCCCGATAACCTTTCTCAAACTTTAGGGGATTTCTTATAATGCTTAGAAATTTAATTGTCTTGTCTTTTGTGCTATTACTTTCTGGTTGTAACTCTCTGGGTGGAAATAGAGTAGAACTATTAACAAATCCATTAAACACTCAGCCGGATGGATATTCTGAAAAACTTGGTCCAAAGTACACAATACTTTCAACAAAAGTTAGTGGATCCACTTCAACAACTAAGAGAATTTGCAGGGTTGTAAGCTTTGAAAATCAAAGTAAATTTGAAGTAAAAACTTATTGTAAAGAGAAGGGTGGGGTTTGGAAATAAAAGATACATATGTACAAAAACTTTTTTTGTCTGAAGTATTGGGGCGATCAATAGTTATTTCTGTACCTTCTTTTTTTTTGACCTAACTAAAGCTACGCTAAATGGGTGGAGTTTTTTAGATATAAGTGAGCAATTAAATTCAAGTGATGTAACTGTTTTATTTGAAGATGAGAGGTACACTGTTAACTCGACAACATTATCAGAGCCAAAAATTGTTGACGATCTACTCGATGCCTTGAATGAATTTTTCTTATGCATTAGTTATTTAATTTGTCTTGAAAATAAAAACTTTAAGCTAATTCACTGTTCAGCTTTTTCAAAGGATGGCAAGAACACCATTGTTGTAGGGAAAAAAAACTCTGGAAAATCAAGATTGATTTATTCCAAGGCCAAATCTGGTAATTTAATTTATGCTGATGATTTATTATTATGGTCTCAAAAAGACTCGATATTTACATCAATAGGCCTACCCTTAAGGCTAAGAAAGACCAAAGAGCTAATCGAAAGCCAGCCTGTTAAGGGTAAATTGTTTTTTGGAAAAAATATACTTTATTCACATAGTAGGAGCTTTGATATTGCCCCACTGGGAGTTAACTTTGAGTTAGATAAAGTTTTATTTATAGAGGGTGGTTTTCAAACTAAAGAGATTCCTATGTTTAAATTTTTTAGTTTTTTAAAGAATTATGTTATTGACGAAGATTTCTATAGACTTAAAAAGAAGACTATACTTTAATATTATGTCAACGACACCACTACACTAAACTAATGAAATTTAAAAATTTAAACATCCTGTTAACATTTTTAATAATGCTATTTTTTGTTGGAGATGTTATTACAGATGTACTTGAGGAGTCCATAAAGGGTTTTCACTTTTACTCTGAAAGTTTTTTTGTAATATTTCTCTTATATGTCTTAATTTATCAAATAAAAGAAATAAGGCTTATGGAGAGAGAGGTTGTTACCACGCACAAGAAGCTATCTGAAATAAAAGGCGGACTAACTAAAATTATTAATTCACAATTTGACGATTGGAGGTTCACTCCTACAGAAAAAGAAGTTGCCTGGCTGGTGATCAAGGGGATATCTTATGTAAAAATTGCCGATCTAAAGGGTATAAGCAAGAGAACTGTTGAACAGCATACATCAAGTATTTATAAAAAATCTAAAGTTCAAAACCGTCATGAATTTGTTACAGGATTTTTAGAGGATATATTGTAAACTCTCAAGGGAAGTGTGAGCCTATAGCGATATATATTTAAAGATTCTCATGAAAAAAATAATACAAAAAAATCTACTGATATCACTTGGATGGATTTTTGTTATTCTGGCAGCTATTGGCGTATTAGTGCCAATTCTACCAACCACACCTTTTCTGATTCTAGCTTTAGCGCTATTTGCCAAAAGCTCACCAAAATTTCATCAAATGTTATTAGATCACCCTTGGTTTGGTGATTTATTAAAACAGTGGGATCAAAATAAAACCGTATCTCGACGCATCAAATGGCGTGCCAGTGGTTTAATATTGCTTAGTTTTTCTATTTCTATTGCTATCTTGCAAGGTAGTTTTTCACTGCAAGTTATGTTGGCAATTATTGCAATAATTCTGTTATTTTTTATCTGGAGATTAAAGGAATCGAGTTGAAAAGATAAGATATTCAAAAAAATACTTTGAGTAAGAAGCGCAATCTAATTGCAGAATTTTATTTATAATGTCGTTATTGTTAATCTTTACTTTTGTTTCAATCGACATAAATATAAATGCATTTAATGACCAATAAAAATACCTTGCACACCATTCGTATGATGGTGCTGGTCATGTTGTTCCAGTTATTCTCTCCGGTAGCTTTTGCTTTAATTTCAGATTCCAAAGAAACCGGGCGCTTTGCCACACTTTGTACTTTACAAGGCTATAAGCAAGTTTGGATGGAATCAGCTGCTGAGCAAAAAGATGTGGAGACTACTGAGCTTAGTTGCCCATATTGCTTGCTAAATATTGGCGCACTAGATGCTATTAATTCAAATACAAAATATCCTTTTGACTTCTCAAATGACTTCTCAAATGACTTTTTAGTTGTTCAAAATAAAGCCCAATCTAAGGTTTTATTGAGTTCTTTATCTATTCGAGCCCCGCCTTGTTTTAGTTGATACATCATAAATATTTTCTATCTTAGTCTATTTTGGTTAGATTTGGATAGATGTAACAACTTATACAATTACAAGGAAAAACAACATGTTTAATAAAACAAAAACAACATTATTGGCGCTTGTTGCGCTATTATCAATGACTACGTCTTTTGCGATGGGTCATCAAAACCACTCTGCAGATCATAAATCAACAGGCGTCGTTATTCACGACCCATGGGTTCGTTCTGCACCACCTAACGCACCTGCTCTAGGTGCCTTTATGCAAGTTCATAATAATACCAATCAAGACATTAAGTTAATATCTGCACATACCAGTGGATATAAAGACATTCAGCTTCATAGAACAGTTGATGATAATGGCATGATGAGAATGGTTCAGCAAAAGTTTATGCCAATTCCAACAAATGGCAAGTTGCACTTAAAGCCAGGTAGTTGGCATATCATGTTGATTAATCCAGTTAAAGTTCCTAGAGAAGGTGAAATAGTGATGATTAATTTACAATTTGATAATGGAACTTCTCAAACGGTTAGCTTCAAGGTTAGAAAAGGAAAAATGATGATGAAACATCATGCGCACTAAGCATGTCAAATATGTATAAAAGCATTATAGGTGTTGTTGTCGTTTTGATAACTACACTTGTATTTATGGGTGGTCCTGACAAAGACTATAAAGATTTAAAGCGGCAACTTAAATCTTCATTGATAACTTACGACCCTGACAAGGAGTTAATATCATTTTCTCTAATTGATCATGATAATAACAAGTTTAACAATAATCGTTTAAAAGACAAATGGACATTGTTAATGTTTATTTATACGCATTGTCCTGATGTATGTCCTACGGAATTGCTTAATATGTCATTACTAAGATCCACTTTATCGAATGATAAATCCAAAGTAGTGCCAGAGGTTGTTTCAATTACGTTTGACCCTGTAAGAGACACGCCTAAAGTGCTGAAGACTTACACCGCTTACTTTGATAAGAGCTTTATTGGAGTCTCTGGAGATCAAAACCAGATTGATAAACTGGTAAAAACATTTGGCGCTTATTATGAAAGGGTGATTAAAAATGAAAAAGGTCAGGACGTAATACTTCAGGCAGGAGAGAGCTTGCCGGAGGGTGCGATTGAAGAGGGTTATATTATTAACCATACGGCGCAAATTTACCTTGTTTCACCGAATGGTCAAATATTCGCAGAGTTTCCAGCACCACATAACATTAGCAATATGGCTGACGACATTAATCTAATCATTGAAAATTATTAATAATAAAACTCAAAAATTAATTTTACTAACATTGGCTTTATTGATTGTCGGTGGATATGTGTATAAGTATTTCTTCCAAGAAGTTGTGACACACCATATTAAAGTAAATGATTGTCAAATATCTGAATCATCTTGTGAAGTTTTTTTAGATGAGAGTAAATCGTTAACAATTGATATCTCGCCTAAAGGTATGGTTCCAACAAAAATAATGGAAATTGATGTCCGCTTAAAAGGTATTGATGCCGATAAAGTCATAATTGATTTTGAAGGTATTGAGATTGATCACAACCTTCCTTCTTATAATTTTGATGAAGTTGAAGATAATCACTTTAATACCAAAGGGTTTATAAGCTTATGCACAGTAAGAAGCATGCATTGGTGGGCAAATCTAGTGATATTTTCTGGCAATGAATCGTGGAAAGTTTCCTTTCCTTTTGAAACGTACTCACATATGACACCTGTAGCTAATTAAACTAAAATTAACTTTATGCCGCTATTTTTTTGGAAGAAATTCCAGTTAAAAATATTGAAAATTTTATCAATGGAGTCTGTAAGTGGTAAAAATTCAATAATAATTGCTTAAAATAGCCTCTTCAAGGCTATAAATTGGCCAAATTAAGGCTTTTATAGGTTTTAAGTGTCGTTATATGGAAAATTTCAGAAATATTGAAAATGGACTACTTATAGTAATTTAGAATGCCTTGATAAATGGCATTGGCGATTTTATTCTGTTCTTTGGTGTTATTTAAACGTCTTTCTTCTTCAGGGTTAGAGATAAAGGCGGTTTCAACCAAAACAGAAGGAATGGCAGGCGTTTTCAGAACGACAAAGCCTGCTCTTTGTGGTTTTTTCTTGTGTAATTTTCCAATTTTTCCCAGTTGCGCCAAAATCTTTCTACCCAGTTTTTGGCTTTGGATATCACGATCTTTACGTGATAAATCCCATAAAATTTTATTCAAATATTGGTCTTTTTTGTTAATGTGTTTATTAACGCCAAACTGATCGACAGTATTTTGTGAGCGTTCTAGGCGCCTGGCAAAGTTGGTCGATCCACCGCGTTTTGACAAAGTATAAACCGATGCACCTTTGGCTTTACTGCTTACAACTGAGTCAGCATGGATAGAAACAAACAGAGAGGCTTTGTTGGCCTGTGTAATTCTAATGCGCTTGCTAAGTCTAACGTGATAATCACCTTTTCTAGTAAGGACGGCCTTCATGCCTTTGGTGGCGTTAATTTTTTTGGCTATTTTTTTGGCAATGCTTAGGGTAATCCTCTTTTCCAATGTATGTTTTCGTCCAATAGCGCCTGGATCTTCACCGCCATGGCCTGCATCAATTAGAATAATTTTAGTAATACTCTGTTTGTTTGGCCTACTGATTTTTTTAACCTTGGCGGTAATGGGCTGAGCTTTATTCTTATCGTACAAATCAATCACCAATCGGTGGTGTTTGTATTTTTCATTGGGTTTGAGTGTATAGCTTTTGATTTGATAGCTATTGGCTAATTCAAAATTAAGCCGGTAGGTTGTTTTGTTGCGTTTTATGTGCGTATTTAAAAGGCGTTGATCGGTGTAAAACAACTTTTTATAAGTGTCTTGTAATATTTTGGCTTGTCGAATATTAAGGGTTAATTGCTTGTTTTGTTGTTTGACAGAAAATCGCACACCTTGGTCAGTGTCAATTACAATTCGAGTTCGTTCGGGCGAGCTCCAAAAGCGAAAATCATATAAGGTGGTTTTTTTATCAGCATAACAACTGCTAAGTAGAAATAGCCCAACGAGTAGAGCTAAGAGCTTACGCATGCTAGCAGCTGTTCACCAATTTTACTGTGAGTGCTAATGGTTAGGGTTCTAGCATTATCTTCGCCACTGATGTTAATAATCATATCCGCAGGTTCGATCATGCCTTTACCCAGATCAGCCCATTCGATTAGCTGAATGTGGCCCGGACCTGAATATTCTCGAATACCAATATATTCCAATTCTTCAGGGTCGCTGAGTCGGTAGCAGTCAAAATGGTGAATACTGATTTGCTCATTAACGTAGCTTTCAACCAGCGAATAAGTTGGGCTTTTGACGCGGTCGAAACCAAAGAATTGAATAAAACTTCGAGCCAGTGTGGTTTTTCCAGCGCCTAAGTCACCATCAAGATAAATAACAATACCCTGATTGATTTGTTGGGCATATTTGGCTAATTGCCTGGCAAATGCTTGTGTTTTACTAACATTATCCAGCTTAATGATCAAAATAGTTGCCACATGTAGAGGCTGAATACACTGACCAAAACAACCCCTTCAAATCGGTTGATAACGTGTTTTTTGCCAAATTTATAAGAGACAATAAATAGTAGTACTGTTAATAGCAGCATGATTGGATAATCACGCTCCATGACTTCCACAGGAACATCGGATGGGTGAATTAACCCTGGAATAGCCAGTACAGCAATGGTGTTAAATAGGTTGGAGCCAATAACGTTACCAACCACCATTTCGTATTGCTTTTTAAGCACGCTGGCAATTGACACGGCCAACTCTGGCAAGCTGGTACCAAGTGCGACAACGGTTAATCCAATAATAAGATCAGAAACGCCAAAGGCTTGCGCCACTTCTACGCCACCCCAAACAACCAGCTTGGCACTAGAAACCAAGACTATTAGGCCAACAAACAACATAAACCAGGTTTTTTTAGTTTGGCTTTTATCAATATCTTGCTCAAGCTCATCGAATTCATGATGAGACTTA
>ERZ1046740.2970-NODE-2970-length-10511-cov-3.596404_pt1 | contig 10511 bp, 7 predicted proteins | sample MGYA00383093_ERZ1046740 | MGnify/ENA primary metagenome ERZ1046740 (study PRJEB29581, sample SAMEA5548363) | metagenome | biome: marine; feature: coastal; material: water | depth 25 m | study: Short-term variability in the microbial, nano- and picoplankton...
CCTTCTTGGCCATCAGCTTTTCGATGCTGATCGAGAGGTTGGTCAAATCAATGCCGTGTGCTGTTGCACCGTGTCCGGCGAAGTGATACATCTCGGTGGAGTGCAGCAGCGCCTTGCTGGGAATGCAGCCGACGTTCAGGCAGGTGCCGCCGAGGGTGGATTCTTTTTCAACCAGAGCGGTCTTGAGGCCGAGTTGTGCGCCACGGATGGCTGCCACGTAACCGCCGGGGCCGGAGCCGATGACGACGAGATCGAAGTTGTTTTCAGACATGAGAAGCGTGGGAAATTCGGCTGTGCCGAGTTGAACGTGAGAAGGTTTGAAAGTTAAAGGTGCGAAAGTTAGAAAGTGGAAAGGTATGAAAGTGGATTATGAACCTTAATACTTTTACACATTCCTACTTTTGCACGCCGCGCTCGCGCGGCTTAGATGCCGAACAGTAGGCGGGAAGGATCTTCGATGGCCTCCTTGATCTTGTTGAGGAAGGTGACCGCTTCCTTGCCGTCGATCAGGCGGTGGTCGTAGCTGAGGGCCAGATACATCATCGGACGGATGACGATTTCGTGGTTCACGACGACCGCGCGCTCGGTGATGTTGTGCAGGCCGAGGATCGCAGGTTGCGGATAGTTGATGATCGGCGTGCTGAGCATGGAGCCGTAGATGCCACCGTTGGAGATCGTGAAGACGCCGCCTTCGAGGTCGCTCATCTGGATCTTTCCATCGCGCGCTGCTTTCGCATAACCGAGGATGTCCTGCTCGATTTCAGCAAAGCCCTTCTGGTCGCAATCACGGATGGTCGGCACCATCAGGCCCTTGTCGGTGCCGACGGCGACGCCGATGTCGTAGAAGTGCTGTGTGACAATCTCATTGCCGTCGATGCGGGCATTCACCGCGGGCACGGCTTGCAGCGCGTGAGTGACCGCCTTGGTGAAGAACGACATGAAACCGAGCTTGATGCCGTGGCGCTCGACAAACTTCTCCTGATGCTGCTTGCGCAACTTCATCACGCTGCTCATGTCGACTTCGTTGAAAGTCGTGAGCAGGGCGCATTCCTGTGTCGCGGTGACGAGGCGCTCGGCGATTTTACGGCGCAGCGGACTCATCTTCTTGCGGGTTTCACGGGCGGCGTGGTCGATCGGAGCCGGCGCGGGAGCTGCGGGCGCGGGCGCCACGGGCGCGGGAGCTGCGGCAGCTGCGAGAATGTCGGACTTGGTCACGCGGCCATCTTTGCCGGAGCCGGCGATGGCTGCGGTATCGACGCCGGTTTCTTCGGCGGCCTTGCGGGCGGCCGGGGAGAGCGGATGTTGTGTGCCGGTTGCGGCCGGAGCGGCCGCCGCGGCGGCTGGTTGCGCCGGTGCGGCGGCTGCCGGTGCCGGGGCAGCTTCGGCGCCTGCCGGTGCGGCGGCGCTTTCGTCGATGGTGGCCACGACCTGGCCGATGTCGACCTCTTCGTCTTGCTCGACTTTAATGCTGATCACACCGGCAATCTCGGCATTCGCCTCGGAGGTGATCTTGTCGGTTTCCAGTTCGAAGATCGCCTGATCCTTTTCGACGTAGTCGCCGTCTTTGACGTGCCAAGCGGCGAGGATGCCGCTGCTGATGGATTCGCCCATTGCGGGAATTTTAACTTCAGTAGCCATGATATGAGTGGGATTTTTTGAAAGTGAGAAATTCGGCTGCGCCGAGTGAGAAGGTGGAAAAGTTTGAAAGTTTGAAGGTGGAAAAATAGTTACTTTGCTACATGTACACCTGTATACTTTCGCACGAAGCGAAGCGTTATTTACCGAATGCCTCCTTAACGAGTTTAGCCTGTTCGTGCTTATGCACGGCGAGTGAGCCGACCGCGGGGCTGGCTGCTGCGGGGCGGCCGGCGTAGCGGGGCATCTGCTCCAGTGCTTCCATCAGGCGCGGCGCGATGAAGCTCCAACCACCCATATTCTTTGGCTCTTCCTGGCACCAGACAATGTCCTTGGCCTTCGGGTAGTTGGCCGTGATACGCTTGAGGAGCTCGGCGTTGAGCGGGTAGAATTGCTCGATGCGGATGATTGCGGTGTCCTTGATCTTGTTGGCTTCGCGATAGGCGGAGAGATCGTAGTAGACCTTGCCGGAGCAGAGTACGATGCGCTTGGCGGTCTTCTTCGCGATGGTTTCGTCGTCGAGGATGGACCAGAACTCGTTGTCGGTGAAATTCTCCACCTTGGAGACGCAGTCCTTGTGGCGCAGCAGGCTCTTGGGGGCCATGATGATCAATGGCTTTTTGAACTCGCGCTTCATCTGGCGGCGCAGCACGTGGAAATACTGTGCGGGCGTGGTCAGGTTACAGACTTGAATGTTGTTCTCGGCGCAGGCCTGAAGGAAGCGTTCGAGGCGGGCCGAGGAGTGCTCGGGGCCCTGGCCTTCGTAGCCGTGTGGCAGCAGCATCACGAGTCCGCTCAGGCGGCCCCACTTGGATTCGCTGCAGGTGATGAATTGGTCGATGATGACCTGTGCGCCGTTCACAAAGTCGCCGAACTGTGCTTCCCACATGGAGAGCATTTGCGGGTAGTCGAGCGAGTAGCCGTAGTCGAAGCCCAGCACCGCCGCCTCGGAGAGGAGCGAGTTGTGCACACAAAATTGTGCCTGATCTTCTTTCAGGTCGAGCAGCGGTACGTAGCGTTCGCGTGTCTCGTTGTCGTAAAGCACCGCATGGCGGTGACTGAAGGTGCCGCGCTCACTATCCTGTCCACTCAGGCGCACGGGAGTGCCATCCATCAGCAGGCTGCCGAAGGCGAGCGCTTCGCCCATGCCCCAGTCGATACCGGTATCGGCCTTGAAGGCTTTGAGCTTGGTGTTGAGCTGACGGATGATTTTGCGGTTGGCGTTAAAGCCATTCGGGAAGTGTGCGAGACGCTCCGCGATGTGCTGCAACTGGGACTGTGGCACGCGGGTATCGAAGCCCTTGAAGTTGTAGGGCGGTTGCTTCTTGGCAGTCGATTCCGACAGTAAGTCGCCCACGCTGCTCTCCTGTGCTTTGGCCGTTTCGAACGCGCTTTCGAGGCGTTGGTGGTAGTCGGCCTCGATGTTGTTGATTTCCTCTTCGGTGAATTCTCCGGATGCGACCAGGCGCTCGCCGAGTGCGCGGCCGATCGGCTGCATGCTGGAAATCTTCTTATACAGTGTCGGCTGTGTGAAGGCCGGCTCGTCGGACTCGTTGTGTCCGTGCTTGCGCCAGCAATACATGTCGATCACCACATCGCTGCTAAAGGTCTGGCGGTAGTCGAAGGCGGTTTCAATCGCGGCGATCACGGCCAGCGGGTCGTTGCCATTGACATGGAAAATCGGCGCATCGACGATTTTGGCGACGTCGGTGCAGTAGCGGCTGGAGCGTGCTTCGGATGGATCGGTGGTGAAGCCGATCTGATTGTTGACCACGATGTGAATCGTGCCGCCGGTGCGGTAGCCTTCCAATTGGGAAAAGTTGAACACTTCCGAAACGATGCCCTGGCCGGCGATCGCGGCGTCACCGTGCACCAGTACCGGCAGTACACGCTTGCGCTCGAGGTCGCCGATGATGCGCTGGCGCGCGCGGGCCTTGCCTTCGACCACAGGGTCCACTGCTTCGAGGTGGCTCGGGTTGGCGGCGAGGCGAATTTCGACTTCGTGGCCGTCACTGGTCTTGCGCTTGGTTTCAAAGCCGAGGTGGTATTTCACATCCCCGTCGCCGTGCATGGTGTCCGGTACGTAATTCTCGGAGAACTCGCGGAAAATGTATTCGAAGGACTTGCCGAGGAAATTGGCCAGCACGTTCAAGCGGCCGCGGTGCGCCATGCCCATCACGATCTCATCGACCTTGTTCTTGCTGCAACGTTCGAAAATGCTTTCCAAGCACGCGATCAGTGTTTCGCCGCCCTCCAGTGAGAAACGTTTTTGACCGACGTAGCGTGTCTGCAGGAAGTTTTCAAAATCTTCCGCATGCATGATGGTGCGGACGATGCGTTCCTTTGCTTTCTTGGAGAAGCGCGGGATGAAGCACTCGGGCTCGATGCGCGCCTGTAGCCAACGGCGGCGCGGTGTCTCCTGAATGTGCAGATACTCGAATCCCACCGTGTGGCAGTAGGTCTTCTGCAGGCGATCAAACAGCTCACGGGCGGTCATATTTACACCGTTCAGGTAATTGCCGGTGTGAAAGACCTTGTCCAGATCCGCTTCTTCAAAGCCCAGGCGCTCCAGAGTCAGGCGCGGGTTGAAAGGCGTCTCTTTCGTCAGTGGATTAAAATGCGCGATGGTGTGGCCGATCGAGCGGTAGGCATAAATGGCGCCGATCAGGCGGGAGTGCTGGCTTCCGGATGGCTCGGAGGTCGCGCTTGGGGCTGCTGCCGTTGGCGCGTCAGTGTCCTGGGCGAGTTCAAAGCCTTCAAAGAAGGCACGCCACTCGGCGTCAAGTGAGTCCGGGCGGGTGAGCCAAGTCTCGTAGTTCTGGTCGATTAGGTCTGCGTTCCAGCGACTGGCGATGGTAGAGTGCTTCATGGCGGTATCGAGTAAGGGAATAAGGCCGCGAAGCTAGTCGACGGCTATTAGTGATACAAATCTTAAAACTTTGTTTTGAGGGTTATTCGGCGCACTAATACTAGAATAGCTTGATGACCATGTTTTATATCTTCACGTCAAGCTATCGGGCCGCGCGCGTCTTCGTTGCTTATGGGCTTGCGCATTGTTGGGTGCTGCTCTGAGTATCATTCGAATGGATCGAGTGGCACTCAAATTGGATTTGGAATATATTACGCAGGCCCGCCCGTTGCCGGAAGGCGAGTCGTTCGCGCTGGTGCTTGGACGTCTGGATGGGCTCGCCAAGGAACCGAATTTACCGGATCGCTTGAAGCACTATTTGAGTCAGCGCAGCTACGTCAAAGCATTGGTGTGGTTGGATAATCCCGACAGCCCCCATCACCCATGAGCAAACGATCCAAAGGTAAAATTTCGACCGACGGCGGCGACAGCAGCTTGGGTAATAATCCATTCGGCGCCCTCGACGGCGGAGGATTACCGAGCGGACCCACGCCCGAACAAATGCGCCCGGCAAAGTCCGAGAAGAAGCCCAAATCCAAAGGCCGCGTCGAAGTGCGCCGCGAGAAGGCTGGCCGCGGCGGCAAGACCGTGACCACGCTGCGCGAGTTCCCGAGTCACATTCCGCTCAAAGAACTGGAGGGGATGACGTTCAATATGAAAAAGACCTGCGCTTGCGGCGGCACCCTGAAAGGCCGTGTGATCGAGCTGCAGGGTGACGTCTGCGACCGCGTGCTCGGCGAACTCGAAAAGCTCGGCTACAAGCCCGTCCGTGCGGGAGGATGACCGCAGCTGTGCTGCGGAGCGAAGAGTGGTGGAGCGACTGGTGAGTTCGTGGAAGCGGCTTTATCACTCAGCGCCCATCGCCAGACCCGCTATCCGGCCACCGGTCCACGCCGCTTGGAAGTTGAAGCCACCGGTGATACCGTCGATGTCGAGGCATTCGCCGGCGAAGTAGAGGCCCGGCACTTTGCGGCTCTGCATTGTTTTGAAATCGACCTCTTTGAGGCGCACGCCGCCGCAGGTGACGAACTCGTCTTTGTTGGTGGTCTTGCCCTGGACACTAAACCGCGCGGCGATGAGTTCGTGGATCAACGCGGTTTCGATCTTCTTGGAAAGCTGCGACCACTGCGTGTCTTCGCAGATGCCGGCGGCTTCGACGATGCGTTCCCACAGACGTCGTGGGATCGAGTCGAAAACTTTGCTCCTCACTAAGGTGCGGCCTTTGTGTTTGCGCAGCTTGGCGAATTGTTCGCGCACTTGGTTCTCGGTTTGGTCGCCGAGCCAGTTGATCACAATGTCAAAGTGGTAGTTCTGCGCCTGCAGGCTGCGGGCCTCCCATGCGGAGAGGCGCAGGATGGCAGGGCCACTGAAGCCGCGGTGGGTGATCAGGACCGGGCCGGTTTGCGGCTTGGGCTTCTTGGACGCGGAGGCGGGCTTTGTCGCGGCGGGCGTGCCAAGGCTCGCCCCTACATGAGTGACGCTGGCATTTTGCACGGAGAGTCCGGCGAGGCCATGGGTGCGTGTGTCGGCCACGTTGAAGGCAAAGAGCGAGGGTGCCAGTGGCTCGATGGTATGCCCGAGGGCTTCGAGCGAGTGGGTGAGCGGTGATGCCTTGAGCGAGCCGGTGGCAATGCAAACGGCGTCGGCGCGTGTGAGCGTGTCGTTGGTCAGCTCCAGTGTGAAGCTGCCGTCGGGGCACTGGCTGAGGGCTTTGAGGCCGACGCCTTTGCTTAATTTGACACCGGCTTTGCGGGCCGAGTCATGGAAACAGTCGATGATGGTTTGCGAATCGTCGGTGTCGGGAAACATCCGTCCGTCACCCTCGGTCTTGAGGGTGACACCGCGCTCGGCAAACCAGTGGATGGTGTCCTGCGGTTGCCAGCGGTGAAACGCGCCGCGCAGCTCACGGGCGCCGCGCGGGTAGTGGGTGGCGAGCTTTGCCGGATCGAAGCAGTGGTGGGTGACATTGCAGCGTCCGCCACCGGAAATTTTAACTTTGCTCAGGGTGTGCTGACTGCGCTCGTAGATCGTGACGCTTGCGCCGGGATTGGCTTCCGCGGCGGTAATCGCGGCAAAAAATCCGCCGGCACCCCCGCCGATGATGGCGATTTGCTTGGGAGAATGGGTTGCGTCGTACGAGGTCGTCATAGCAGTTCAAAGAACTGCCGCATGGCGACGGGGCATACAATCCTAGAATGTCGTGCGATGAGGTAGCGCGCTTTGGCCCAAAGCGCATTCGGATCCGACAACATTAACAATGGACTAGTCGCGATGAGATGATTGAAGGCATGGGGATCAGCTGATCCAGATGCCGCGTGAGCCACGCACGCTACCCCAACATTACATCGCTTGCTTGGCGGCGACTGCGTGCAGGACCATTTGAACCACGGCCTCATCGCTATAGTGGTCGGTGTTGATCACGAGGTCGTAGTGGAGGGGGTCGTTAATATCGCAACTGAAGTGATGCTTCATGTAGCGCTGGCGGGCATGATCTTCTTGCTTGATAAAGTGTTGGGCGTCTTTGGGGGACATGCCGTGTGCCATGACCATTTGCTGGATGCGTCGAGGCGTGGAGCCAACAAAGCGCACGCGCGTGACGTTGGTGAGCCCTTCGGCGACTTTATTGCCACCGCGCCCGACGAGGATGCAATGCCCCATATGGCAGAGATGCACCATGGTTTCCACGGTGTGCTCGAACAGGGTCCAGAGTGAGGGGTGGCGCCCCAGGATCTCATTGATCGTACTGTCCAGCTCGCTGACCGAGTCATCGGGCATGAACTTCGCCAAGCTGGTTGGCAGGTCGTGGTCGTTGAGTACTTTCTCGACGAGGTTTTCGTCAAACAGGGTCCAGGGGACGGATGCTTCGGGCGACTGGGCGCGCAATGAATCCTGCAGCTTTTGCCCGATACTGTGTCCACGCGCACCGGCTTGGCGTGAGATGGTGATCGCCGGTGGATTCTTCGCCTCGCTGCCGGCTTCGGGGTGGTCTTGGGCTTGCACAAGTGCAGCGACATAGCTGCAGCATTCTTTGAATGTGGATTTTTCATTCATGGCTTTGCCTTTCTTTTGTGGGGTGGATCTCAGTATTTGAAGGACGCAGCCCCCAAGCTTGAGAGCTGGTTAAAACCATAAGCGTTTGGTTCGAATTTGCAATCGGGAACACTGCGAACATCGAACATCCGACTCCGAATGCTGAACGGCTGCGGTGTGGATGTAATTCGCAGGAAGTACGCAGGTAGTCATGCATGCTTATCCGGCTTGCCGGTGCGCACGGTAACGCGGGCGTGACACGTCAGACCCCTGCATGGTTCGCCGCCTCCGTGCGATTACAGCGCGCTGAGCGTTTCCCATTGCTCGTAGGCGACGAGGGTGTCGGCTTCCAGTTGCTCCAGCCGTTTGGCATCGCCGACTAAGTCACTGCGCTTGTCTTGATAGTACTCGGCGGACGCCATTTTGGCACTGAGTGCGGCGTGTTCCGCTTCGAGCTTTTCAATCCGGCCGGGCAGGGTCTTGAGAGCTTCGCGTTCTTTGTTGGTCAGCTTGCGGGCCGGAGCCTCGGGCGCGGGTGCTGCGACGGCGGGCACGGGTTGCGGCGCTTTCGCTGCCAGTGCTACGGCTGCCTTGCCTGCTTCATACTGTTCCAGCCAGTCTTCGCAGCCGCCGTTGTACTCGGTGACTTGGCCGTCGCCTTCGAGGGCGATGGTGCTGGTGACGACGTTGTCGAGGAAGCTACGGTCGTGGCTGACGAGCAGGAGGGTGCCGTCGTAGTCGAGCAGGCGTTCTTCGAGCAGCTCGACGGTTTCGATGTCGAGGTCATTGGTCGGCTCATCCAGCACCAGCACATTGGCGGGTTGTAGAAACAGGCGTGCGAGTAGTAGGCGGGCACGCTCTCCGCCGGAGAGCTTGGTGATCGGTGATCGGGACGTCTGGGGCGTAAAGAGGAAGTCCTGCAGGTAAGTGAGGATGTGGCGCTGCTTGCCGTTGATCGTGACCATTTCGCCGTAGGGATGCACGTTTTCGGCGACGGTCAGGTTCTCGTCGAGTTGCGCGCGGTGTTGGTCGAAATAGGCGACTTCGAGTTTGGTGCCGGGGGTGACGCTGCCTTGCTGTGGCTCCAGCTTTTGCAGGAGTAAATTGAGCAGGGTGGTCTTGCCGGAGCCGTTGAGGCCGACGATGCCGATCTTATCGCCGCGCCAGATGACGGTGGAGAAGTCCTGAATCAACGGCTTGTTGCCCCAATCGTAGCTGATGTGGTCGACGGTGATGACCTTGCGGCCGGAGAGTTGCCCTTCGTTTAGCTGTAGGTTGGAGGTGCCGATGATGTTGCGGCGCTTGGCACGCTCGACGCGCATCTTCTGCAGTGAGCGCACGCGGCCTTCATTGCGGGTGCGGCGGGCTTGGATGCCTTTGCGAATCCAGACTTCTTCCTCGGCGAGTTTTTTATCGAACACGGCTTGTTGCTTGGCTTCGCCCGCGAGCAGGTCTGCCTTGCGGGTCAGGTAGGTTTCGTAGTCGCAGTTCCATGAGGTGAGCTGGCCGCGGTCGAGGTCGATGATGCGGTTGGCGACACGACGGATGAAGGCACGGTCGTGCGAGACGAATAACAGGGAAATGTCGGCCTTGCGCAGGAATTCTTCGAGCCAACGAATGCCGGGAATGTCGAGGTGATTGGTCGGTTCGTCGAGCAGCAGGATGTGGGGCTCGGCAGTGAGCGCACGGGCGAGTAGGGCGCGGCGCTTGTTGCCCCCGGAGAGGGAGGAGAAGAGTGCGTCGCCGTCGAGCTCGACGCGGTTGAGGATACTTTCGACTTTGTGCTCCAGCGACCAGCCGTCGGTGCGGTCGATTTCTTCTTGCAGTTCATCCAAGCGGGCAGCAATCGCATCGTCATGGTTCGCATCGTATTCGTGGGCGAGGCGGTGATATTCGGCGACGCTCTTGGCGGCGGGCCCGAGGCCATCGGCGACGATTTCGAAGACGGTGCCTTCAAGGTGGGCGGGCACTTCCTGGTCGAGCTTGCCGACGCGCAGGCCGGGGATCGCTTCGATCTCGCCGGCGTCGGGTTTGATTTGCCCGCCGATAATACGTAGCAGCGTGGACTTACCTTCTCCATTTCGCCCGATCAGGCAGATACGCTCCCGCTTATCGATAGTCAGACCGGCATCGTCGAGCAGGCGCGGACCGCCGAAGGAGACTGTAAGGTTTCTGTAAGTAAGGAGAGCCATGGATTGGATGACGAATAGCGGATGGCTAATAGCTGAGGAAGGAAAGTGGGAATGCGTGTAGTGAAAACAGCCAATGTTCGGGTGACGCTCTGATTTTCGAAAACAGAACTGAATGGCGGCATACCGGTTCGCTGCCAATGTTATTCAACATTGGATGTCAGTAATCCTTACGAACCAAGTAGGGCCTTTGCTTGCGAAGCGCCGCACGTGATAAAGGATGGTAGGGCTAGATGAAGCGGCGTTGAGCAAGCTCAAGCCCTACAAACGAAACTGCTAGCTGCTACTTTGCGCTGAAGCGGTACAGGGTGGTGGAGTTGAACTGCTCGTCCGCTTTGAGGATCGCGCCGCCCATGTCAGGGAAGGTCACGCTGTCCGCGTAGTCCTGAGTCTCAAGGCAGAATCCGGATAGGGGGGCGTGCATCGCGCCACCTTTGCCGATTTCCGGACCATCGGTGGAGAGGCAAAGGCCGGCGTAAAACTGGACGCCCGGCTCCGTGGTGAAAACTTCCATGACGCGGCCGGACTTGGGCTCGTGCACGACGGCGGCGGGCTTGGGTAGTTTGGTGCGGTCGTTGTCGATGAAGAAGTGAATGTCGGCGTTGCCGGCTACGAGTTCTTTGAGGCTGCCGAGGAGAACCGGTTCACGGTAGTCGTTAAAGCCGGCGACGACCGGATCTCGGCGGCCGAGCAGTGTGGCATTTTCGTCCACGGTGGCCACGGAATCGGCCAAGATCTGCATCTCGTGT
>ERZ1046740.2971-NODE-2971-length-10510-cov-5.360784_pt1 | contig 10510 bp, 8 predicted proteins | sample MGYA00383093_ERZ1046740 | MGnify/ENA primary metagenome ERZ1046740 (study PRJEB29581, sample SAMEA5548363) | metagenome | biome: marine; feature: coastal; material: water | depth 25 m | study: Short-term variability in the microbial, nano- and picoplankton...
CTGAGAGCCTGCGCGACAAACGTATTCTGTCGCTTGATCTTGGTTCCCTGTTGGCCGGCGCGAAGTTTCGCGGTGAGTTTGAAGAGCGCCTGAAAGCCTTGCTCAATGAGCTGTCCAAGCAAGAGGGCCGCGTTATTCTGTTCATCGACGAGATGCATACAATGGTAGGTGCCGGTAAAGCCGAGGGCTCCATGGATGCAGGCAATATGCTCAAGCCCGCATTGGCTAGAGGTGAATTGCACTGTGTGGGTGCGACCACCCTGGATGAATACCGCCAGTATGTAGAGAAAGATGCCGCACTGGAGCGTCGTTTCCAGAAGGTGTTGGTGGACGAACCCAATGAGGAAGACACCATCGCTATTCTGCGAGGCCTAAAGGAGCGCTATGAAGTGCACCACGGGGTGGATATTACCGACAGTGCCATTATTGCCGCTGCGAAGCTGTCCCAGCGATATATCACGGACCGCCAACTGCCTGATAAAGCCATCGACCTGGTAGATGAGGCCGCAAGCCGTATCCGCATGGAAATTGATTCCAAGCCCGAGGCCATGGATCGACTTGAGCGTCGACTGATTCAGCTCAAAATTGAGCGCGAAGCAGTGAAGAAGGATACGGATGCGGCAGCCCAGAAGCAGGTGGAATTGCTCAACGAGCAAATAGAGCTGGTAGAGCGCGAATTCTCTGACCTGGAAGAGATCTGGAAGGCAGAAAAAGCCTCGTTGCAGGGCGCCGCCCAGATCAAGAGTGAACTGGAACAGGTCAAACTGGAACTCGAATCTGCGCGCAGGGCAGGGGATCTCACCCGTATGTCTGAGCTGCAGTACGGTCAAATGCCGGAACTGGAGAAACAACTGGAGCTGGCCCACGAGGCTGAGACAGTTGAGCGTACTTTGTTGCGCAACAATGTTACCGAAGAAGAGGTGGCCGAAGTGGTGTCCCGCTGGACCGGTATCCCGATAGCCAAAATGCTCGAGGGCGACCGTGAGAAACTGCTGCGTATGGAAGATTCCCTGCATGACCGTGTGGTGGGGCAGGACGAGGCTATTGTCGCTGTATCGAATGCAGTGCGCCGCTCACGGGCGGGGTTGTCTGACCCTAACCGCCCCAATGGCTCGTTCCTGTTTCTTGGCCCCACTGGTGTCGGCAAGACCGAGTTGTGTAAGGCCCTGGCGGAATTCCTGTTTGATAGTGAGGAAGCCATGGTCCGGGTGGATATGTCTGAGTTCATGGAAAAACACTCGGTGGCCCGCCTCATTGGTGCGCCTCCCGGATACGTGGGCTACGAGGAGGGTGGTTACCTGACCGAGGCGGTACGTCGCCGCCCGTATTCCCTGTTGTTGTTGGATGAGGTGGAGAAGGCCCATCCGGACGTGTTCAATATTCTGTTGCAGGTGTTGGAGGATGGCCGCCTCACTGACGGTCATGGACGCACCGTGGATTTTCGCAATACGGTAGTTGTAATGACCTCTAATCTTGGCTCCGGTCATATCCAGGAAATGGCCGGTGACGAAAACTATGACGCCATCAAGGCCGCAGTAATGGAGGAAGTTGGCAGGCACTTCCGCCCCGAGTTTATCAACCGCGTGGACGAATCGGTGGTATTTCACCCATTGCTACAGGAGCAGATCCGGGGTATTGCGGAAATCCAGTTGCAGGCACTCAAGCAGCGTCTCGCTGAGCGCGAACTGGAACTGGAGATCAGCGAGGCCTTTATGGAGCGCCTGGTATCGGCAGGTTTCGACCCCGTATACGGAGCGCGGCCATTAAAGCGGGCGATTCAGCAGGAGCTGGAGAACCCCCTGGCCCAGCGGATTCTCGGCGGAGAGTACGAGCCGGGCCAGACTATTGTGGTGGATGTGGACGGAGATTCAGCGACTTTCAACCAAGCCTGAAACGGAAGTGGCCCCCTTACAGGGGCCGCTTTCTAAATACCCTGTTAGACGTTTACTCGCAGTGTGTTTCGATAGCGTTTACAGCCCTCTGGCGCTCAACTTTGCGTTCCTCATCGCTTAGATAGCGATACTCTCCCTGCTCATTGCGTATGCGAATTCGCGGCGCGTTATCCAGTGAATACAAGTTGTCCCTGGCGCGCTGGCAGTACTCCGGGTTTTTCTCAACCTCAGGCGGTGCTTTATCCACTTGCTCGAATTCATTGCCTACCCTTGGCTTTATTTCAGCGGGCACTGCACCTTCTTCTGCTTCAACAGGGCGAGAAAGGCTTGAACCGGTGCTAATGACTTCATAATCAATCCCTTTAGGCGGAGGTCTGTCACTATGTACAGGGTTGCCGCGGTCATCGAACCAGCGATAGTGATTCTTCCCCGCGGATACTGAAAAGCTGCATAGTGCAAAAATCACTGCCATGGCAGCAAGTACGCAGGTTTGTTTTGCTGGTTTCACGTCCAGTTCTCCCGCTTATTGTTGATGTCCCATTCCTAAAAGTAACCCACCAGCCTGGATCAGGCAATGTCACAAATTGCAGGTATAAATCACAGTTATACCTCTACCGGTTGACTTTGCATGACTGGCTGGGACAATAGGTGCGTCTTATGATTGGCAACGGCTAACGTCGAGTACCCTCGGCCTCTGGTCTACTGTAGCAATGCGATGATTTGTTACAGCTGTTTGTAAGTCCCGTATTCAACCTGTGCCGTATTGGCCTGGTTGAGGGCCAGACACTGCGCTACCCCGCAGGGCAACCGATACTTTCGTGATCGAATTTCCCTTAAGGAGCGTCCTGAGGGACAGATCTCGGGTCATGTGTCGAGCTTGCATGGGGGTGGTGTAGCAAAGCGGTTACCGGTTCCAGGTAGTCGTTCAGCTTCATCCACACATTAAATGGAATACACCGGTGAGGGTTACGCATCGGGTGTTTTACTTTGGAGAATGACTGTGGATTTGTTATCCGGCGGCGAAATGATTGCCCGCGCACTGGAAGATGAAGGTGTTGAATACCTCTTCGGCTACCCAGGTGGCGCGGTATTACATATATATGATGCCCTGTTCAAGGACTGTAATGTGCCCCATGTACTGGTGCGCCACGAGCAGGCTGCTGCCCACGCGGCGGACGGCTATGCCCGGGCCACCGGCAAGCCTGGCGTGGTGTTGGTAACCTCTGGCCCAGGTGCCACTAACGCTATTACTGGTATAGCTACCGCCTACATGGATTCTATCCCCATGGTGGTACTGTCTGGTCAGGTGGCCAGCCACCTGGTTGGCGAGGACGCGTTCCAGGAAACAGACATGGTCGGTATCTCCCGTCCCATCGTGAAGCACAGTTTTATGGTGAAGCACGCCCAGGAATTGCCGGCGACCATCAAAAAGGCCTTTCATATCGCGACCTCCGGTCGACCTGGCCCGGTAGTTATCGACATTCCCAAGGATGTCACACGGCCGGATGAAAAATTTGAGTACGAATATCCCAAGTCGGTAAAGTTGCGCTCTTACTCCCCGGCCCAGCGAGGCCATACCGGGCAGATCAAGAAGGCTGTCCGCCTGCTGATGGGCGCCAAGCGTCCGGTAATCTACAGCGGCGGCGGTGTTGTGCTGGGCGAGGGTAGCGATCTATTGACCCGCCTGGCGCGTGAATTGAACTATCCGGTAACCAATACTTTGATGGGACTGGGTGGCTACCCGGCAACGGACCGTCAGTTTCTGGGTATGCTGGGTATGCACGGTTTTTATGAAGCCAATATGGCTATGCATCATTCAGATGTAATTCTGGCCATAGGCGCACGTTTTGACGACCGTGTAACCAATACCGTGGACAAGTTCTGTCCCGGCGCCAAGGTGATTCATGTGGACGTGGACCCTACGTCTATATCCAAGACCGTGCAGGCAGACATTCCCATTGTTGGCCCGGTTCAGTCTGTGCTGACCGAGATGCTCAACCAGATCGAGCAGATTCGCGAAAAAGATGCTGATTTGCCTGACCAGGGAGCGCTGGAGCGCTGGTGGCAGCAGATCGACGAGTGGCGTGGCTCCCACGGCCTATGGACAGGGCGCCGCTATAGCGAAAGCGAGCAGATCATGCCGCAGCAGGTGATCGAGAGCCTGTATCGGGCAACGGACGGTAACGCCTATGTCACCTCCGACGTGGGGCAGCACCAGATGTTTGCCGCCCAGTACTACCGCTTTGACGAGCCTCGCCGGTGGATTAACTCCGGTGGTCTGGGCACCATGGGTTTTGGTTTGCCCGCCGCTATGGGTGTGCAACTCGCGTTCCCTGATGCCGATGTCGCCTGTGTAACAGGTGAAGGCAGTATCCAGATGAACATTCAGGAACTGTCCACCTGCAGCCAGTACAACACGCCGGTGAAAATCATCAACCTGCGCAACAACTACCTGGGTATGGTTAAGCAGTGGCAGGACATGCAGTACGAGGGGCGCTACTCCGGTAGCACCTATGAAGACTCCCTGCCTGACTTCGTCAAACTGATGGAGGCCTACGGTCACGTGGGTATACAGGTGACCAAACTGGAAGACCTGGACGGGGCGATGAAAGAAGCCTTTGCCATGAAAGACAGGCTGGTATTCCTCGATATCTTTATTGACCGCATGGAGCACGTGTACCCGATGCACATCGCACCCAACGGCGCGATGAAAGATATGTGGCTTAGCAAGAACGAGAGGACCTGATCATGCGACGGATAATATCGATGCTCATGGAAAACGAGCCCGGCGCGCTGTCGCGGGTGGTGGGCTTGTTTTCCCAGCGAGGCTATAACATTGAAACCCTGAACGTGGCCCCTACAGAAGACCCGACCCTGTCACGTCTCACCCTGACAACCATTGGTGATGACTTGCGCATTGAGCAGGTTACCAAGCAACTGAACAAGTTGGTTGATGTGGTGAAGTTGGTAGACCTTACTGAAGGGGCGCACGTAGAGCGGGATCTGATGTTAATCAAGGTACGCGCAACAGGTGCTGCCCGAGACGAGGTAAAGCGTACCACCGACATCTTCCGCGGCCAGATTGTGGATGTTGGCCCCAATGTCTATACCATCCAGTTAGCAGGTACGTCGGATAAGCTGGATTCATTTGTAGCGGCTATGGCCGATGCAGATATTCTGGAGGTTGTACGCTCGGGTGTGGCGGGGATTTCCAGGGGCGAGAAGGTTCTCAGTCTCTGATTAACGCGTTTGATGCTAAATTGAAAAAGGGGCCGTAAGGCCCCTTTTTTTGTGCTGCGAGCTGATTACACAATTCGCTGCATGGCAGTCATATAGCCACGCAGAGTTTCACCAACTACCTCAACAGGGTGTGTACGGATTGCCTTGTTGACGGCGATCAACTCGGCATTATCCACACCGTTGTCACCGGCAATACCCTTGCCAATTACATCGGTATCGACCTTGCTCATGAAGTCCGCAAGTAGCGGGCGGCAGGCATGATCGAACAGGTAACAGCCGTATTCTGCAGTGTCGGAAATTACCACGTTCATCTCGTACAGCTTCTTACGAGCAATAGTGTTGGCGATCAGTGGAGTCTCGTGCAGGGACTCATAGTAGGCTGACTCTTCCTTGATGCCGGCGGCTACCATGGTATCGAAGGCCAGCTCAACGCCGGCTTTTACCATTGCTACCAGCAAAATACCGTGGTCGTAGTATTCCTGCTCGGAGATTTCTGATTCAGTGTTGGTGCACTTCTCAAACGCAGTGTCCTGAGTGGCGGCACGCCAGCCCAGCAGGTTGACGTCGTCGTTGGCCCAGTCTTCCATCATGGTGGTAGAAAAGTGGCCGGACATAATGTCGTCCTGATGCCTTTCATACAGAGGACGCATGATGTCCTTCAGTTCTTCAGCCAGGTGAAAGGCGCGGACCTTCGCCGGATTGGACAGACGATCCATCATATTGGTGATACCGCCGTACTTGAGGCCCTCAGTGACTGTCTCCCAGCCATACTGGATCAGCTTGGAGGCGTAGCCCGGTTCAACCCCTTTTTCTACCATCTTGTCGAAGCTGAGAATGGCGCCAGTTTGCAGCATGCCGCAGAGAATGGTCTGCTCGCCCATCAGGTCAGACTTCACCTCGGCAATAGGAGAGGATTCCAGGACGCCGGCGCGATCGCCGCCAGTGCCGGAAGCCAGTGCCTTGGCAATATCCATGCCTTCACCCTTGGGGTCGTTTTCGCGGTGTACTGCGATCAGGGTGGGAACGCCAAAGCCGCGCTTGTATTCTTCGCGTACTTCAGTGCCGGGGCACTTGGGGCACATCATTACTACGGTAATGTCCTTGCGAACCTGCATGCCTTCTTCCACCAGGTTAAAACCGTGGGCGTAATCCAGGCAGGCGCCTTCCTTCATCAGGGGCATAACAGCGGTGACGACAGCGGTGTGCTGCTTGTCCGGTGTGAGGTTCATAACGATATCGGCAGTGGGGATCAGCTCTTCGTAGGTGCCGACGGCGAAGCCGTTCTCAGTCGCGTTTTTCCAGGACTGGCGCTGCTCTATGATAGCCGCTTCACGCAGTGTGTAGGAAACGTCCAGGCCAGAATCGCGCAGGTTCAGACCCTGGTTCAGGCCTTGGGCGCCGCAACCGACGATGACGATTTTCTTGCCTTTGAGGTAGTCGCAGCCATTAGTGAACTCGGAGCTGTCCATAAAACGGCACTTGCCCAGTTCTTCCAGCTGCAGGCGCAGTGGCAGTGTGTTGAAGTAATTCTCTCCCATAACGGTAGTCCTCTCGGGGTTGGGTGATGAGTGGATTGATTGAGTTGGCGAACGATACGGTAATTGTTGTCTTGCGTAAAACGCTAAATTGGTAATACTGTGTTGCATATAATGCAAATACGGTGAATTTATGGACACCCGTTCCTTATCAGTCTTTCTCTCAGTCGCCGAGACACTGAATTTTAGTCGCAGTAGCGAAACTCTCCACATGAGTGTGTCCTCCGTCAGTCGCACCGTGCAGCGTTTAGAGGGGGAGGTGGGCCAGCCGCTGCTGGAGCGCGATAACCGCAGCGTGCGCCTTACCAGCGCCGGAAGAGAGTTCAGGGAATACGCCCGTCGCTCCCTGGCTCAGTGGCAGCAATTGCAGAGAAAACTGGGGGCCGAAGGGGAGTTGGCCGGGGAGGTGAGTCTCTACTGCTCTGTAACTGCCTCACACAGTATTCTGGCGCCTATTTTGTCAGCCTTTCGCAGTGCCCATCCTGCAGTGGAAATCATGATGCACACCGGTGACCAGGCGGACGGCGTCAGCCGGGTGCTGCAAGGGCAGGATGATCTGGCGGTCACTATTAGGCCACTGCAACTCTCAGGTCGATTGGATTACCTGCCACTGCTGGACTCCCCCTTACAGTTTTGCATGCCCAGTGCAGATTGTGCCGTCAGGCAGATAGTGTTGGCGGGAAATGTGGATTGGGAGGCCGTGCCATTTATTGTACCCGAACGCGGTACCACCAAAGACCTGCTTGATGATTGGTTCAGGGAGAGAGGCATACGCCCGCGCATCTACGCCCAGGTAGCAGGGCATGAGGCTATTATCGCGATGGTGCGCCTGGGCCTGGGGATAGGTATTGCCCCTGAGTTGGTTATTGGTGCCAGCGGATTGGGGCAGGAGGTTGAGCCTATCGCGGTCGAAGAGGGGTTGCCGTCCCTGTCTATCGGCTTGGCAGCGCTAAAGCAACGTCTGGCCAGCCCTTTGGTAAAATCTCTCTGGGATGTAGCGCGGCAGACCTACGTAAAAACGATTTGATACTATAATGTCGGTAATTCCAATCAGGCGATCTCTTTATGGATAAGCAGGACGACACTTCTTCGCAACCCGAACCAACCAAACCAGAGTCGACAAAACCTGAAGCCACCGAGGAGGCAGCCGGTAGCGTTGCTCCAAGGTTGGACCTGCTATTTGATGAGCACGAGGAAGAGGTTTCTGAAGATGGCCAGACCGTGCGGCGCAAAGGTATTTATCTTCTACCCAACCTGTTTACCTTAGGTGGCCTGTTCGCCGGCTTTTATGGGGTCATAGCCGGGATGCGGGGTGACTTCGAGTCGGCTCCTATCGCAATTTTTGCCGCGCTAGTGCTCGATGGGCTGGACGGCCGGATAGCACGTATTACCAATACCCAAAGTAAATTCGGCGCAGAATTCGACAGCCTGGCGGACATGGTGTCTTTTGGTGTCGCTCCCGCCCTGATCATGTTCAGCTTTGCACTGGGAGGGTTGGGTAAGTTCGGTTGGAGCTGCGCCTTTATTTACGTTGCCTGCGCCGCCCTGCGCCTGGCGCGGTTTAATACGCAAATCGATACTGCTGACAAGAATTTCTTCACTGGGCTGGCAAGCCCCGCAGCAGCCTGCGTTATTGTGTCTACCGTGTGGGTGCTCAACGATATGGGCTGGGTAGGAGAGACGCTGCCCGACGAGGCCTCTGTTTTGGTTTCTGTCCTCACAGCGGTAACCGGGCTGCTGATGATTGCCAATTTCCCCTATCACAGCTTCAAGGGTGTGGATGTCCGTGGCCGGGTACCTTTTGCTGTGATGATCGCACTGGTACTGGTATTTGGCCTGGTAACCCTGGACCCTCCGCGCGTGCTGCTGGCAACCTCATTGCTCTATGCACTTTCCGGGCCTGTAATGGCGGTGCTGAAATCACGCAAAGCATGAAGCTTGTCACTGATTCGGCAACGCTGGGGAACAAAACCTGAGTAATTTACTCTGAATAACAGAATTTATTGAAGCCTGGGAGGTTTGCATGGCTCGCCGTTATTCAATACCACAGATTGCATCTTCAGAAATAACCCCAGAGCCGGTCTATTTGAAACGACGCCACTTCCTGCAGGTGGCGGGTCTTGCCGCTCTGCCGGCACTCGTCGGGCATTCATCACAAAGCGCTGCTTCCAATGTAACAGGCGGCACACCTCTTACATTCAATCCCGGTAGCGACTTCAATACGGCCGAAACCAGGACTCCCCTTGAAGACATTAGCAGCTACTGTAACTTCTACGAATTTGGCACCGATAAGGGCGATCCCGCCAAGTACGCCCATCAAATGACAACTGACCCCTGGGCGATTGAGGTCAGCGGTGAAGTGGCAAAGCCTGGAAAATTGAACCTGGAAGATATTGTCAGCGGCTTCGACCTGGAAGAGCGCATCTATCGCCTGCGCTGCGTAGAGGCCTGGTCCATGGTTGTTCCCTGGGTGGGTTTTCCCCTGGCGGATCTTCTGCAACGCTTTGAGCCAACCAGTGATGCGAAATACGTGGCATTCGAGACACTGCATCGACCCTCAGAAATGCGCGGTACCCGCTCGTTTACCTCTATTATTCCCTGGCCCTACCGCGAGGGCCTGCGGATGGACGAGGCGATGCATCCACTGACGCTGCTATCTGTAGGCATGTACGGCAAGACCCTCCCTAACCAGAACGGCGCGCCAGTTCGTTTGGTGGTGCCCTGGAAATATGGCTTCAAGAGTATTAAGTCTATTGTGAAGATCCACCTGACCAGCAAGCAGCCTGCAACATCCTGGCAGACAATTAATTCTCGCGAGTATGGCTTCTATTCCAATGTGAACCCCGGTGTGGACCACCCGCGCTGGAGCCAGTCTCGCGAACGGCGTCTGCCTAATACCCTGTTCGACCAGAACTGGATGGAAACCCAGCTTTTTAATGGCTACCAGGATCAGGTTGCCGGTCTCTATAAAGGCATGGACCTGAAAAGGAATTACTGACTATGCCCAAGTGGGTCAAGCCCGGGGTCTTTGTGCTATGCCTTTTACCTCTTTGTTTTCTTGGCTATGCAGCGGCTTCCAATGACCTGGGGCCTGACCCTGCAGAAAGAGTTATGCATATTACCGGGGAGTGGGCGCTCAGGTTCCTGGTACTCACCCTGCTGATGTCGCCGCTGCGACAATGGACTGGCAAGAGCTGGCCATTGAAGTTGCGCCGTATGCTGGGCCTGTACACCTTTTTCTACGCCTGTGTGCACCTCGTCTCCTTTGGCCAGTTTTTTCTTGGCTGGACACCAGAGTTGTTATTGGAGGAACTGGCAGAGCGGCCCTATATCGCGGTTGGCTTTACTGCCTGGTTATTGATGTTGCCCCTGGCGATAACATCAACCAAAGGAATGCAGAGACGCTTGGGACGCAACTGGCGCCGCCTGCACCGTTTGGTGTATGTCGCGGCAGCCGCTGCCAGTCTGCACCTGCTGTGGATCTCGCGTTCTGATATCGGCGAGGCGCTAATCTATACCCTGGTTCTTGCAACTCTGGTGCTGTGGCGAGCGCGTGCAGCGATACTGCCAGGCCGGGAAGGGCAAACTCGAGCCTGATACCTTGCCGGAGCTGTTCCTGGAGCCCAACTATCTGGCTGATTTGACTGATATTTAACCGCCTGGGAGAGCTCCCGGGGGACCCCTGAAAATATTTATCCAAAAGCCCTTGCAGGGCATCAAACGATGCGTATAATGCGCTCCTCGGTCAGGGGTGAGCCCCTACCGAAATCTCGAAACCCTGGCGGTTCGGGAGTTGCTTAACAAGAAGATGAAGACAATTGTGTGGGCACTTGTTGGGATAGT
>ERZ1046740.2973-NODE-2973-length-10506-cov-4.096450_pt1 | contig 10506 bp, 9 predicted proteins | sample MGYA00383093_ERZ1046740 | MGnify/ENA primary metagenome ERZ1046740 (study PRJEB29581, sample SAMEA5548363) | metagenome | biome: marine; feature: coastal; material: water | depth 25 m | study: Short-term variability in the microbial, nano- and picoplankton...
TAATGGTTGGCGGTCACCATGGCTCTGCGGTTCGGCACTCTGCGGTCAGGATAATTGATTGTTGGATTGCCTAGTAAGTCGATTGTTTATCTTCTGCCTCAAGGGGAGTAAATGCATTTACTTGAAACACTGTGCATTGATGCGAGTATACCCAAATGAAATGGTTCCGTATCCATTAGTCAGTGAAAAACAATTTTCCATTGCAAAAACGCGTTCTCTGGATTGGAGTTTTTCCTGCTCTGATCATTCCGTGCATCGGGGCGCTTTTTTATTTTGTCTGGTTCGCTGAATCGAATTGGGTGCAACCTGTCTATGCTTCGATCAAGGTGTTTACCTTTGTATGGCCTGTATTTGCTGCGTTTTTCCTCTTGAAGGAAGGGTTGGGTAAGCTTGGAGCACTGTTCAAGTTTCAATGGAATATTGTAATGGAGGGAGTAGGTTGTGGCATCCTGATGTCGCTATGTGTTCTCTTTGTGTTGTTTTCTCCTTTTGGAAACGCGGTATTTGACCAGGCTGCTGTGGTGCGTGAAAAAGCTGAACAAATGGGAGTTATATCTCATTTTGTACTCTTTGGTTTGTTTTTGTCTTTTTTGCACAGTCTGTTGGAGGAATATTACTGGCGCTGGTTTGTGTTTGGGAATCTTCATCGATTCTTGAATTCGAAGAGCCTGGCATATGGGGTTGGTGCTCTTGGTTTTGCTTCACACCATATAGTCGTGACTACACAGTTTTTTGATGGGCCAATTGGTTGGATATACGGTCTGACTGTGGGCGTAGCGGGGGCAATTTGGTCCTGGTTGATGGTGCGTCACCAATCATTGATCGGAGCGTGGGTGTCTCATATTATTGTGGATATTACTCTCATGTCGGTAGGCTACTACCTCATTTTTCATGTCTCTTCCAAATAAATGAAATCCTTCCAATTTGATGGGGCGAAGTTCTCTGCAAGGTGCGGGCGTATTCAGGTAGTCGGTTCATTTCTTTTTTGCAGCTGAAAATTTGCGCATTTATTTAATCAAGGTCTTTGCTTCCTATTCTTTCAACCCTTCTCCAAATGATCCAGTAATCCTTTTCCTTCTTTGTTTTTAAGGCCTTTGAGCACGCTCTTAATCCTGGTTTTTTCTGCTGTAGTTTTTCAGCGATTCCAGGCACCAGCTTTCTCCCCCGCTGGTCTCACCTTTACCGTCCACTGCGCGGCCAATAGTGCAATAGCATACAAAAAGCGCCATGGCTGCTATTGAGAATCGAGCCACTATGCTGGTCAATGCAATCAGAGGGATAAGATAAGAAGATGATTTCATTGATTATTGCCTGATAATTTACCAGATGGGTCCATGCATTTGATCTACATTTCTTGTGGATCGAGAATCCAATTTTGCTCAGTTCCTTCCAATGCAATATTCAATCAATGACTCATAAAGGGGGTAATTGCCGCGACCTTTTTGTTGCAAAATTACAAAACCTTTTCATTATTTCCACCATGTACTTCCATTTGCGTTTATTCATTCGATCGACATGCCTTGCCGTGCTTGCTGCTTTTATTCTTTTTTTTCCAACTGGTGCTCTAGGTGGTGAAAATGTCTTCAAGGGTGTATTGATTTCTCCGGTGGATGGCAAACTACGCGTTGAGATCAATGGGGAGTTTTTTACCGAGTATCATTATCAGGATGTTTCACGCCCTTTCTTTTATCCCGTGATGGGGCCTGAGGGGCATGCAATGACCCGCAACTGGCCGATGGCGGAGGGCGAGGGTGAGTCTCATGATCATCCACATCATCGATCCTTCTGGTATGCGCATGGCGATATTAATGGACATGATTTCTGGTCCGAAAGTGACAAAGCGGGAACCACCCGACATGTGGCCTTTCTACGCATCACTTCAGGTAGAAAAGCAGGTGTAATCAAGACCCTGAACCATTTGGTGGCCAAAGACGGAAAGATTGTGGGATCCGATGTGCGAACCATGACCATCCACAATCGCCCCTCATCAGAACGTATTGTGGATTTCGATGTTGAGGTAAGAGCATCCCATGGTGAAATCGTGATGGGTGATACCAAGGAGGGAAGCATGGCCTTGCGCTTGGCTCCTACCATGCGTTTGAAGGGGGAGGTTGCGCAAGGGCACATCGAAAACAGTGAGGGTGTCAAAGATGGTGAAACCTGGGGTAAGCGGGCCAAGTGGGTGGATTATTATGGACCCGTCAAAGGAAATCTTGTGGGCGTGGCAATCTTTGATCATCCGGGAAATCCACGTCATCCCACCTGGTGGCATGTGCGTGATTACGGTTTGTTTGCTGCCAACCCTTTTGGGGTGCATCACTTCGAGCGAAAAGAAGCTGGGACAGGTGATTTGACCATTAAAAAAGGAGGAAACCTCAAGTGGGCTTATCGTTTTTACTTTCATCAGGGAGATACCACAACCGGGCAGGTGGGGCATCGTTACGAATTATTCAGCAAGGAGTAACTCTCAGTATTGAAAAGACGCATTTCAGCCATATTTCAAAACCAATTTGTATGAAAAAAACAATGAACCGGAGACAATTTGTTAAAACTGGAGCCGCTGCCGCCACAACCTTTGCGATGGTAGATCCGTTCAATCGAGTGCTTGGCGCCAATGAAGAAATCCGAGTGGGTGTTGTAGGATTTCGTGGACGTGGCAAGAGTCATATTGATGGCTTCAGTAATCAACCCGGAGTCCGATTAGCTGCCTTGTGTGATGTTGATCAGGATGTGCTCGAGAAAGGTGCAGAGAAATACAGCCAGCCCGGCCAAAAACTCAAAACGTATTCCGATTACCGCAGGCTGCTTGAAGATAAGGAAATTGATTTAATTTCGATTGCGACACCAAACCATACGCATTCTCTGATCAGTGTCGAAGCGATTCTGGCTGGCAAGGACGTGTATGTTGAAAAGCCGGTCTCTCACAATGTCTGGGAAGGTCAGCAAATCGTCAATGCAGCACGCAAGCATAAAAAGATTGTTCAGACAGGTACTCAGTGCCGATCCAATCCGGGTATGCAGGAAGCGGTCAAGTTCATCCGAGATGGAAACCTTGGTAAAGTCCGCGTCGCTCGTGGTCTTTGTTACAAGCGCCGTAAATCCATAGGCAAAGTTGATGGACCTCAGGCGGTACCTTCCCGTATTGATTTTGATCTTTGGACGGGGCCTGCTCCATTGAAGCCCTTGATGCGCGACCGTCTGCATTATGACTGGCATTGGGTGCGAGATACAGGTAACGGCGATCTGGGCAATCAAGGCATTCATCAAATGGACATTGCGCGTTGGATTCTGGGTGAAGACCAGTTATCGCCCGAGGTATTCAGTATTGGTGGTCGCCTCGGTTACATTGATGATGGAGATACAGCGAACACTCAAATCGTCTTTCACAACTATGAAAAAGCTCCGTTGATTTTCGAAGTGCGTGGTCTGGGGGCTTATGCTCAAAACAATGAACGCCCGAAATATCGTGGGGTGGATGTAGGGGTGGTGGTCGACTGTGAAAATGGTTACATGGTGATTCCTTCCTACAGCACAGCTACTGCTTATGAGCACAATGGAAAGGAGATCCGGAAATTCTCTGGAGGAGGGGATCATTTTGCCAATTGCATCAAAGCGGTTCGAAGTCGCAAGCGACGTGACCTGAATGCAGACATTTGGGAAGGGCACGTTTCCAGCGCGCTTTGTCACACCGGTAATATTTCTTATTATCTCGGTGGCAATGCGTCTCCCGGTCAAGTGCTCGAACAGATCAAAGGGGATGCACTGGCAGCCGAGTCTATTGGCCGCATGCTGGAACATATTCAGGTGAATGATGTGGACCTCAACTTGACTCCAGTCAGTCTGGGACAGCACCTCAAGATGGACGCGACTCGAACGGCCTTTCTGGGGAATGAACGTGCCAACGAAATGTTGACGCGTGTTTACCGTAAGCCTTTTGAGGTGCCAGCGATTACTTGATTCGGATTCCAGAGAATCCTCAAAACTTTATAGTCAACAGGCGGATTCCAAAAGGAGTCCGCCTGTTTTTTTACCCTGCACTCTGGATCTTGAGTTGGTGATTCCTGTAAGAGACGATTACCGTTCCAAAGGCCAATCCACAGAGTAAGAAGCCCCAGTGATCATGAGAAGGGATGAGGATTGCTTCTAAAAAAATATCCAGCACAACCACCCAATGCAAAAAGGCATCCCATTGATTCAGGAAGTAAGCAGAACGCCATGCCTGGATCATGAGTCCGCTGAGCAAGCACCCAAAGGCACATCCAATTTCCATGCTGTAAGGATTGGATAAAGTCATGGCAGCAAAGGCAAACACATATCCTGTCGCAAGCATCCAGCCAAAAGTCCATCGCTTGCTTCCCTGGTATGTCGATCGACCTTCAAATACGCTCATATTTTCACTGTTGCCATATAATTGCCATAAGGTAACTGTGCGAATCAGGGCACAATCCGATCAGTGTGCTTTTTATTGAAGAGCCAGCCTCACTCAATGAGAGCGTAAACCTTTTGAATAGAATTCAATGTTCTGGCATCAGGTTCGCCATCTTCAGCGATGATTCTAAAGCGTGAAACCAGCGGTTTGCCTGGTGCAATCTTAAAGCGTTCATTCACCATGGGAGTATAGCAGAAATAGGGCATGTCAGGGTGGAGTCTGACATGCTGCGGATGTCTGAAATTAGACGGATGTGGTATGAGTGTGATTGAAACAGGAGCCTGATCAATTTTACCCGTCATGCAAACCCAGTCAGGACGGCTGTGGTTACCGTTTTTTTGCGATAAACCTTCACTGGTGATCATCTTGCAGGCTTCAATAAACGTATCCTTCCGAGCACCTTTCCCTGCTGACGTGTGTGCATCCTTGAACCATTGTCGGTTGCCTCGAATAGCCATACCTCCATAATGATGTTGTTCCACTGTTAAGGAGGAATGCGTTGCACACATCTGATCCGAGCGGAAGTCGATATGACCCGTCTTGGCGTCAATCTTGACAGTCCAGATTTCTTTTAAAATGCGCTGTTTACCCAGCAGGTGAGCCAGTTCGACGCGAAAGCCTGCAGCGTGTTCTTGGTTGATGATTTTCAATACCTGTTCATGACGTATTGAAGCATGACCGGGTTCCCAGAAATTGAGTTGCTCGTTCTCGAAGCTCGCCTTTTTCCAGGCAAAAAACATGCCGTGCTGGTGACTGTGATGGGGAACAGGGTAATCATCCGTGATGATTTTTCCTGATGGAGTGGAAATGGGATGGATGAAGCCACTGCGTCCGTATTTCTCCTCTATTCCTGAGGGGATCTGAACGGTTTTATGGTAAGTCAGGACATGCTTTCCATTGCGCGTGATAACAATGTGATGTTGATTCTCCTCACATCGAACATTTGCCAGCGCACATGTAATCGTGATGACCAGTCCTGAGGCAATGATAGGAAACAATTTCATAAATCCTCAGATCTCAGAAAACCTTTCTGATCGCGTGTTGCCTTCCGAATCGTTTCGACGTGTCCTGGTTGGATGCTTGAAGCTTCATTGCCAAATGAATTCCGAACATAGGTCAGGACGGATGCCAGTTCCTCGTTGGAAAGTCCCTTGAAAGGAGTCATGGGAACAAGTCCCTGGTAGGCGACGCCTTTGACCTTGATAGGGCCAAGGAGTCCATGCAACGTCAATTTGATCAAGCGATTTCGATCACCAGATACCCATTCCGATTCGGCGAGGGGAGGGAATTGTGCGGCCGGAAGTCCCTGCCCATTTTCCTGATGACATGTGATACAATGTCCTTCACGACGGTAGATTTCTGCCCCTTGCAAATAGAGCTTTCTGGCCGTCCCGGTCAGGGTTGTTTCGGGAGTTGACCATTTCTCAGTCTGAATGGTTTCGCCTTTGAGATGCTTCAGCGCCGTTTCGTAAAAAGGTTGGATCCATGTATCGATGGTTTTTTTTGCCGCTTCCTGAACAATGGGCAATCCTTCCTTTGGATCTAACCAGGAAGCTGCGACAATGGCTTCCAGACGAACCCTGCCATGGGTGTCTTGGGCTGCCTGATGTAGTAAGGCGTTTGAGTCCGGGATTTGATGTCGATTGTATCGCACCGCGCCCACAGCCGCAGCACGCGCCCTGAAATCCTTGGCAGTGAAAAGGCGCTTCAGCAGATTGGGATCAATCTTCTCCATTCCCCACCCAACCCACATGGCTTCGACCAGATGATGCTCGTAATGTGGAGACCTTGGTTCAAGTTCTCCAACCCAGCGCTTCAAGGCTGAGAGGACTTTTTCTGGATCACGTCCTCTAAGTTCCCGGCGAGTGCGGTATCTCGTTCTGTATTCCGGAAGCTTGAGATTATCCAACAATTGCGCCAAAGCTGCATCTACAATGGCAGCGGGTTTGACGAGAGGGCGCGAGGGATAGGTAATACGGTAGATTCGACCGTGAACATGATCTCGCAACGGATCTCTGGCACTGTGTTGCATGTGACCTACAAGGACATTGTGCCAGTCCACGAGGTAGAGGGATCCATCTGGTGCAAATTCCATATCGACCGGCCGGAAATTTCCATCGCGACCTTTCAGAAGGTCCTGCCGAAAGTGGCTTTCGAACCCGGTGTCTGCATCTTTCATGGAATGCTGCTTGGTACCCAGGAAGCCAATGGTGTTATGAATCAGCAGATCACCTTGCACTTCATCTGGAAAATGACGGCTTGAAATGAATTCCAGCCCCGAAGTTGGACGGACTCGATGTGCGTCTTCAATCAAATTGATTGGATTGGGAGAGAAAGAGCCATAAGGCACTGCCAGGGTTCCTGGTGTCATCCAGCGAACATTAGGGTCCGAGGTGTCAGTGAAAAAGATTTGACCCCAATCATCAAAAGCGGTTCCCCACGGGTTGGGAATGGATAATCGTGCAGTGCGTTCGAGGTGTTTTCTCCTGGGATCGAATCTGAAAAATCCTCCGTTGGAACTTCGGACGGGGCCATAAGGAGTTTCCACGTTGCTATGCAGAAATGTTCCTTCACCCATGTAAATGGCTCCGACCGGATCAGCACAAAAAGCGCTGATGACATGATGAGTGTCATGGTCATCGAATCCACTCATTACGGTCTGGCGCTGGTCCGCTTTGTCGTCGCCATTCGTATCGGTAAGAAGAATGAGGTGGTTTCCCTGTGCAACATAAACACCTTCAGGTGCAAATTCGAAACCTGTGGGAAGATGCAATCTTTCTGCAAAAATGATTTCCTTGTCCGCCTTGCCGTCCAGGTCGGTGTCCTCAAGGATGATGAGTTTATCGTTGGGCTTTGGATCACCCGGTTGGTAATGCGGGTAGCTCGGCATGGTTGAAACCCAAAGACGACCTGCGTTATCGAATGACATTTGAACCGGGTTCGCCAAATGAGGGAAGGTTTCTTCAGAGGCAAAAAGCTCAATCCGATAGCCATCAGGAACCGCCATTGTATCGACCACATCCTGTCCGTATTTATATTCAACAGTGCCGCTTTTCTTGCTGGGGCGATAGTTGGTCTCAATGGTTGGCAAGGTGTGTGTGCCTAGATCTGCTTTTTCCAGATCAAAGGAATCATTGGAGAGAATGGCCCAGATGGCCTGGTCTCGGTTGCCGGTCATTTCCTCCAGTTTTTTGAGTTCATGAGGGTAATTATCCGGGCCGAACGGCCTGTGCCTTCGCCCGTAAACGTGAACGCCATTCGGGCTCTTGTAGAGATTGTTCCAAATCCAGTTCTTCTCCATGACTGCCGCATGCAATGCGGGCTCATTCACACTGGTGGCATCGTAAGCTGCAAAGATTTGATCCGCGAGGAAGGGGGCAAACAGTGCGTTGCCTTCACGCGAAAGTTGAAACCCATCGAGGGTCAAAGGTTCGGTTGAATCATCATACCACATCTGGCTCGCGGCAAATGCATTGACAAACCGAACATTCAACTCAGAGGCGACATCTTCCATCGCCGCCGTGTAGAGGGCTAAATTGGCGTTTTCGACCTGTCCATTGGGTGTGCCGATCCTTGCAGAGAGATCTTCAAATGCAATAGGTGACACGAGTGCCAGTTCTGGTGGATGAATGCCGTTGTAGGATTGTGCCATGGTATGGCGAATAAAATCGCGCAGTTCATTTTTGAATGCTTCCAGCCCTTCTGCACCATTGAAAGATGCGTTGTAACCAAAGAAGGCAATGATGACATCCGCGCTGAGTCTTGTGAGCCAGGCATCGGGTGAATCATAGGTTCCATGTCCCGTATGCCCCGATCCCCAGCGATCCTTGGCATCAGAAAGTGGAGCGTAATAAGCCTCTGCTCCTGGAAACGCCCAGGGAGAGGGACGACCTGAATGAGGGCGAAATCCCGGTGTGTTTCCTTCATCGGCCATATTGCGGATGACCAGGCGATGTCTGGCATGTCGGCGAAATAATTCAGTTTCAAAAAAGCCGTGTTGCAGCATGCGAGATGCCAGACCATTGCCTACCAGAACGACGTGGGTATCTGACTTAAGCTTCAATTTTTCCGCTCCTTCAACAAGTGAGAACATACCCATCCAACATGTTAAAATGAGGGTCGTAACGATGCTTGACTTGACCATGACCCAAATCCTACATCGCCCTTGGGGCTCTCACAAGTTTTCAGGAATGGGAACTCAATGCCGGTGTCGCGGTCATGCAGGAAGCCAATCTTGAACGCTGACGTCCGTGATGGAAGCCAGATGCCTCAATGCCTGTCTGAAATCTTCGGGTAAAGGTGCTGTAAGGGTAAGTGATTCTTTGGTTCCCGGATGTTTAAACGAGAGTTTCCATGCATGCAGCAGTTGACGCGCTGGTTCGAACTGTACAGACAGGGATAGTTTGCTGCTGCTGCGTTTACCGTAGATCACATCACCGAACAGTGGGTATCCCAGGTGTTTGCAATGTACGCGGATCTGATGCGTTCGTCCGGTTTGAATCACAGCTTCTGTAAATGTGGCCAATCGTCCAAATCGCTGGATCACTTTGAAATCAGTGACGGAGGGGCGACCATGTTCCATAATTGCCATTTCTTTCCGACGCGTTGCATGACGGGCAATGGGTGCGTTGATGGTTCCTTCTGCAGGGCTCACTGAGCCACAGTTTACTGCCAGATAGGTTTTCCCAGTGCTTCTATCTGCAAATTGATTTGCGAGGCCCTGATGGGTTGAATCGTTTTTCGCGACGACCAGACACCCGCTCGTATCCAGATCCAAGCGATGCACAATACCGGGGCGAGCCACTCCGCCGATGCCACTCAGCTGCCCCTTGCAGTGATGGAGCAAAGCATGCACGAGCGTGTCTTGCTCATGTCCGGCTGCGGGATGGACTACCAGTCCCGGTGGTTTGTTGATGACCAGCAGGTCGGTGTCTTCAAAGAGGATGCTCAGCGGGAGGTCGATTGGAGTCAGTTGCATCGGTCGAGGTTTTGGCGGCTGCACAGTGATGCGATCGCCTGATTTTGGTTTATGCGTGGCTTTTGTCTTTGCCGCGTTTACCAGGATATGCCCCTGTTTGATCCATTTTCCCAAGATGCCTCGCGAAGTATCAGGCATCCTCTGATGTAACCAGAGGTCCAGTCTTGTTCTGAGGTCCGTTTGCTCGACGAGAAACTCTTTTGATAACTCGGTATTTTCCTCCATGGATTCAGCTGTGCCATTAAAGGCGTTGCCTTGGGCAGTCATAGGCTATTCCTGGTTTTGAAGTTTTTCTTTTCTGGTTCGGCTGCTACAGAAAAACCATATCGCGATTCCCACCGACATAATCAGAATCCCAGTCAATTGACCTGGAGTGAGAATCCCAATGTGCTTCGAGGGCTCGTAATCTCCTCGGAACAGTTCATTGACGGCTCTCAAAAAGGCATAAGCCATCAGGTAAAGTGCAAACACCTGTCCATCGAATTTCTTTTTGCGGTAGATCCACGCCAATCCTGCAAATAAAGCGAAGTTGAAAAAGGACTCATAAAGTTGGGTTGGGTGAACTGCTATAGGGTGGGTGACATGATCTCTGGGAAACGTGATGCTCCAGGGGAGTGAACATGCTTTCCCATAGCAACACCCCGTCATCAGGCAGCCGAGTCTTCCGAATGCATGTCCGAGAGCAATGCTGGGGGCCAATGCATCTGCCATTTTCCAGATGGGTATTTTATTTTTTCGAACATAAAAAATGGCGCATAAAGTGGCTCCTATGAAGCCTCCATAAAAAACCAATCCTCCCTGGCGAATCTTGAAAATATCCGCCAGGGGGGCACCTGAAAAATCCTCCTGCCAGTAGGTGATAACATAAAGCATCCGCGCTCCAACCAGGCCTCCTACAATCAACCATGGGCCGATGTCTGCAACAGACTCTGAGCTAAGGCCGTCCAGCGGTGCACGACGGCTTGCCGTCCAGAATCCGGCCAGAAACCCGATAGCTACCAAAATGCCATACCAGTGGATGGCGACATTTCCGATGTGAAAGGCAATAGGATGCACACAAGGAACCTAATCGTAGGCCGGGCTTTCATCAATGCCGAAT
>ERZ1046740.2976-NODE-2976-length-10500-cov-6.389852_pt1 | contig 10500 bp, 13 predicted proteins | sample MGYA00383093_ERZ1046740 | MGnify/ENA primary metagenome ERZ1046740 (study PRJEB29581, sample SAMEA5548363) | metagenome | biome: marine; feature: coastal; material: water | depth 25 m | study: Short-term variability in the microbial, nano- and picoplankton...
AATGCCCAATGTTTTTAACAGCTCAACCATATCATCCATCAACTGATGAATATCAAAATCCAAACGATAATATTCAAGCATGGTAAATTCGTTAGTATTTAATGAGCCTTGCTCGTTATCTCGAAACACTGAACAAATTTGATAAATATCACCACTGCCATTTGCCAGAAGTTTTTTCATCTCTAGTTCTGGTGAGGTGTGCAAATATTGAGTTTTTGTCAAGCCAATTTCTTGGTTAACCTGCATACTGATTGAGTCAATATAAACATCAGTTACCGGGTTGGTAAGCAGTGCAGGTGTTTGAACTTCTAGAACATCCTGAGCATCAAAATAATGACGAATTTTTTTTAAAAAATTACTATATTTTTTAAGATCTTCCTGCATATTCATTGGTACGTGTGTCTACTTTAACCTTCTCACCAATGCTAATAAATAGTGGCACTTGAACAACAACACCCGTATTCATTGTGGCTGGCTTTCCACCTGTACCAGCGGTATCGCCTTTAAGTCCAGGGTCAGTGTCCACCACCTCAAGCATTACATGGTTTGGTGGGGTAACTGAAATTGGGTTGTCGTTCCAAAGTGTAACCACACACATATCTTGCTCTACCAAATAACCTCTAACGTCATCCATGGCGCTATCATTAATCACATATTGGTCGAAATTATCTGGGTCCATGAAATTCCACTCACTGCCATCGTTATACAAATATTGCATATTCAATTCCATTACATCCGCGCCTTCTACAGATTCACCTGACTTAAAAGTCTTTTCCAGGGTTTTTCCTGTGATCAAGTCTTTTAACTTGACCTTGTTGGAGGCCTGCCCTTTGCCAGGCTTACGAATCTCGTTACTAACAATTGAACAAGGATTGCCATCTAACATTAATTTCAAACCGTTTTTAAACTGACTGGTGGAGTAATTCGCCATTTTTTTAACCCATTAAGTGTAAAATTCAAGCATCTTATTTTACGCACTTTTTCATGCACATACACGAATACCAAGCCAAAGGCTTATTTAGACAATTTAACATACAAACTCCGCAAGCTATTCTGATTGAAACAACTGCTGAAGCAAGCAAAGCTTGTACTGATTTAGGTGGCAGTATCTGGGTAGTTAAAGCACAAGTTCACGCAGGTGGACGAGGCAAAGGTGGTGGCGTTATCTTGTGTCGCTCTATTGGAGAAGTGGAAACTGCGTGTAATCAATTATTTGGCACCAACCTAATCACACCACAAACGGATGCAAAAGGCTTGCCAATCAATCAATTGTTAATCGAAGGTGGGCAAAACATTGAGCGCGAGTTATATCTAGGACTCTTGGTTGATCGCCAAAGTCAAAAAATTACTATTTTGGCCTCAACTGAAGGTGGCATGGATATTGAAAAAGTAGCCAGCGAAACACCTGAAAAAATTATTAAATTTGGCGTTGATCCATTAGGCGTGCTAACAACAGATGATTGCACATCAATCGCTTCACAACTTGGTCTTGATGCCACTTTAAGTGAACAATTTACTACTACCCTAATGGGTTTGTATGAAATTTTTATCAGTAAAGATGTGAGTTTGATTGAAATTAACCCGCTTATCACTACCACTGAGGGCAATTTACTAGCACTTGACGGCAAGATTGATTTTGATGACAACGCCCTATACAAGCATGAAGATATACTTGAGTTACGTGATATCTCTCAAGAAGATGAAAAAGAAAACGAGGCGAGCAAGTATCAGCTTAACTATATTTCTCTAGATGGTACGATTGGCTGCATGGTAAATGGTGCCGGTTTAGCAATGGCAACGATGGACTTAATTGAGCATCATGGTGGCTCTCCAGCCAACTTTTTAGATGTTGGTGGAGGTACTACAGCTGATCGCGTGGCAAAAGCGTTTGAATTAATTCAAACAGAAAAAAATGTTAAGGGTATTCTGGTTAATATTTTTGGCGGTATTGTGCGTTGTGATTTAATTGCAGAAGGAATTTTACAAGCCATTGAAAAAGTAGGTCTCAACCTACCTATCGTAGTACGCCTAGAAGGCACCAACGCTGCAGCTGGACTTAAACTACTTGATGAGTCGGCAGTCGATATTCACACCGAATCTGACTTAACGCAAGCAGCTATCAAAATTGTGGAGTTATCAAAATGAGTGTATTAATCAATAAACATACCCGAGTTATCACTCAAGGATTTACTGGAAAACAAGGTACTTTTCATTCTGAACAGTCTATTGCTTACGGCACACAATTTGTCGGCGGCGTTACCCCTGGCAAAGGAGGGCAAACACACCTAGATTTACCAGTGTTTAATTCAGTTAAAGAATCCATGACTGAAACAGGCGCCACTGCCACCATGATTTACGTGCCGCCGCGCTTTGCTTATGCTTCTATTGTTGAGGCAATTGAAGCTGAAATACCTGTTATCGCTTGTATTACAGAAGGTATTCCAGTTCAGGATATGCTTAAAGTTAAAGCCATCTTAAAAGATTCAAACTCAACTTTAATCGGCCCAAATTGCCCAGGGGTTATTACCCCTGACGAATGCAAATTAGGCATTATGCCTGGCAATATTCACCAAGCGGGTAGTGTTGGTGTGGTTTCTCGATCAGGCACATTAACCTATGAAGCTGTACACCAGACCACGTTATCAGGGTTAGGCCAAAGCACTTGTATTGGCATTGGTGGTGATCCAATTCAAGGCATGAACTTTATTGATTGTTTGGCACTTTTTGAAGCAGATGAGCAAACTAAATCAATCATTATGGTGGGTGAAATTGGCGGATCAGCTGAAGAAGAAGCAGCTGAATTTATTCAGTCTAATGTTTCCAAACCTGTGGTTTCATATATTGCCGGATTAAGCGCACCTAAAGGTAAGCGCATGGGCCATGCAGGTGCGGTTATTAGTGGTGGAACTGGTAAAGCAGAAGACAAAATTAAAGCGCTTGAAGCAGCAGGTGTTGCCATATCACCAACACCTGCAACCATGGGCTCAACCCTAGTGGAAATTTTAAAATAATAAATACTAGACAAACCCCTTACTGATAAAGAATTATGAAAAAACCCATTGTTGTATTAGGTATTGGTGAGCTTGGCAGTGTCTTTGCTCGTTCTTTCTTAAAAAACAACCATCCAGTTTATCCGGTTACCAGGCAAACTGATATAACCACGCTCTCCAGCCAGATTGATCCAGAGCTTATCTTGGTTTGTACAGGAGAAGCCGATCTTCAAGCTGCGCTTGGACTTATTCCAAACCAATGGAAAGATCGAGTAGCCATGATGCAAAACGAGCTACTGCCTAGAGATTGGGAAAATCATGGCTTTACTAATCCCACTGTAATTTCAGTATGGTTTGAAAAGAAAAAAGGCATGGATTCTAAAGTGCTAATTTCTTCTCCTGTCTACGGCCCTAAAGCTGAGGTTTTAGCTAACTCTCTAGCGCTTATCGACATCCCTGCGCATGCACTAAAAAATGATAAAGAATTATTATTTGAGCTAGTATTAAAAAATCTTTACATCTTAACAACCAATATTGCCGGTCTAGCCATTCAAACAGGGGCCACTGTAGATGATTTACGTAATAACCACCTACAACTAATGCGAGATGTATCAGTAGACGTAATTAAATTGCAAACTGCATTAACAGGAAAAAGTTTTGATCAATCCCAACTAGAGGTTGGAATGATTAAAGCTTTTGAAGGAGACTTGGCCCACGGATGTATGGGTAGATCGGCTTTGGCGCGACTCGATAGAGCATTACAACTTGCTCACGAATTTAATCTTGAGGTGCCAACACTCCAAAAAATCAAAGACACTATTTAAGCATTCATCTTGGCGTAGGTTTTTTCAATTTCCTGCTCTAACGCTAACAATGAAAAACCTCTAATCTCTTCAATAAATTTTTGCCCCAGAAAAAATACTTGCACAACGGGCAAAGAAAACACCCCATGTTGAGCACAAACTTCTTGCAGTTGTTCACAATCAATATAGATCATTTCTAGGTCAGGAAACTTGATAGAAAACTTATCAAAAATTTGAGGCTTGATAGTTTGACAAACTCCACAATTAGCACCGCCAAATAAGATTAACACAGCTTCCTTCTCTTGTTTTAATGCATCTAACTGCTGTTGATTATCTAACTGATTCATAAACACTCTCCCAATTCTTTAAAAAACACCTTAAAACTAGGCAAGTCTAAGTTTGCCTGGCGTTGCTTCTCACCCCACATCGGCTGTGGAAAATAGCTATCTTGTTCAAATCTTGCCATAATATGCCAGTGAACTTGCGGCAACATGTTGCCAAATGATGCGATATTAACCTTATCTGCATTGAAATAGCTAATCATTCGTTTTTCAACGATATCTATAATTCTAAATATTTCTAATTTTTCCTCTGCTGTACAATCGCTAAACTCTTTAACTTTTCGCTTACTAAACACTTTAACCCAAGGAATCTCACTAGGCTCAATCTCTACCGTTACTAAATCATTTTCATAAATCATGTTCGCTCCAATAGCATTGCATCACCATAGGAGAAAAATCGATACTCCTTGTCAATAGCATGCTGATAAATCTCCATCATTCGCTCTTGCCCAATAAAAGCACTCACCAACATAAGTAGTGACGACTTAGGTAAATGGAAATTAGTAATCATCATATCAACCACTTGGAACTGATAACCGGGATAAATAAAGATATCTGTTTCTTCTTTAACCGCTTTCAAACTGCCGCCTCTGGCTGAAGACTCTAAAGATCTAACAGCGGTTGTACCCACAGCAATAATCCGCCCACCCTTGGCCTTAGTTTGGCTAATCTTATCCACCGTTAGTTGGTTAATTTCATAATACTCACTATGCATTTTATGTTCAACAATCTTATCGGCTTTCACTGGCTGAAATGTGCCCGCACCTACATGCAAAGTAACAAAGGCATGATCAATATCTTGTTGTTTTAATTGCTCTAGCAAGGTGTCATCAAAATGCAATCCTGCTGTTGGCGCAGCAACTGCACCTTCATGCCGAGCAAATACTGTTTGATAACGATCCAAATCTTCTTGCTTATCGCTACGCTCAATATAAGGAGGTAAAGGAATGTGGCCTACTTGATCAAGTAAATCAAGCAATGAGCTTGTATTAAATTCTAATGTGTAAAATCCATTTTCTTTACTAAGTACTTGGGCCTCATCACCATTTTCAAGCATGATAAAACTACCAATTTTTGGCGCCCTTGAAGCTTTCATCATGGCTAAAACCTGTTTTTCATTTAACAGGCGCTCAATCATAATCTCTACTTTTCCGCCAGAAGCTTTGTGGCCAAATAATCGAGCCGGAATAACTCGAGTGTTATTCATAACCAACAAGTCTCCTGGCTTAATAAAATCCAAGATTTGATGAAAATGAGCATCAACTATTGGCTTACTAGCCACCAATAGGCGTGAGTCTGTTCTGTTTTCAGGTGGGTGTTGGGCAATTAACTGCTTGGGTAGATCAAAATCAAATTCACTTAATAACATGGCTTATTTTTGCTTAATCAATGCAGCTTTCTGAGTAAATAATTCTAACACTTGATAGCTGGCAGTAACAATGGCTCTTGGTGTAATAGTAGCACCCGTAAAGCTGTCAAACACACCGCCATCACGCTTAACTTTCCAATCATCTTTGCTAGGATTAGATAATGACAAGCCGGTAAATTGCTCAATCCAGTTTGACTTTCGAGTCTCGATCTTATCACCTAATCCAGGCGTTTCTTTATGTGCAATTACTCGAACACCAAGCAGTTTTTGATCCACACCCACACCAGTTAACAGGCGAATGTTGCCACTGTATCCATTGGGATAAGTATGCTCAATTAAATAAGAAAAAACCTTACCCTGACGCTTAGCAGGATAAATATTAATCACTTGCTTAACATTGTGCAGTATCAGCTCTTTGCTGTATTTATCCTGCAAAATGTCGTTGTCATAATCTGTAACCAACTCGCCAAGACGTGCGATCAGTAGCTGCTCTTCGTTATGCTGAATTTTGTCTGCAGTAGTATCTTGCGTCAAACTAACAAAGAAAATACTAACAAGTGTAAAAACAAACAGTAAAATACCTGCTTTTAAAATAAGTTTAATCATGATCGACCAAATGCCTTGGGCTGTGTGTAGTAGTCAATCAAAGGCACGGTCATATTCATTAACAACACCGCAAAAGCAACACCATCAGGATAGCCGCCATAGGCTCGAATAATAACAATTAACACACCGATTAAGAAACCGTAAATAAGTCTACCTTTTGGCGTTGTGCTGGCTGAAACAGGGTCAGTAGCAATAAAAAATGCACCCAGCATTGTACCGCCAAGTATTAAGTGATTTTGAACTGGCAAATGTTGCTGTGAATCAAACATTGAAATCAACAATGCCATTACCAAAATACCCGATAAAACTGCAACAGGAATATGCCAAAAGATAATTTTTCGCGCTAATAAATAAACACCACCAGCTAAAAATCCTATATTAATCCAGGCTTGAGAGATAGAGCGCACCTGTAATGTTGCAATATCACTCCCTAAAGATAAGCTTGTTTTAACGTCATCTAATCGTGTTGCGCCACTTATTCCATCAAAATTTAATAAGTTAAACACTTCATCAACTGCTTGGCTAAAGCTTAAAAAATCAACCGGCCAAGTGGTCATTTGCAATGGATAGGAAATTAATAAAAAAGCATATCCAAGCATAGCAGGATTAAAAGGATTATTGCCCAGACCACCATACAACTGCTTGCCAAAGACAATGGCAAAAGCCACGCCAACTACCACTATCCACCACGGTGCAATTGTTGGAATAGAAATAGCCAATAAAATGGCCGTTAAAACGGCTGATCCATCAGTAATAGAATCCATTACGTTGCGTCCACGCAACGCAACAAAAACAGACTCAACCACCAATGCTGACAAAACACCAAGTACAATTTGTAACAACACACCCCAGCCAAAAAATACATACGATGCACCAACGCCCAAAATTAGGGCGTAGATTACTTGTCGCATAATTTGATTAGTGTTTAGTCCAGTACTATGCATTGTCTTCCTTTGATTTTTTAACCCGTGCCATTGCTTGGGCAATTTTATCCTCTTGCTCTTGATTTTTCTCTTTGTCTTTGGCCATTTTTTCTTTCAACGCTTTTTTCTTGGCTGCCATCATTTCAGCACGCTCTTTTTTATTGCGCTCAAGTCGATACTCTCTAAATTCAAAACGCTCTCTTGATTGATCAGTTTTCTGCTCTTCAAATTTCAGCTTTCTATCTAATGCCTTAGCAAAAGTAAAATACTCAGCAAGTGGAATATTACTTGGACACACATAATTACAGCAACCACACTCAATACAATCCATCAAATGATAATCAAGCGCCTTTTTAATATTTTCACTCTTGGCATGCCAATATAATTGCTGTGGCAATAAGTTTGCAGGGCATACTGTTGCACAAGAAGAGCAACGAATACACTCTTTAACAACTGGCTTAGACTCTTTATTATTAACAAAAATACAGTTTGTAATTTTACAAATTGAATAGTCAGGATTTGGAATGTCCACACCCATCATCATGCCGCCCATTCTAATATGATGCTCTTGATCATTAGGCTCTGAGTATTTAACCACCGTTGCAAAAGAAGTGCCCAATCTTGCCTCGTAATTTCTTGGACTTTTAACCGCTGAACCCGTCACCGTTACAACCCTAGAAATAAGCGGCTTACTGTCAATAACTGCATCATAAATAGCTTTAACCGTGCCCACATTCTGGCACAAAATGCCATGCTCAGAAGCATAAGCACCCGGCGGGATTTCAACTCCTAATAAGGTTTTTATAAGTAGCTTTTCAGCACCAGAGGTGTATTTTGTTGGGATCTGCTCAACGCTAATGCGATCATTGAAGTTATACATTAATAGCGAATTAAGTGCTTCCGGCTTATCATCCTCAATAGCGATAATTGCTTTTTTTGCACCACATGCGTGCATTAAAACTTCAATGCCGCGAACAATCTCACGTGGATATTCCTGCATTAATGAATCATCACACATAATGCCAGGCTCACACTCGGTAGCATTAACAATAAGAGTATGTGCACCTTCTGCATTGGTAATTTTGGCATGCGTTGGAAAGCCAGCGCCACCCATACCAACAATGCCTGCTTCACGAATTTGCTGAGTAACTTCTTCAGCTGAGCAGTTTAAGAAATCTTTGTCGCACCTTTTAATATTAGCCCACTCATCTTTGCCGTCAGAATCAATCACGATACACATCGCATCAATTCCAGACGGATGAGGAATAGGTCGCTTTTCTATGGCTGAAATAACACCTGATATAGATGCGTGAACATTGGTAGGAAGACTTCCTGTTGTTTGTGCAATAATTTGGCCTGTTAGTACGCGTTCGCCTATCTCAACACAAGGTTTTGCCTCACCACCTACTCTTTGTTGCAAGAGTAATACTGCTTGCTCAGGCAGTGGCGCCTGCTTAATTTCTGGCCTCTCCACAGGATAAGGGTTAGGGATATGAATACCACCTTTAAATGTATAGTTAGCCACGAGCAAGCTCCTTTAAATCAGGAACATAAGTACCTAAAGTCGGCTTTAATTCATTAGTATAAATACAGTCTACCGGACAAACTGGAATGCACAAATCGCACCCCGTGCATTCTTTAGCAATAACCGTTGTCATCACTTTAGACGACCCAACAAAAGCATCAACAGGGCAAGCCTGAATACACAAAGTACAGCCAATACAAAGTTTTTCATCCACATAAACCACATGGTCAGGCTTAGTTTCGCCATGTTCTGCGTTAAGCTCTAGAGTTTCTACGTCTAATAATTCAGCCAGGGCATCTGCACCCTCTTGACCACCCGGCGGGCACTGATTAATCTGCGCCTCACCTTTGGCCAAAGCCTCTGCATAAGGACGACAACCTGGATAATCACATTGGCCACATTGAGTTTGTGGCAAGATCGAATCAATCTGATCCACCAAAGGATTGCCCTCTACTTTAAAACGGATAGCAGCATAACCAAGAATTAATCCAAGAATTAAGGTTAACGCGGAGAAAATAACAACTGATTCTATCACTAAGCTAGTCCAATGAATCCCATAAAGGCCATTGACATCAGACCCGCGGTAATTAGTGCAATCGGCGCACCTTTAAAGGCAGCAGGTACATCAGCTGCGTCAATGCGTTCACGAATAGCTGAAAACAACACCAGTACAAACGAGAAGCCAATCGCTGCACCAAACCCATATACGGCTGATGCTAAAAAGCCATTATCTTGATTAACATTTAATAATGCCACACCAAGAACGGCACAGTTAGTAGTAATAAGCGGTAAAAATACACCTAAAGATTGATGAAGCACTGGAGAGGTTTTATTAACCACCAACTCTGTAAAGCCAACCACACCTGCAATAGTTACAATAAAGGCAATGGTTCTTAAATATTCCATTTCAAATGGAACTAAAATGTAGGTATTAATTAAGTAGCTAGAAATACTGGCTAAAGTCAGTACGAATGTTGTTGCAAATCCCATGCCAATGGCGGTTTCAATTTTCTTAGAAACCCCCATAAATGGACACAATCCTAAAAATTTCACTAAGACGAAATTATTAACCAAGATCGTGCTTACTAAAATTAAGACATATTCATTCATAGCGCTGATTTTAACTCAAAATTACCTTCAATAATCCAAATGAACTAATCAACAAAAGTGCGCCACCCACCCATTGTTTAAATACCTGATCATTTTCAATGATTTTTTGATGGGTTTTGATGCCAATCACATGGCCAATAGCTGCAACTGGAATTAAAGAAAGTGAAAAAAACCAGTCAATAGTCACGCCCATAACTACAAATGTGGTCATCTTAATACTCACCAAAATAAACCAAAGTACAAACAACGTGTTGCGTAAATATTCTTTAGCAACATGGCGCATATAAACAGCCACAATTAGTGGTGCGCCGGTAAGCGACGTGCCAGCCACATAGCCACCCATTATTAATAAAAATTTATCTACCCAGGATTTATGTGAGGTAATTTTTTGATTAAAAATCCAAGTAATCGCGTAGAAAATTGTAATCGAATAAATGAAAATAATAACTATCGTATCGGGCAAGCTTAATAGCCCAGCAACGCCAACAAGGGTTGGCGGAATAATCCATAATAACGAATGCTTTAAGTATTTCCAATCAACTTTTCTGATTGACTTAAATAACGTTAAAGAAGAAAAAAATAAAAGATGCAGACCAATAATCGGCAGCCAATATACTGGACTTCCACCCAATAGTAGCATTAATGGCAAACCCATTGCCGCACCGCCAAAACCAAGCCCTGTACGAACAAACCCCGTCCATAGAAAAATCAACCCAACCAGTACTAGACTGGTAGTATCGAAACTCATTAACGTAACGTATTAGCTAATTTTTCAGCACTTTGTTGAGTGAGTTGTGCATCTTTAGCCTCAACCATTACACGGATTAGTGGCT
>ERZ1046740.2990-NODE-2990-length-10462-cov-21.018065_pt1 | contig 10462 bp, 9 predicted proteins | sample MGYA00383093_ERZ1046740 | MGnify/ENA primary metagenome ERZ1046740 (study PRJEB29581, sample SAMEA5548363) | metagenome | biome: marine; feature: coastal; material: water | depth 25 m | study: Short-term variability in the microbial, nano- and picoplankton...
GTCTGTTAGATAAAGAGTCATCAAGGGACTAAAATTTGTATTGTTGGGAAGCGCTCGCATGATTTCCTCTCGGTACTTCAAGGCCTCATCTGATGTTCTTACTGGCGGAGATAGATTTGGCATAATAATGGCCCTACCCATTTGTTTTGCTGTCATTCCAACAACAGAACTCATTTCAAGCCCCTTTCTCAAGTGCAAATGCCAATCATCAGGCTTAGTAATAGTTATGTGTTTCACTTTAATGCCACGCTTTGCATCGAAATTGATCGGATATCACCCATGGCACTGCTTATATTTTTTTCCAGACCCGCACGGACACGGATCATTTCTGCCAACCTTCAAACTTTGAACAGGCTGCCCCCCTGAAGGCGCTCTTCTTGTTGGCGCTGTTTTTCTTTGAGGTTGCTTAGATTGTTGTTCTTGGTCTCTTTCACCAAGAATTTCCTGTTGCTTTGAGCCAAACTGCTCTAAATTGATACTGCACATAGCCTTAACTATTTCAGTATTTATGGTATCAAGAAGCTCTGTAAACATCGAGAACGACTCCCGCTTAAATTCCTGCACAGGATTTTTTTGGCCATATCCCCGTAAATTTACACTTTGTCTAAGCTGATCCATAACCGCGAGGTGTTCCTTCCAATGATGGTCAAGAGCTCTAAGCATAACGGCCTTTTCAAAGGCTCTCATTGCGTCTTTTCCAACCACCTTTTCTTTTGCTTCATGCGATGTGTGAAACCCAATTTGTATTGTCTCTAGTATTTCCTCAACCTCCATTCCTTCATCGATCATTCCCTGAAGAGGAATATTAGTGCTGTAAGAAGAAACTAGTGAGGCATGGAGTCCTTTGACATCCCAGTCTTCCTCGTGAACTTTTGGAGAAATATGCCCTTCAAAAAGATTGCTTATCACATCATCTCTAATTGCTTCATAACGTTTCTTGACATTCTCTGTTCCCATGAGCTCGTCTCTTAGCTCATATACCACCTTCCTTTGGTCGTTAGCAACATCGTCATACTCTAAAAGGTGCTTTCGAGCATCGTAGTGCATTCCTTCAACTTTCTTCTGGGCGTTGGCAATTGTTTTGTTAAGCCAGCTGTGCTCAAGAGCCTCTCCCTCTTTCATGCCAAGCTTTTTCATCATGCTTGCAGTTTTTTCAGAAGCAAATATCTTCATCAGGTTATCTTCTAGAGACAAATAGAATCGCGTTGAACCAATGTCTCCCTGTCTTCCAGCTCGGCCTCTAAGCTGGTTATCTACTCTTCGTGATTCATTTCTTTCTGTGGCAACAATATGAAGACCTCCAGACTCTATAACTGCTATGTGCTTATCTTTCCAAAGCTGCTGTTCCGAGTCACTGGCGCCCTCTGCTAACCTTCCCCCTAAAACAATATCAGTTCCACGTCCAGCCATATTGGTTGAAATAGTAACTGCTCCTGGAGCGCCTGCATTTGCGATAATTTCAGCTTCTCGTTCATGCTGTTTAGCGTTAAGAACCTCATGTTTGATCTTGTGTCTCTTTAACAGAGTAGACACACTTTCTGAACTCTCAATGCTACTGGTACCGACAAGCACTGGCTGCTGTTTAGTTTGACATTCTTGAATATCCTTAATTACCGCATCAAGCTTTTCATCCATAGTTCCATAAATTAGGTCTGAATGGTCTTCTCGAGCGGACTTTGTATTTGGAGGAACTACAACAACCTCTAAGCCGTAAATATCTTGAAGCTCTGTGGCTTCTGTTTCTGCAGTGCCTGTCATGCCAGATAGCTTTTCATAAAGCCTAAAATAGTTTTGATAAGTAATAGAAGCCACTGTCTGGTTTTCTTGATTAATGCTTACATTTTCTTTTGCCTCTATCGCTTGATGGAGGCCCTCCGACCACCTTCGGCCCTCCATTGTTCTTCCAGTAAACTCATCTACAATAACAACCTCGTCATTCGTCACAATGTAGTCTACATTTTTTTTAAACAATACATGTGCCCTAAGGCCTGAAATTAAGTGCTGCAATAAAATAATATTACTTACATCATAAAGACTAGAACCCTCTTGCAAGGCGCCCGCCTCTATAAGCATATTTTCTGCTTTAATGTGGCCATCATCGCTTAAGAAAACCTGCTTATGCTTTTCATCAAGTGTATAGTCTCCAGGAATTAGAATTTCAACCTCCTTGCCTTCTCCCTTTTCAGTTTGAAGCGTAAACCGTGGAATCATTTTGTTAATGGCCTTGTATATTTGAGAGTGGTCTCCAGTGGGCCCAGAGATTACTAAAGGCGTTCTTGCTTCGTCAATTAGAATTGAGTCAACTTCGTCAATAATCGCAAATGATAGCTCTTGCTGCATTTTTTGTTCTTGAGAAAAGGCCATGTTGTCTCGAAGATAGTCAAAACCAAGCTCGTTGTTTGTTGCATAGGTAACATCACAAGAGTACGCCTTTTGTTTTTCTACTCCGGACATTCCTGAAACTGACGTACCAACAGTAAGGCCTAAAAAAGAAAAGACTTTGCCCATCCATTCGGCGTCTCTGGACGCCAAGTAGTCATTAACGGTGACAATATGGACTCGTTTTTCAGTGATTGCATTTAAGTAAGCCGGCAGTGTTGCAACAAGAGTCTTTCCTTCACCAGTGCCCATTTCTGAAATGCTTCCCTCATTAAGAACCATGCCTCCAATGAGCTGGACATCATAATGCCTAAGGCCAAGTGTTCGTTGACTTGCCTCTCGGACCACTGCAAAAGCTTCTGGCAAAATGCTCTCCATAGGCTCGTTTTCTTTAAATCTAGCTTTGAGCTTTTCAGTCATCGTTGACAAATCATTGTCGCTCAATGCCTTCATTTGATCTTCCAGCGAGTTGATCTTGTTGACCTGGCTATTGTACTTTTTAATTAGCCGGTCATTATGCGACCCTAAAACTTTTGATAAAACATTATTTATAATACTCATGGAAGAACGAAACATTAGTTGACAAAACTGTGGTATTTTCTCATATATGCAAGATAAAACAAAAGAAAACCCTACAAATTTTAAAGCTGAAGGCAAACTTGGAACTATGTTCGAAAAAGCCAAGTCACACAATCGCTTTAATTCTGAATTTCAATCCCAGGTTCCCTGCGAGTTAAATGGCCTTACTCTCTCTCTTGTTGATGATCAAAAGGTCTTTCTCATAGCCGAAAACGCTTCTGTTGCCTTTCGCGCCAAAAGACAAAAAAAGCTGCTTATCTCAATCATAAGAAAAATTGATGGCCTCTCTGATACAAAATCTTTAGCTGTTAGAGTTGATGAAAAAAAATACTAGATTAGTTGAATACTTTTAGCTTTTAAATATCAGTCCTTTACATTATAATAATACGGTTTTTCACCAAATATCATTCGGAATTTTAATGTCAGAACAAACAATCGACCTAAAAAAACGACGTTTTTTAACCAAGGCTACCAGTGTAGTTGGTGCAGTTGGTGTTGGCTTTGCAGCATGGCCTTTTTTATCAACATGGAAACCGTCGGCTAAAGCTAAAGCAGCTGGGGCGCCTGTAGATGTTGATATTTCTAAATTAGAGGCTGGTCAGCTTGTTCGCGTCTTATGGCGCAAAAAACCTGTTTGGATATTTAAACGTGATGAAAAAGCTCTAGAGTCTCTTGACTCAGAGGACCTAATCAGCAAGCTTGCTGACGCTGATGGAACTGGCAACTCTAAAAGCCAACAGCCTGACTACGTTACAGCAAACTATCGCTCAATTGAAAACAAAGAAAGTGTTGCTGTTATTGTGGGCGTTTGCACACATCTCGGATGCTCTCCAACATATAGACCAGAGCCTGGTGCAGCTGATCTTGGTGGAGACAGTTGGAAAGGCGGTTTTTATTGCCCATGTCATGGCTCTAAGTTTGACCTTGCTGGAAGAGTTTATGCAGGTGTGCCTGCCCCAACCAACCTAGTAATACCTCCCTATCAATACGTCACTGATTCATTGATTCGTGTTGGCGTTGACCAACAAAATACATAAGAGAAAATATGAATAATAAGCAAAGCTGGATAGACCAAAGATTTCCATTAACTAGGGTTATTAATGAGCATTTAGCAGAATACTATACGCCTAGAAACTTTAATTTCTGGTATTTCTTTGGTGGCTTAGCAGTGGTGATGCTTATAATGCAGTTAGTTACTGGGATATTCTTAACCATGCACTATAAGCCTGATGCAGAGTATGCTTTTGCCTCAGTTGAGTATATTATGAGAGACGTTGAATGGGGCTGGTTTATACGCTATATGCATTCGACAGGGGCGTCTGCTTTTTTTGTAATAATTTATCTTCATATGATGCGTGCCCTTTTATATGGCTCTTATAAGGGACCGAGGGAATTGATATGGATACTTGGCATGGTGCTGTATATTCTTTTATTAGCTGAAGCTTTCATGGGCTATGTTTTACCTTGGGGGCAAATGTCGTTTTGGGGCGCTCAAGTAATTATTTCACTTTTTGGCTCAGTCCCGATTGTAGGGCCAGATCTATTAGTTTGGATTTTGGGTGATTATGCTGTTGGTGATTCGACTTTAAATCGTTTCTTTTCATTGCATGTTGTTGTTATTCCACTTATTCTTGTTGTTCTTGTTTTTTTGCATATTGTTGCTCTTCACCACGTTGGATCAAATAATCCAGATGGAATTGAAATAAAGAAAAATAAAGATGCGGACGGTATTCCAAAAGATGGAATCCCCTTTCATCCATACTTCACAATTAAAGATAGTGTTGTTGTTGTTGGGTTTTTATGGATATTTTGTGCAGTTGTTTTTTATGCGCCAGCCCTAAATGGGTATTTTCTTGAAGCTCCGAACTTCATTGAGGCCAACCCACTTAAAACGCCTGAACATATTGCACCATTATGGTACTTAACTCCCTATTACTCTGTATTAAGGGCAATTCCTCCCCTGTTTGGCTCACAATTCCCTGGAGTATTAGCAATGTTTGCAGCGCTTGGAGTGTTTTTCCTTCTTCCTTGGCTAGATAGGAGCCCAGTTAAATCAATACGTTACAGAAGTCCTATTTATAAATGGATTCTTGGGACTTTTGTTGTAAGCTTTATTGTTTTAGGCTGGCTTGGTGTTCAACCGGTTACCCCTTTATATGCTTTACTAGCTCGTATTTTTACGACCTTGTATTTTGCTTTTTTTATCTTAATGCCCTGGTTTAGCACCCTTGGAAAAACCAAAGAGGTTCCAGAAAGGGTTACTGAATAATATATGAGAATAAAATTAAAATTAATAGTTGGCCTTTCTGTTCTTCTTTTTTCAGTAAATATTTTTGCTGCTAGTAAGGTTCATTTAGATCATGCAAATACTGATATTTTTGACGAAGCCTCTTTGCAAAATGGGGCCAAACTATTCATGAACTATTGCTCAGGTTGTCATGAGATAAGCTTAATGCGTTACAATCGAATTGCTAAAGACCTAAACCTAACCGAAGAGCATGTTGCTAAAAATCTAATGTTTGCTGGAAATAAAGTAGGGCAAGCCATTACTACAGCTATGCCAGAAGATGGTGCAGCGAAATGGTTTGGAGGCGTCCCACCAGACCTATCTTTAGTTTCAAGATCAAAAGGAACTGACTGGATTTACACCTACCTACGAAGCTTTTATGATGATGAAGAGCGAATTTTTGGGGTAAACAACACAGTCTTGGTAAATGCCTCTATGCCAGATGTTCTATGGTCTCTTCGAGAGTCTCAATCTGAGTCAGAGTTTGATAATAGTGTTCGTGACATAACAAACTTTTTAGACTATGTTGGCGAGCCAGCGAAATTAATAAGGCTACAGCTTGGTAAATGGGTTCTATTGTTCTTAAGCATCCTATTTATCCTGGTTTATCTTCTCAAAAAAGAATACTGGAAGGATGTCAAATATGGCATCTGGAGACCTCGCGATTGATTTCTGATACAATCTTTTATATTCATCCTTTGTCTTTAAAACGGCAAAGGACTTTTTTTTAATTTGGTAAAAACTATGCTATCAAAACCTAATCCTGCCTCAACAACCCTTTATTCTGCATCACAAGAGCTAGAATCTCATGCTGTCAGATTTATTATGGCTCATAAATCAATAGAAAGACAAGTCATTGAACTAGAGTTTGACGAGATGCCAGAAGAAGTCCTTGAGCTTAATCCATGCGAGACACTTCCCACTCTCTTTGACCGAGGAATGGTTCTGTATGATCTTTCAGTAATCATGGAATACCTTGATGAACGCTTTCCTTTCCCACCTCTATTGCCAGTAGATCCAATTGAAAAAGCTGAAAAAAGACTTTTAATCTATCGCTTCACAAGAGCAGATGGATGCTGGTATGAATTAGTTGCAAAAATCCTCAATGGAAACAAAAAAGAAGCTGACGCTGCTCGAAAAACACTTCATGGAAACTTGTTAGAACTACTTCCATTATTCTCTCATAAGCCTTACTTTAAAAGTGAAACAATGACGCTTGTTGATGTTTGTATTGCGCCAATCCTATGGAGGCTTGATCTTTTAGGAATCTCGCTAGGTGAAAAAGCGAAACCAATCAAGGATTATGCAAATAGGCTTTTTGAAAAAGAAGGTTTTCACGATAGTTTAACTTTTGCTGAAAAAGACTTCAACTAGAAATAAATGCAAGGCGTTATACCTTATTTAATCCGAGCATATTGCGATTGGATAGAGGACAACAGCCTGACACCTTACGTCTTAGTAAATGCCAAAAGTGAAGGTCTGTCAATCCCTGATGGGTTTGAAAACAATGGAAAGATAGTCTTAAATATTAGCGCTTCAGCAACTTCCAATCGTCTTATCAATAATGACTCTATAAGCTTTAAAGCACGTTTTCACGGCAAATCTCAAAAGATTATTGTTCCCTGCGAGGCTGTAATGTCTATCTATGCCCAAGAGAATGGTGAGGGAATGCTTTTTGATCACAAAAGTGCTAGTGCAGACAAAGAAGAGAAAAAACCAAACCTTACAATACTAGATTAGTTTTTCAACCTCTAAATAAAATGACTCAGGGTTCCTTTTGGAAAACTTTAGGACAGGTACATCAGTATACGAACAAAGCGCTTCAAAATTTGAAAGTGTATTCTGATGAATTTCATTCAGTACTACAAAAGCCACTTTAAGTTTGTTATTAAGAACGGCATCGATGGACAATAATGCTTGGCTTATTGCTCCCAGTTCATCCTTAATAACAATGATAACCGGCAAACCAAGTTGAACAGCAAGATCTGAATTGAGCGCTTTATCCGCAATTGGTGAGTAAAAGCCGCCTGCCCCTTCAACGAAAACAAAACGTTCGCCCACTCCATCATTACAAGCGCATATCAAATCATCAAGAGTTAGGTTTTTTCCAGCATCCAAACTAGCCTCTTCAGGACTTGCCTCAAGCTCAAAACAATAAGGGCAGACTTGACTCAGACTTTCTCCTGATGCGCAGGCTTCATTGAGTTTTGCCGCATCTTTTGGAAAAAAAATCCCATCGATTAGCTCGCAGTCGGTTTCAACTGGCTTCCTTGCAACGATTGTTCTTTTTTTTCTAAGATACTTTATTATTTCAACAGAAATTGTGGTCTTTCCAACTTCTGTATTGCTTCCCGTGACAAAAACTCCATTCATAGCAACATTTTAGACGAAGTTAATAACTCCCAAGTCACCATAAAAGTATAATGTCGACAATGCAAAATAATCTTAAAACAAGTTTTTGTGGGATGTCACTTAACTCGCCTATCGTTTTACTTTCGGGGTGTGTTGGATTTGGAGAAGAGTACACAAGAATAAAAGGATTTTCAAACTCCCACGTGGGCGCGGTTTGTTTAAAAGGCACCACCCTAGAGCCAAGATTAGGAAATAAATCACATAGGCTCGCTGAAACTCCAAATGGGATGCTTAATGCAATTGGCCTTCAAAACCCAGGAACCAGCTCGGTTATTGCCGACATTCTGCCGACTCTAGATAAAGATGAAACTAAGTTTATTATTAATATTTCTGGCTCTAGTGTTGATGAATATGGAGAAGTGGCTAAGTATTTTGACGATACTGACATTGATGCAATTGAAATTAATATTTCTTGTCCTAACGTCAAAGAAGGAGGGGTTGCTTTTGGTAATGACCCAGACATGTCCTTCAGAGTTGTAGAAATATGTCGCAAAAATACAAGCAAACCCATTATCACAAAACTGTCTCCTAACCAAACTGATATTGCGTCAAATGCACTTCGCTGTATAGATGCTGGCAGTGATGGTTTAGCCGTTATAAACACAGTAATGGGTATGGCAATAGACATTGAAAAAAGAAAGCCTGTGATTGGTAACAATCAAGGTGGGCTTTCTGGTCCAGCAATAAAGCCAATTGCGCTTCTTAAAGTGCACCAAGTATACGAAGTTAGTAAAAAACATAATGTTCCAATCATTGGACAAGGCGGCATAGTCAATGCAAAAGATGCAATAGAATTTATTATTGCTGGAGCAGACACAATTGGAATAGGTACTGCTTTGTTTTATGACCCACTGATTTGTCAAGAGATTAATGCTGGTATTAGTCAGTATCTCGACCAGCAAGGAATGAGCAGTGTTAGCTCACTCGTTGGATCACTCAACCTAAACTAGAAATAGACAATGCAACAAGAATATAACGCCAAAAAAATCGAAAAAGAGGCTCAGAACTATTGGAAAAAAAACAACTCTTTTGTCGTCACAGAAGATAAAACTAAAGAGAAATATTATTGCCTATCTATGTTGCCGTATCCGTCTGGAAGGCTCCATATGGGTCATGTGCGTAATTATAGTATTGGTGATGTCATATCAAGATACCAAAAAATGTTGGGTAAAAACGTAATGCAACCAATAGGATGGGATGCTTTTGGCCTTCCAGCAGAAAACGCCGCCATTAAGAACGAAGTACCCCCTGCAGGGTGGACCTATGAAAACATAAGCCACATGAAAGAGCAGTTAGTCGAATTAGGCTTTGGCTATGACTGGTCTCGAGAGCTGGCAACCTGTCACCCAGAATACTATCGATGGGAACAATGGTTCTTTATTAAACTCTTTGAAAAGGGCTTAGTTTATAAGAAAAAAGCAGTAGTAAATTGGGACCCAGTTGATCATACAGTGCTCGCTAACGAGCAGGTTGTTGATGGTTGTGGCTGGCGCTCGGGGGTGCCTGTTGAGAAAAAAGAAATTTCTCAGTGGTACATGAAAATAACTGACTATGCAGATGAGCTCTTAGCTGACATTCAAAAGCTAGATGGTTGGCCTGATGCTGTTAGAATGATGCAGACAAATTGGATAGGTAAATCAGTTGGCCTTGATATTGAGTTTAAGCTCAATGACTCATCCTCACTGACAGTCTATACAACCAGACCAGACACCCTTTATGGTGTGACTTATCTTGCCATCGCTGCTGAACACCCTCTGGCAATCGAAGTGGGCAAAAAAGACAAGCAGGTTCAAAAATTTCTTGATGAATGCAAAAAAATGGAAACTGCTGAGGCTGCAATCGAAACTATGGAAAAAAAGGGCGTTGACTCTGGTCTTATTTGTGCTCACCCCCTTACTGGAGAAAAGACTCCTATCTGGATAGCAAACTTTGTTTTAATGGGATATGGTACTGGCGCAGTTATGAGTGTTCCAGCACACGATCAAAGAGACTATGAATTTGCTAACAAATACAATATTCCAATTAAAGAGGTTATTGCTGACTCCTCTGGGCTAGTTGATATAAGTGAAGAAGCATACGTTGAAAAAGGGATTCTTATCAACTCTGGTGAGTTCAATGGTCTAGACTTCACTGCCGCATTTAAAGCAATAAGTAAAAGACTATCCATCCTAAAAATGGGTGAAGAAAAAGTCAATTATCGCCTGAGAGATTGGGGTGTTTCAAGACAGCGCTATTGGGGTTGTCCAATTCCAATAATAAACTGTCCATCTTGTGGCACTGTGGCCGAATCTTATAAAAACCTTCCTGTTAAACTTCCAGAAAATGTTGCTCTTGATGGGGTGGGGTCTCCACTTAAAAAAATGCCTGATTTTTACACGACGTCTTGTCCAAAATGTGGAGCTGACTCTGAAAGAGAAACAGATACCTTTGATACTTTTTTTGAATCTTCTTGGTATTTTGCCCGTTACACATGTGTTGATCAGAAGAATGCGATACTAGATGAGCGTGCTAATTATTGGCTCCCAGTTGACCAGTATATTGGGGGTATAGAGCACGCCATACTGCATCTTTTATACTCGCGTTTTTTTACAAAACTTTTGCGAGACGAAGGCATTATAGAAACAAACGAACCATTCACCAACCTTCTCACCCAAGGAATGGTGCTTAAAGATGGGGCAAAAATGAGCAAATCAAAAGGCAACACGGTTGACCCAGAAGAAATGATTTCAAAGTATGGTGCAGACACAGCTCGACTCTTTATTTTATTTGCAGCACCTCCAACACAAGATCTTGAGTGGTCAGACA
>ERZ1046740.2997-NODE-2997-length-10433-cov-4.940644_pt1 | contig 10433 bp, 10 predicted proteins | sample MGYA00383093_ERZ1046740 | MGnify/ENA primary metagenome ERZ1046740 (study PRJEB29581, sample SAMEA5548363) | metagenome | biome: marine; feature: coastal; material: water | depth 25 m | study: Short-term variability in the microbial, nano- and picoplankton...
TTTTGTGGTGAAGTGTTCGGTTCATGACGCCCTCCGCGTATGTGCGGGGGGACAGAAAAACCTGTAATTTTAACGCATTGCGCCATCATATCAGCCTCCTGCCGGAGCACCCCGCCCGGTTTCGGTTACAGTTGATGATGGCAGGTCTCCTGACTTGCGGGTCGATGCTTGCCTGAGCCTTCCCAGCCAATTGGCCAGTGGTCATCTCAGGTTTGCTCGCCGCTTACAGTTGCGGGGGCAGTCGCGGACTTGGCTTTTTGGGCCGCACCGTGTTCCCTTTTCCCGTCCGGCCAGAAGCCATCGGGGAACCATCATCTGCAGTGTTAGGCGGGACAGCGCGGTGTGTAAACCACCTATCCACATCACGCCCATGGACAGCCCCGATCCAGCACGGTAATCAGGCCACATCATGGCCCAAGAAAAGAAATCAGACCCGAATTACAAAGTGCTCGCCGAGAATCGGCGGGCCCGGTACGATTATGCCATCGACGACGATATCGAATGCGGCATCATCCTGTCTGGGTCCGAAGTCAAATCCTTGCGTGAAAACGGCGGCAATGTCGCCGAGAGCTATGCGACTGTGGAAGACGGTGAGTTGTGGTTGGTGAACTCGTACATCGCGCCCTACAACCGGGCGATGTTCGGCCACGAAGAACGCCGCCGCCGCAAGTTGCTTGTCAGCCGTAAAGAGCTGTCAAACCTGTGGAACGCAACGCAACGCAAGGGCATGACCCTTGTGCCGCTGGTCATGTACTTCAATCACAAAGGTCTTGTGAAAATGAAGATCGGCATCGCCAAGGGTAAGAAGAACCACGACAAACGCGCTAGCGATGCCAAACGCGACTGGGGTCGTCAAAAGCAACGTTTGCTGCGCCACGGCGACTAACCCCGACGGGGAGAATCCCCCGACTTTTCCCGCTGATCCAAATATCTGCCTAGTTAGAATGTGCCTGATTCAGGGTCTGCGGACCGTTGCGGTTTGGTGTGGGTCTTCGCCACAAAAAGGGAATGGGTATGGAAATTATAATTGGACTATTGTCGGGCGCGGTTGGCGGCACGGCAGCGGGCAAGCTTGTAAGCAAGATTGACCAAGGCACGATTATCAACGCGGTGGCTGGTATCGTGGGCGGCGGCCTAGGCAGCACAATTCTGGGCGCCGTGGGTGCCGGAGGCATGGCTGGCGGCGGCATGGATATCGCTGGAATCATCGGCCAAGTGGCGTCGGGCGGCATTGGTGGCGGTGTTTTATTGGCCATAGTGGGCATGATCCGCAACGCAATCGACAAATAACTGATCAAAATTTCGGCAAGGGGCGCGCTCAAAGGGACCGCGCCCCTTGCGACTCTGGCCCCCCGATAGTAGTCAGGAAGAGCAATTTCGAAGGGGGTTTCCATGGCTCAAGACGATCCAAGAACGCTTGTTTCCACCGAATGGCTGGCATCACATATCAAGAACCCAGATTTACGTATCTTGGACGCATCTTGGTACATGCCCGCGGAAAACCGCGATCCCAAGGCCGAATATGAAATGGCGCATATCCCCGGTGCTCGGTTTTTCGACATTGACGAAATTTCAGACCAGCGCAGTGATTTGCCACATATGGTCCCGTCCGTTGAAAAATTCATGTCACGGATGCGCGCGATGGGTGTGGGCGATGGCCATCAGGTTGTGGTCTATGACGGGGCAGGCGTGGGTTCAGCGGCGCGCGTGTGGTGGCTATTCAAACTGATGGGCCAAAATGATGTTGCGGTATTGGATGGCGGGTTGCCCAAATGGCAAGCCGAAGACCGCCCGATTGAAGATTTGCCACCCGTTGTGCGCGATCGTCATATGACTGTGCGGCGACAAAATCATCTGGTGAAGGATGTCACGCAAGTGTCCAGCGCTTCTAAACTTGGTGATTATGAGATTATCGATGCCCGCTCAGCCGCCCGTTTTACGGGCGAAGCGGAAGAACCGCGTGCCGGGTTGCGGTCTGGCCATATTCCAAAATCAAAGAACGTGCCTTTTGCCGATCTGGTCGGTGAAGATGGCACAATGAAGTCGGCGGATGAGTGTCGGAGCATTTTTGAGGCCGCAGGGGTCGACCTTTCGAAGCCTGCGATCACCACATGTGGTTCGGGTGTCACCGCCTGTATTCTTGCCCTCGCGATGGAGCGGTTCGGCAAGAGCGATTTTGCCGTCTATGATGGATCTTGGACCGAGTGGGGCGCCTTCCCCACGCTTCCAATTGCTACTGGAGAAGCCTGATGCTGACCAAATTAAAACAACAGTCCCCTGACAAAAGCCTTGCCTTGATGGCGATGTATCGCAGCGATCCGCGCCCTACGAAAATTGATCTTGGCGTGGGCGTTTATAAAAACGCCGAGGGCGTCACTCCGGTGATGCGCGCAGTCAAGGAAGCGGAACGCCGCTTGGTCGCAGAGCAAACCAGCAAAGCCTATGTCGGTCTGGCAGGCGATCCCGCTTATGGCGACGCCATGATCAATCTAGTGCTTGGCACCTCAGTTGCCCGTGATCGCATTGCAGCCGCCGCCACACCGGGTGGCACAGGTGCGGTGCGTCAGGCGTTTGAATTGATCCACAATACCAGCCCTGACGCCACTGTCTGGGTGTCTAACCCGACTTGGCCAAACCATGTGTCGATCCTGAATTACCTTGGAGTTAACAATACCACATACCGCTATTTCGACGCAGAAACGCGCGGCGTCGATTTCGAAGGTATGCTTGCGGATTTGGCTGAGGCCAAGGCCGGGGATGTGGTGCTGCTGCATGGATGTTGTCACAATCCAACTGGCGCAAACCTGAACCTGACCCAGTGGCAAGCTGTTGTGGACCTGATGCTTGAAAAAGGTCTGATGCCGATGATCGACATTGCCTACCAAGGCTTTGGTGATGGCTTGGACGAAGATGCTGCGGCGACCCGACTGGTGGCTTCCTCTATGCCCGAATGTTTGATCGCGGCCAGCTGCTCGAAAAACTTCGGCGTCTACCGCGAGCGGACAGGCCTTTTGATGGGCATTTCCGAAGATTCCGAGAATACAGCTGTCGTCCAGGGCAACTTGAACCACCTGAACCGCCAAAACTTCTCGTTTCCACCAGATCACGGCGCCCGTGTTGTGACCACAATACTGACCGATGATGCCCTGCGCGCAGACTGGGCAAGTGAGTTGGAGGACACTCGCCTTGGCATGTTGCGTCTGCGCGAGCAATTGTCTGGCGAATTGCAACGTCTATCGGGCTCGGATCGTTTTGGGTTTCTGGCACAGCATCGCGGTATGTTCTCTCAGCTGGGCACGACGCCGGACATGGTCGAGCGACTTCGCGCGGAACATGGGATCTACATGGTGTCCGATAGCCGCTTGAACATCGCTGGCTTAAACGATGTCACAGTACCCATTTTGGCAAAAGCTATTGTGGATGCTGGCATCTGACACGATTGCCAGAACTGACTTTAGGGCGCTCTCATGGGCGCCCTTATTATTTTTGCACACCAGCTTTTAAGCCGTACGGGCCTGTCGGGTTGATTTCTGCCTGCCAGACTTGCGTTTTGGTACATACCTGGGCGCTGTCTTAGACACGCTTAGCAAGCCTGTCTGGTCTTGGTTCGATAAGGGGACGCGAAACAACGCGACGACGTTGCGACCATGTGTGCTCTGCAATGTCACTAAAAACCGTTTTTCATTACAGACAACAAGGGCGCTGCGGCTGCCAATCAAGCCCTCAACGCGTGAAAACGCCCCTTCGTTCGCGGGCTGGAAACGGCAGCCATGCCGTCCCAGAATGGTCACATATCCGTCAATCACATCCAATCCGCACTCAATCGCAGCAGGGATGAGACAAGCGCGTCGACTGTTCACCAGACAGTGAATCCAAAGATAGGAAAACCGCACCAGAACAACCAATCCAATCATCAGTGCGGTGATGGAAAGCAACCCAACTAAACGCATGGTCGTGCCCCAGTTTTCGACAACGCTCACCAATGGCATGGACGATTTTTCGACTTTGGATTTCGAAGCATCAACCCGACGCGCCTTGTCGTTATTGATCTGTTCCATTTTACAAACCATGGCATCTAACCGTTCTGCACGCTTCACCTTTTCCCGCAAAATGTTAGGGTTCATTGCGCGCCCAAATCCATCAACCATCTGCGCCTCTTTCAAAAGAGTATTAATCCGGTCGCTGCTGTGGTTCATGCCCACTACAAACAGCTTTGTATTGACTTTGGTCATATCAACCTTGGCCGCGTTTCTGCGTAAACGGTCGGCAAGGCCGCTATTAATACTGCTCGTATTCAAAGTTGACGCATAAAGATCATCCATCAAAACCAGCACACCACGCGGCAATCCGCATTTTGCGTCGGCCAGATTTGGGCCAAGACACAAGCAAAAAACACACAAGACAAGCCCTGCCATGAGGCGGGTAGAAAAGCCAACGGGCGTTTTGACAGACAACAAACTCATGCATGTAGTTTGACTGAAAAGTCATAAAGTTCAGTAAATAGACAAAAAAGACCCGAGCGTTTCTGCCCGGGTCCATTTTCACATTTCTCTAAATCGTATCAGCCGTTGGTAAATTCGGGATACGCTTCCATACCCAATTCGGCCATATCAAGTCCGTTGATTTCGGTTTCTTCATCAACCCGTAGGCCTATTGTGGCCTTAAGGAGTGACCAGACAACCAGAGAGACCACGAACACAAAGCCACCGATGGCGATGACGCCGACAGCTTGCATCGCAAAGGACGTGCCTTCTGTGTAAACCGGAACAACCATAGTGCCCCAGATGCCTGCCATCAGGTGAACCGGAATGGCACCCACAACATCGTCGATTTTCAGCTTGTCCAAGAAGGGCACAGCGAAGACAACAATCACGCCGCCAACAGCACCGATCCAAAGCGCGCCAAACAGAGTTGGGTCAAGCGGACCCGCTGTGATGGACACAAGACCCGCAAGCGCGCCGTTCAGAACCATGGTAAGGTCAGGTTTCTTGTACAGGACCTGTGTGAGAACCAGCGCAGCAATCGCACCCGCAGCCGCCGCCATATTTGTGTTCGCAAAGATTTGCGCCACGGCATCCACGTCACTGATCGTACCCATGGCAAGCTGAGATGCGCCGTTAAAGCCGAACCAACCAAGCCACAGGATGAATGTGCCCAAAGTGGCCAATGCGAGGTTAGAGCCGGGCATCGGAATTGTACGTCCATCTTTGTATTTGCCAATGCGGGGTCCTAGGATCAAAGCCCCTGCCAAAGCCGCAAAGCCACCAGCTGCGTGGACCAATGTCGAGCCCGCAAAGTCAGAGAACCCTGCTGTGGCCAACCAGCCACCACCCCACTGCCAGCTTGCCTCAATCGGGTAGATCAAGCCTGTCAGAACAATCGTAAAGACCAGAAACGGCCAGAGTTTAATGCGCTCGGCCAAGGTCCCGGACACGATCGATGCAGTTGTGGCCACAAACATCAACTGAAAGAAAAAGTCGGAGGCGTTTGAATACCCGCCAGAGTCAATTTCAGATTTGATGTCTTTGGGGGAAAAGGTGCCAAAGACCCCTTCGATAAGCCAGGAACCATCACCAGGATACATGACATTATATCCAACAGCCCAGTACATGATCGCCGCCAAAGAAAACAACGACACGTTTTTGATAAGCTGCATGGAAACGTTTTTGGACCGCACAAGCCCTGCTTCGAGCATGGCAAAACCAGCCGCCATCCAAAACACCAAAAACCCGCCAATCAAAAAGAGCAGCGTGTTAAAAATAAAGGTTGTGTCCGCAAGAGTGGCAAATTCCGCCTCACCCTCAGCAGCGGCCAGACCGGGCAGCACAATCAGTGTGACAGGCAGGGCAAATTTCATCAGAGTTTTCATTTTCGATTTCCTTCTCTGCGACGCCTAGATGGCATCTGCATCCGTTTCGCCAGTCCGCACACGAATGGCTTGCTGCACATCCAGTACAAAAATCTTGCCGTCGCCGATTTTGCCGGTTTGGGCCGTCTTGGTGATGGTTTCGACCACTTGGTCAGCCATGTCTGCCGAGACAACGATTTCCAGTTTCACTTTAGGGACGAAATTCACGGCGTATTCTGCGCCTCGATAAATTTCCGTATGGCCTGACTGCGATCCAAAACCTTTGACCTCAGTGACCATCATTCCGCGTACACCGATGTCGGTCATCGCCTGGCGGACCTCTTCCAGTTTGAACGGTTTGATTGTTGCGATAATCAGTTTCACCGTTTTTATCCTTTCCATTTTGCAGGAGTGTTCCTGCACTTTGCAGGTGCAGAAAAACGGGCAAGACGGGGGGAATCGAAGAGGCGGCGGCGAAGATTGTCGCGAAAACTCGCCGAAAACGCACATTTTTTGCACAAATGGGCGCTGTTGCCACTTTTTTAAACACAACAAAAAGTGCGAGCGCGGTGTGCATTACCTCAACATTGCTGGTAATCCAGTCTAGAGTGACAAAAAGAGAAATGATCGGGCAGAGCAGCTCATGAGTGATTCAGGACGCAAGAAGCCGCCTTTGGTGGCGGAAAAAAGGTATGGGACGGCGCAGCCTCCCAAACGTAAAACTGCGTCCAAAGCCAAGCCCAAGGCGAAACCAAAGCCGACTGCAAGGAAACGCAAGACAAAACGCGCTGCCAAAAAGAGACATCCGGTTGTGGCTTTCTTCTTGAATATTCTACATTGGATTTGGCGTGTGGTCTGGGGCTTTACGTGGCGTATTAGCCTGATTGTCGCGTTCATTTTGGTCGGAGCTATTGGCTATCTTTATACCACGCTTCCTGAGCTCAGCACCCTTTTGGACGGGCGTGCCCGAGGGTCAGTGACACTTTTGGATCGCAACGATCAGGTCTTTGCTTGGCGCGGCGACCAGTTCGGAGGCGTTGTCACCGCAGACGGCGTTTCACCAGATCTGCGCAATGCCGTTGTCGCAACCGAAGACAAACGGTTCTATCGGCACTTCGGGGTCAGCCCACGCGGCGTTGTTGGGGCCATTCGCATCAACCTACGCGAAGGGCGTGGACCTCTGAGCGGGCATGGCGGCTCTACAATTACCCAACAAACTGCAAAATTGTTGTGTCTGGGTGTTGAATTTAATGCCACCGATTGGAAGAACGAAGCCGCCTATGTCAAAGATTGTCGGCGGGGTTCTTTGTTGCGCAAAGCCAAAGAAGCTATTTTTGCCATCGCGATGGAAGTCAAATACTCCAAGGATGACATCCTTTCGATATATTTGAACCGCGCGTATATGGGCGGTGGGGCTTACGGGGCAGAAGCGGCGTCACAGCGTTACTTTGGCAAGCCTGCAGCGGTTGTGAACCCGGCTGAAAGCGCGATGATTGCAGGTCTACTGACGGCACCATCGGCACTGGCACCCACGGCCAACCTACAACGCTCTCAGGATCGGGCTGCCACAGTTCTGCGCCTGATGAACGAGCAAGGCTATCTAACCGCCAAAGAAACAACCTATTGGCAGACCAATCCAGCCACCTTGTCGGCTGCCGCCAAGGCGCAAGCCGGGGGGTACTTCGCGGATTGGGTCATGGGATCGGGTCCTGAATTCTTTACCCGCAACACGACCGAAGACGTGATCCTTAAGACCACGATGGACCCACGCATTCAATCCGCAGTCGAAGAAGGATTGAAATGGGTCTTTGAAAACAAAGTACGTGAGGGATCAGAGGCACAAGCCGCCATAGTCGTCATGTCCGCCGACGGCGCGGTGCGTGCCATGGTCGGGGGGCGCAACACCAAAGTTTCAGGTGCCTTTAACCGTGCAACGCAGGCCAAGCGACAAACTGGATCGGCGTTCAAGCCCTTTGTGTACGGCACAGCACTGGATCTGGGGTACGCCCACAATGATTTGATCAACGATGAACCTTACTGCCTCAACGTGCCCGGGTCCGGAAAATGGTGCCCACGGAACTACTCGAACAAACACTACGGCACGGTGTCTTTGACCAGCGCGCTCAAGAACTCGCTCAATGTACCTGCAGTAATAATCTCAGAAGCCGTTGGTCGCGAGAATGTTCGAAAGGTTGCCAGCGAGTTCGGCATTGCCAGCGACTTGGCGGATGGACCTGCTTTGGCGCTTGGCGCATCAGAAAGCTCGTTACTTGAAATGACCGGCGCTTATGCGGGCATCCTGAATGGTGGGTCGTCTGTCACGCCTTACGGACTGGTCGAACTCAGACTCGCCGGAGACAACGATCCCTTGATGGGCACGGGTGGCGGCATTGGCGAGCGGGTTATCACCGAGTCTGCTGCGCGCGAATTGATCTATATGATGGAGAAAGTCGTCAGCGAAGGCACCGGACATCGCGCTGCTATGCCGGGTTGGCAAGTGGCGGGAAAGACCGGCACCACGACGGGTGCACTGGACGCTTGGTTCATCGGCTTTAGCGCCGAATACGTCACTGGCGTGTGGATGGGGTATGACGACAACACGCCTTTGACGGGTGTCACTGGCGGCGGGTTGCCTGCCGAAATCTGGCATGAAGCCATGATGCGCGTGCACGAAGGACTCACGCCAACGCCGCTGCCCGCATTTGTGCCAAAACCGCCGAAACCTCAGCCCACAGCACGCAAGCGCAAGAAGAAAGGCAACACCATCGAAGGTGTTGTGAATGATATTTTGAACGACATATTCGGCAATTGATCGTGTTGCGGACAGCAGCCTAAGGCTTATCCAGCCTTTTTGAGGTCCTGCGTCAGAAGATCAATATTGCCTTTGCGCTTGTCGAGCATGGCACCAATCTCTTCTTTTTCCGTCAGACGCAGGCTGATGCCTTCGATAACCATATCAAAGAATCGCGGTTTGCCCGACTTGTCCGAGACAAGGAAATTCACAGCAAACGGTGCCTCACCTTGCAGGTAAGCGGTGGTTTTGACCTCATGAAAGCTTTTGACCTTGCGCGCGGTTTTGACTTCGATCCGCCCGCCAACAAATTCTTCGAAACGCCGGCCATACTTGCGCGACATATATCCCTGAAACGCCTTGGTATAAGTGTTTAGCTGCGATTTGGACGCGCTGCGGGCATCTGGCCCAAGTGCCGAACGCGCGATGATTGCGACATCACCATACTTTACAAAAATACGCTCAAAGTCTTTGATCTTGCCGCTCAGGGATTTGCCCGAGCCGATCACTTTGTTGATGTCTTTTACAGCGGCTTCAACCAACGATTTGGCCTGCGCATCACTTAGCGCCAAAGCGCCCGTTGGCACGATCGCCACCATGGAAATGGCAGACACAGCACTAATAAACTCACGGCGGTTCATATTAAAAATCCTCGTAGGGGTCGTCAGAATATGGGTCAGAGTAAAGATCCTCTGCGCTCATACCAAGGTCGAAGCGACGGTTTTGCAAGTAAATACTCCGTGCTTGAGCGTAGCTATCTGCACTATCATACAAAACTGCTTGAATAACGGCGTCGTATTCGTAGCGATTGCCCATCGCATCCAAGATATAAGCAAAAATCCCGACATATTGCTGTGGATCTTGCAGAATGACGATGAATGGATTCAGGGCAATGTCGACAACAACCCCAACCGCATCTCGCGAATTGGATGGCCCAAGGAAGGGCATCTCGACATACGGGCCTTCGGCGGCCCCCCAGACATGCAGTGTCTGCCCAAAATCAGCTTCGACCCGCGGCATGTTCACATCCGAAGCCGGGTCAAAGAACCCTGCAAGCCCGATGATCGTGTTCATCGCAAAGCGGCCCGTATTTTGAACCGCGCTATCCAACTCACCTTGGAGTATGTTGTTGATGATATCGTTCGGCAGCGCGAGGTTTGACGCAAAGTTGCCAAAAGCATCACGTACACCGCCAGAGGTGGATTTGCCATATCCTTGCGACATAGGATCGACGATCCATCGATCCATATCCTTGTTGAACTGGTGGGTTCCGCGATTCTCAGCTTCAAACGGGTCATAGGTACCACCCACCGCTTGTTTTGCCTGCTCCGACGCGCAGGCTGACACAAACCAAACCATCGCCAACAGCAGGGCTGGGCGAAGGCAATAGGAAACACAAATCCGGACAGTAGAAAACGGCAAAAGAATTCTCAGGTTTAACTTCGTAACAAGGCATTTAGACTATTCAAATAAAAAGCCCCAACACCACAACGGATTTTACATAAACATTGTGGCAGAAGGGAAACAGATACTTAGGGGCGACGTTGCGACGCCTTACCTAACGAACGGCTTTGGATCAAAATATGCGCCATTCTCAAAACCAGACCGGACTAGAAGAGCTACGGGCGGCTCGGCGTGAAAGCCGTGGGCTGTACTGGGCCGTGGGCCTGTTTAGCTTTTCGCAAATCTCCTGATGCGGACGGGCCCGCTGTATATGTTGCAGGTCTACGACCGTGTCTTAAGCGCCCGATCGTTTGAGACCCTGGTCGCACTGTCCTTGGTGGTGGTTTTTTT
>ERZ1046740.2999-NODE-2999-length-10430-cov-4.781783_pt1 | contig 10430 bp, 12 predicted proteins | sample MGYA00383093_ERZ1046740 | MGnify/ENA primary metagenome ERZ1046740 (study PRJEB29581, sample SAMEA5548363) | metagenome | biome: marine; feature: coastal; material: water | depth 25 m | study: Short-term variability in the microbial, nano- and picoplankton...
GTGTGTAGGCATTTTATTATATTATTAGATATAATAAAAACGGCGTTTTAAATCTTCATCGGTGTAAAAAAAGTACTAAAATTAAATTATAATATAATAATTATTTATAGTTTATTAGGGTGTTGTTTTTATGAAGATATATCAGTTAAAGAAACGAAAAAAATAATAAATAATATAAGTTATACTAATGTATAGTATTATTAATAATATTATTTATTATATACCATACTTAATATATGTTTCACAATTTTTGTTTTACTTTTTTTTATTTGTAGGAATAGACAGAATATTAGGAAATAAAATAAAAGGAAAATACTATCTAATTCATTTTATTGCTAATATGATTATTGTTTATTTAACATTACCAGATGTTATTTTTACTTATACAAATTTTTTATTAGTATATTTATATCCTATTAATTATCATTCAGCAATGGTTACATTTTCGCTACATTTTTATCATATATATGAATATTATAATTCATTAAAATTTCAAGATTGGTTACATCATATAACTATGATATTCATTTCATTACCATTAGGTATTTTAGCAAATAGTGGTTCTTTATTAGGACATGGTTTATTCTATTTAACAGGATTACCCGGAGGTATAGATTATCTATTATTATGCTTAAATCGTAATGAAATAATAAGTAAATATAGTGAAAAACGAATTAATACAACATTAAATTTATGGATTAGATCTCCAGGATGTATTATTCATTCAGCATTAACAATTATTTCATTATTTATGAATTTTAAATTAGTTAATTATATTGATTTATATGCTTCTATAATAACATCTGTTTTAATATTTTGGAATGGTATATATTTTATGAATAGAGTAGTATCGGACTATGCTATAGTTACATACAAAAAAATTACTTGATGCTATTTCACAAAATAGCATCGGACTTTTTTCTAAAAACAAAGTTTTTAGAAAAATTGAAAAATAAATTATAAAAAGGTAAATAATAATATATTGTTTATGAGTTTTAAAATTACTAAACAAAATAAATGGTACTTGGAAGAAAAGTGCCGTCATGGCAAAGATTGTCATGGTTGGAAGTCAGGTGCTTGTCCTTATAACCATCAAGGTTTACGTGGATATATCCAGACAAAAGGTAAAATTCCTCAGGGATTTTGCAAGTATGAAAATCCTTTGGAAGGGAAAAGATGCTGGCGTCTTCGGTGTTTTTGTGACCATCTAAAAGGACGTGCTGGATTTATTGAACGGAAGCAACAACGTTTTAAGATTGGTCCTAAGCATGCTGGTACTGGCGATGGTACTGGCGATAGTGTTGGTGATGGTGTTGATGCTGATACCAGTGATGGTGATGGTGATGATGATGATACAAGTGCTGATGCTGATGCTGATGCTGATACCGGTGTTGATGTGGATGCAATTGAAGCTCCCAGAACACCTGATAGACCAACGCGACCTGTTTCACCAAGAGCACCATCAAGACTTGTAAGATTTGCATCACCTATTGTGACAGCTGTTGTAGGTTTACCGGTAAGGGTATTAGCACCTCCTCTCCCAGAGGATTAATTTATTCATTACTTTGTTATGAATAAAAATAATTATTTTTTTATAATATTATGAAAAAATTGATTACTTCATTTACTAATTTAAATATTTTAATTGTAATGGCCATTAGACGATTACAGTCTGAATATATACAAATTAAAAAAGACCCAAACTATTTTTATAATATGATTCCTTCTGAAAGTGATTTTAAAAAATGGAATTTTATTTTGATAGGTCCACCTGATACTTTTTTTGAAGGAGGTATATTTGAAGGATATCTAAAATTTCCAACAGAATATCCATCAAGACCTCCTGAACTAATATTTACAACAGAATTATTTCATCCAAATATTTATAAAGATGGTAAAGTTTGTATTTCTATTTTACACGAAGGTGTTGATCAATATGGATATGAGAGTTCAGTAGAAAGATGGTTACCAAGTCACGGGGTTAATTCTATTATGATGTCTATTGTTTCAATGTTAGGAGAACCTAATTTTGAGTCTCCGGCAAACGTAGATGCTTCTGTAATGTGGAAAGATGATGTCAATGAGTATAAAAAAATAATTTATAAAATGATTGCTAAACAATAAATTTGGTTTAAATAAATATTAATATATTTTATTAAATATAAATGATAACAAAATTACCTATAATCTTAGATTATAAAAATCAAAATGGTTTGAAATCATTTGATAAATCATGTAAAAAAGGAAAATTACTTCACCATAATTTTAAAATTACAAAAAGTAAAAATAAAATTATTTTGGATGTTATAAATTCATATAACACGTTAAAATTTATTCATATACCGTGTATTAATAATTATAATTGTATTTACTATCTTAATGTTTCTTTACCATTAGAAATTACAATTATTGGAAATAATTTAGTTTCTATCTATTTCTTTATTTTAGCTGTTAATTCTATTAATAATAGTGAATTAGATTTTTTTACTTGTTTGTGTAATTATATAAATACTAAATTAAATAAAAAATATAAATTATTATCATATGATAATATTAAAAAATATCAAAAAAAAATATTTAATTACTTTAATATTAAAAATAAAGAATATAATTTAGAAAAATATAAAAATACTGATGAATTTTTATCATATTTTTATAAAAGAACTTTATTATATTTTAATTTTGGATTATGTATAAACTATTTATATCCAGAATATACTAATAAAAGTATAAAACATGAATCAATTTATGATTTATTAAATAAGAAACTATTAAATGTAACAAATTCAATTAAGAATTATAATTTTTCGTATAAAGTTAGTTCTAAATATACAATTTCACAACATATAATAAATTTTAATAAAAATATTGTTACAAATATTAAAAATAATAATATTTATTACTTGAATATTAATAAAACTAAATCAGTTAAATTTAAAGTTAAAAATATTAATAATAATTTAATTACGATGACAAATGATAATATTATAGATACAAAAATATATGAAATTTCCTATTATCCTAAGACATTTATAAAATTATTAAATAATAAAGCCCTTTATAATTATATTTCTACTAAACATAATTTATATGATATAGTAATAAGTAAACTTTATGGAAATGAAAAAAGTGTAAAATATAGTAATATATTTAAATATATTAATAACAATATTGAAAAAGAACTTGTATTAAAATATTTTACAGATTTAAATATTGAGAATAATGAAGGATATGAATATAAAAATGAATTATATGAATTAACTATTTTAAATATAAATAATAAAAAATATAATAATTTAATTAATAAATATTCTGATACATTTAAAAATAAATTAGAAATATTAAAAATATTATTTGAATATTATACATTTCCAATACAATATAATAAAAGATATTTAGATGATATATTTGAAAAACTTTTATATTTTTCTTTCAAGAATTATACAGAAATTGTTAAATTAATGAATGGAAAAATATATTTAGATACTGAAATAATTAAAATTATACCAATAAAATTAAAAACATTATATTTCAATATGTTAAAAATTTATTATCAAATGATGAAAGAAAATTCTTTTGAAAGTATTATTTTTAATTCAAAATTATATAATGATTATATTCATTATAAAGTTTTAAAAGTAATATTTAATTCTGATAATAAAGTAAAAGAATTAATTATGGAAGATGCGGTTAAATATAAAAAGATAAAAGAAATATTTATGAATAATATTATTTTAATACAATTATGTAAAAGATTAAAATGGAAAAATGTTTCCAGAAAATTAAATTATTTAGATGAATTATATAATAATAAAGAATATTTATTCTTTCAAGAAAGATTAAATAAAACAATTATACCAGAAAATTTTGATACACGATTGAAAAAGATTTTATATAATCCATTTGAAATGTTTAGATATTTGAGAAAGAAAAAAGATTTTATAAAATGGGTTAAATTTTTAAATGTTCATATATTAGATTTATATAACAATTCTATTAATGTTTTAGAAAAAGATTATCCAAAGTTAGGAACATTAATATATTTACTTTTAAATGTAAAAGAACAAAATTTAAAGGATGATAGTTATTTATTATTTATTAATTATTGTAGAGAAAATGAAAATTTAATATTATTTGATACAAGAATTAATTTACAAATTAGAGAAAAATTTAAATTTTTAAAAGTTCCTATTAATTTAGGATTTTTAGCAAAACATTTAACTCGGAATAATGAATCAATTATACAATTATCTAAAGAAGTTAAAAGTAAAGAAGATAATAAAATTAAAGAAATATCACACTTACAAGTTCAATTAGATCAAGTATCAAAAATAGCTTCAAATTATAATAAAAAATATTTAAAATATAAAGATAAATATTTAAAATTAAAAACAGAATCAAGTGTTGAAAGTCAAAGTAGTTTTTTAAAGTCTTCAATAAATAATATCTAAATATAAATCCATCAAGAACAAGGAAATATCTTATTAAATATTATAAATAATAATATAATATAATTTTATAAATTATATTATATGGTTAATTACTGAGATTACGGTAATGCTAATAAAAAAGTTAAAGAAACATATAAACTTATGAGAAAAAATCAAACTGTTTATTATGTATTACAAATGCATCAAAGATATTCAAATTATAATTTAAAAAAATCTATTTGGGAAGTTTTTGAAATTTTAAATGATTTTATAGATATTAGTGATCCAGATTGTTCTATTCCTAATTCACAACATGCTTTTCAAACTGCTGAAAAAATGAGAGAAGATGGATTTAATTTAGATAATAGTATTCCAAAATATAATTCAAAATATGGTATTTATGAACCAAATTGTGGTCTTGAAAATGTTTTAGTTAGTTGGGGTCATGATGAATATTTGTATAGAATATTAAAATATAATGAAGTTGATTTACCTGATGAAGCATTATATATAATTAGATTTCATTCACTTTATCCCCATCATCAAGAAAATGCGTACGAACATTTATTAGATGAATACGATGAAGAAAATTTAGAATATTTACAAACTTTACAACATTACGATTTATATACTAAATCATATAAGACTTACGATATAAATGAATTAAAACCTTATTATCAAAATTTAATTAATAAATATTTGAATGGTGGAGATTTATATTGGTAATATAAATTAAACAGTATAATTGGTTCCACAACTCTTACAAATTAATCTATAACTTCTAATAGATTTTTCTAATTTAAATCTTGTATTAGTACAAGAACAACTTTTACAAGATACAAAATTAGTAATATATTTTGAAATTGCCGAACTAATTTTATTAATTGCAATTTTATGTTTAATAACAACGCCATCATTTTTATTAGATGTTTTCCATGAAATTTCTTGACCAATTTCTTTAGTCAAAAATTCAATAATATGAATAGGTGGTCTTTTAAGAATTTTCATAATTGGTTTAGCATTTTCCCAGAAAGTATTAGTTGTTGTTATCTCTATAATAGGTTTGGGTACAACTAATTTATGTTTTACCATATTTGCTTCTAGTTCATCGTATACTTGAATTAACATTTCTTCAAATGACATTATAATATAAATTAATAATTATTATTAATTTATATCAATTTTTCTAAAAACAAAACTAATACTATTATAATAATAGCATCATGTAATTTTTATTCTGAATCATAATCTATTTCAGATTCAGAACTTTCAATATCACCAAATAATTCTTCTGTTATTTCATTAATTTTATAACATAAATCGGAATATATTTTCATCTTCTTTTTAAAATCATTTGTCTCTTCTAATAATTTTTCTAATTCATCAATATTATATTTTTTATATTTTTTTGATTTTTTAGGTTCAAAATTATTTAATTCTTTTATTAATTTGTTTGTTATTTCTTGTTGGTCTTTTATTTGATTTTTAATATTTTTCATACTATCAACCTTTTCTTTCATACTTTCAATATCAGATAAATTTTTTATATTATCATCAATTAATTGTAATTCTTTATTCATTATAATATATAAAATCCTACTTTTATATATTATTAAGTGTAATATTTAATGTATAGAAACAAAGTTACTAACTCGCAATTAAAACTTCCTTGGAAACAATATTTACTTTAAATTTATAATTATTCCATAAAACATCAATAGTTTTATATTTTATTAATTCTTCAGGTGTTTTTATTTTTACTTTATTAATATAAAAGGTTATGGGTTCTTTTTTATCTAATAAATCTAATTTATTATTCAAAGTTAAAATTTGTGTATTCAGTAATAATTTTAATTTTTCTTTATAATGAAGTGTATATCTTTCTATAAATATTGATGAGTTATAAAAATTAATATTTATTTTTTTAAGAATATTATTTTTATTTTGAATACTTTTATTTATTATATTCCAGTTTCTCTCTTTTATTAAATTTAAATCTCTATTTAATCTATTTCTACATTTAATTAAATTTTCTTTTAGGTTTGATATTATTGTTAATTTATTTAATTGATAGTCTAATAATAATTTTTGATATTTTTCTTTTCTTTTTTTAATATTGTTAATAAATTTAGTATTATGATCTATAATAAATTGAGCTGCTAATGACGGTGTTGGTGCAGAATAATCCGCAACTAAATCTAATAATGAAGTGTCTACTTGATGACCGATAGCACTTAAAACACATGTTTTTAAATTAAATACAACTTCTATTAATTCAGGGTGACTAAAACCAAACAAGTCTTCAAAACTTCCACCACCTCTTGTAATAACTATTAAATCATATTTTTCTAATTCGTTTTTATTATCTTTATTAATTAAATTATAACAAATATTTTTAGGACAGTTGATACCTTGAACTTTAACATTTAATACATCATAACCAACTTTACTATTATTATTTCTAATTGTAAAAAAGAAATCTTGTATAGCAGCCCCTGTTTCACTTGTAATTAATAATATTTTTTTAATATTATTAGGAACTTTTCTTTTATTCACATCTAAAAAATAACCTTTCTTTTCAAATTCTAATTTTATTTTTTCATACTTTTTGTATAATTCGCCTAATCCTTCTTTTTTATGAATTTTTTTTATCATAAAAGTCATCTTACCAGCTTTCTTATAATAATCTATTGTTCCTGAAATAGTAATTTTATCTCCATCATGTATTTCACTATTAAAATTAGATAAAACAGATTTCCATATAATACAATTAATATTTGTGAAATTATCTTTTAAGGATAAATAAAGATTACCATTGGATTTTTTTGGATTACTAACTTCGCCAATTACTTTAAAAATTTGATTAGGTAATGATGAACTGATTATATCTGATAATTCTTTTATTTCTATAATTCTTTTAGAATTATTTGATTTTTTCATTATAATAATATAAAAACATATTTTAAGTGAATTAATTTATGGGTTCTATAGTCCTGTAATTATTATACTTAATTAAATAAACAAATATACTAATTAAATAAATAAATGCGAAAACTGCCTTTAAAATTAAGAATACTAAATAATCACCCACATGATTTTCAACTTCTGATATAATTAAAATAATTATTGATATTATATTAAAATAAATTGATAACTTATTTGATAGTATTTTTTTAAAAGGTTTTGCGAAAATAATTAATAGTAAATATAATAAATTTAATATTAAGAGACTATAATTGTTTCCTAATTTCCAAAAATAAAAGAAACTTAAAAATATTCCAGTTAAATTTTTAATTATTAAATTAATAAAAACAAAACCTTTATATTTTGGTTCATAATATTTTATTAAGAAAGGCATTTTTAATCTATAACGTGATAATTTTTCACCATATATTAAATAAAATAATAATGAAGGTATACAAAAAACCACAGAACATAAAGTTAATAAATTACATAATTCTGGCCAAAATGTAGAATGATGTATATGCATTATTCTATTTAAATTCCATAAATATATAGGTAGATAATTTACTAATAAGAATTTTAGATTTTCTCTATACCATGTCCATTTATTTATACATTTTCTATTTTTTATTAAATAATATATTTGATAAAATACAAAACATAAGATCCAACTTAAAAATATATACCACCATTGATAATCATCTACCGTATTTAATAAACCCATTTCATCAGGCATACCAATCCAACCCATTAAGATCCAAGAAAAATATTTACTCCATAGAAATTGTTTAGATGAAATAATTAAACCAATAACTTCTAATGGATATAAAAATACTAAATTCTTTTCATAAAAAAAAGTAAGAAATATACTTCTTAATAAAAATAAACTACAAAATGATAATACTGTAATTAACATCTTTTTTATATTACTTAAATAAATTATTTATTTAAAAGAATATATACAAATTATATTAATGAGATTTAAAACAGGTAAGAGGTTAGATTTTAGTGATGTTCTTATTCTTCCTAAAAGAAGTACACTAACATCGAGAAGTCAAGTAAATTTAGTTAGACAATTTACTTTTAGAAATTCAAAAAGGTCTTGGGAAGGGGTACCTGTAATAGTTGCTAATATGGATACAACAGGGACATTTGATATGACAAGAGCATTATTTAAACATAGAATGATTACTTGTGTTCATAAGCATTATACAGTTGAAGAATGGAAAGATTTTTTATCAACTTTAGAAGATTCTAATTTTGATAATTTTTGTATTTCATCAGGTATTAGAGATCATGATTTTGAGAAATTAGATAACTTATTAAAATTAGATGAACGAATTAAATTAATATGTTTAGATGTTGCAAATGGTTATACACAATTTTTTATTGATAGAGTAAAAATGTTTAGAGAAAGATATCCTGATAAAATTTTAATTGCAGGTAATGTTGTTACATCTGAATTAGTTGAAGAATTACTTATTTCTGGTGCTGATATTATTAAATGTGGTATTGGTCCTGGTAGTGTTTGTACAACAAGAATTAAAACAGGAGTAGGTTGTCCACAATTAAGTACAGTAATTGAATGTGCTGATTCAGCACATGGATTAAAAGGTCATATTATAAGTGATGGTGGTTGTACAAATCCTGGAGAAGTATCGAAGGCTTTTGGTGCTGGTGCCGATTTTGTAATGTTGGGTGGTATGTTTGCTGGTCATAATGAATCTGCTGGCGAATTAGTTGAAGAAAATGGTTTTATGTATAAAGAATTTTATGGTATGAGTTCTTCTAAAGCAATGAACAAGTATAATGGTAAAGTTGCTAAATATAGAGCATCTGAAGGTAAAAGAGTATTAATTAAATATAGAGGTCATGTAGATGATACAGTTCAAGATATATTAGGCGGTGTTAGATCTACTTGTACATATGTTGGAGCTGAAAAATTAAAAGGGTTACCAAGAAGAACTACTTTTATTTTAGTTAATAATCAAAGTAATGAAGTTTATGGTTCGAATAGATAAAATAGTTTAAAAATAGTTTAAACAAAAAAAATATTATAAAAATATATATAATAATGGATTTAAAATTAAATCTTACTTCAAGACAAACTTATATGACTGTAGCACTTACTGCTTCTGCTTTATCGCTAACCGCATTATATTTTTCACCATTATCATGGTCTCGCGTAAAAAAAATTTTATATTTAGGTTCAAAAACGGATGATGTGGAAACTCAAACTGAAGAAAACAGTGATACTAAAGAAGAATCAACTGATTAATTTAATAACTTTATTTAAAATAATATTATTAAATTTAATTATATACTTTTACAGATTTTTCATATTGATTATATAATTCTAAAAATATCTTTTGAATTATAGTTGTATTAAATTTTGCTTTTTTATCAGTATAAGATTTACCTAATACTTTTTTAGATAAATCTTTTAGTTTCAAAAATTCATATTTATGAAAAAAGTTAATTGTATCAATTAAAATATACTTGTCAAAATTAATATAAGTACAAGTTCTAAAACATTCTACTTGTAATGTTTTAATATGAAATGGTAAATTATGTGATACAATAACACCAACTTTTTCTAAATCTTTTTCTAAATTTTTCATAATAACACAATTATCAACTCCTCTTTTTTCTGCTTTTTTTTGTTTAATACCGTGGATTTTAATTGCTTCTTTTTTAAAATTAATACACTTTGGTTTTAATATTTCTCTTACTTTTTTAATTACTTTAAATTCATTACCTTCTCGTGTTCCAATAATATAATTTAAAGCTACTAATCTTCCAAATTCAAATAAATTTTTTTTACTTACATTTTCATCTGTATTATGTAATCCATTTGTTTCAGTATATAATATACAAATTTTACGTGTCATTAATATATAAGGTTATTATCTATTTATATTTAAATATCAAATTTTATATATTATTAAATGTTACCCAGAGAAATAGAAGAAGGGAATAGAGAATATAAAAGATATTTATGTGGTTTAACAAAATTTAGATTTGAGGGTTTATTAA
>ERZ1046740.3003-NODE-3003-length-10418-cov-4.255138_pt1 | contig 10418 bp, 8 predicted proteins | sample MGYA00383093_ERZ1046740 | MGnify/ENA primary metagenome ERZ1046740 (study PRJEB29581, sample SAMEA5548363) | metagenome | biome: marine; feature: coastal; material: water | depth 25 m | study: Short-term variability in the microbial, nano- and picoplankton...
GGAAGAGCAAGGTCATTTCGACCTCGAAGTGGTTGGCAGTGACCACCAAGGAATCGTGCGCGATGTGTTTAAGGCGCTGGCGGCGGCCGGTGTAAACGTCGAAGAGCTGAGCACCAAGACCACGAATGCGCCGGAATCCGGGCGTTCACTGTTCAGGGCGCGAGCGCGTCTGGCCTGTGGCCCGGGAGTGGACCGCGATGTGATTCAACAGAATCTGGAAGCGATTGCTCAAGACCTGATGGTCGATGTACGCTTGCTGGATTAGTCGTTGTAGGCGGATGGACAAAAAGAGCGCGGCTTTGCAGCACGCGCTCTTTGGTTTTCTGAAACTGTCGATTGAGTTACTCGCCGTGCGTATGTAGGCGTGCGGCTTCGATTTCCAATGCGCTGTAGTGGCGGTTGATGCGTTTGATCTCGATTTTCATCAGCAGTGAGATGATCAGTGCGATCACGAAGGCGCCGCCGAAGACGTAGAGACTGCCCTGGTAGCTATGGGTCTTTTCGTAGACGTAGGCGTTGAGCATGGGGCCGACGATGCCGGCACAGGACCATGCGGTGAGGATGAAGCCGTGGATGGTGGGCATTTCCTTGAGGCCGAAGAGGTCGCTGATGTAGGCCGGAATACTTGCGAATCCACCGCCGTAGCAGGAGAGGATCAGGAAGGTGACTGCCATGAAGGCGATTGGTGCTCCGGTGAGATTTGCCAACAGCGGGAAGGCGACGATCTGAATCGCGAAGAAGGCGACATAGGTATTCGAGCGGCCGATGAAATCGGAGAACGAGGCCCAGATGATGCGGCCGAGTCCGTTGAACAGTGAGATGCCCATGACGAGCAAGCTGGCCATGCCGATGGGCAGGCGGACCATTTCGTAGCCCATTTTCTTGGCGGTCGCGATCACGGCGATGCCACAGGAGACGTTGATGAAGAGCATTAGCCAGAGTCCGTAGAAGCCGGGGGTGCGGATGGCCTGCATCGCAGTCATTTCGCCGTTGGGCTTGATTGACTTGGCCTTCTTCGGATCCGCTGCAACGAATTGATCCGCATAGCCTTCAGGCGGGGGTGCGATGTAAAGTGCGCTGGGCACCATCACGCAGAAGTAAATGATCCCGAGGAACAGGAAGGCGGTGGCAATCGACTTCTTGTCGTAAATCAGGGTGGCGCGATAGTTGTCGGTGGTTTCTTTGAGCGTGGCGTACTCTTCGCTTTCGGTTTGTTGTGCGCGGTAGAGCTCGGCGGCCTTTGCGCTTTGCGCCTTGAAGGATTCGAGGCTGGGTGCGCCTGCGATGAGGAGTTGTGCGGCGGCCGGATCTTCCGCGAGTGTTTGTAAATAGTCGTAGGTTTTAACGTCCTGGTGTAGGATGATCTCCGCCTGGGTCGGCACGAATTGGTCAATGAGTTTCGCGCAGATCAGGCCACCGAAGCCGAAGCCCATGATGGCGAGACCGGTGGCGAGGCCGCGGCGATCCGGGAACCATTTGACCAGCGTGGAAACAGGTGAGATATACCCGAGGCCGAGACCGATGCCGCTGACCACACCGAAGAACAGGTAGAACATCGGGAGGCTCTCGTACCAGCAGGCGGCGGCGGAGCCGATCAGGCCGGTGGAAAAGAAGACCGCGGAGAGCAGGCCACCTTTGGAGGCACCTTTGCGCTCGATGAATCGCCCTAGAAAGGCGGCCGAGATACCAAGAAAGAAGATGGCGATGCTGAACGCCATCGAGGTCTTGGTGGAGGACCAGCCGAAGGTATTTTCGAGGGGCATCTTCCATGCGCTATATGCATAGACGGAGCCGATTGAGACGTGTAGACCGACTGCCGAGGCAGCGATCAGCCAGCGATTTTTTGTTTTCATGAGATGCAGGGACGTAGGGCCTTCGCTTGAGGAGGCCGCGTAGGCAGATTGATGCGGTGCGGCATCGAGCAAGCTCGAGCCCTACCATGTAATTTGAGTCAGTGTGCTTACGCGACAGCTTCGACGCCGTGGCGGGCGAAGATTGCTTTCGCGGTTTCGACCTGAGCCGTGGTTGGTGTCGGTGTGTTCTTCAGGTTGTAGGGAATGCCGGACTTGGCATATTTATCCTCGCCCATTTTGTGGAAGGGCAGGATCTCTACGCGTTCGACATTGCCGAGTGTGCTGACGAATTCCGCGAGGCCGTCGATGTTGCTTTCGGCGTCAGTGAGGCCGGGCACAAGGACGAAGCGGATCCACACTTTTTTGTTCATCGCGTCGAGGCGCTTGGCGAACTTGAGTGTTTGATCGACGCAGACGCCGGTCGCGAACTTATACGTCATCGGGCTGAAGCTCTTGATGTCGAGCAACACCAAATCTGTCAGTTCGAGGAGTTCGTCGCTGGCCTTGTGCCCGACGAACCCGGAAGTATCCAGCGCGGTGTGAATGCCTTCGTCTTTAGCCATCTGGAACATCGCTTGTACGAAGGCCGGCTGCATCAGTGGCTCGCCGCCGCTGATGGTCAGCCCACCGTTACGGATAAAGCTCTTGTATTTCTTAACGTCGGCAAAGGCGTCTTCTGCGGAGGTCAGCTCGCCAGCCGGTTTGCCCTGGGCATCCGGGTTGTGGCAATACTGGCAGCGCAGTGGGCAGCCGTGTAGAAACAGGATATAGCGAAGGCCCGGGCCATCGACCGTACCACAGGTTTCAACCGAGTGGATGTAGCCCGAGCTGTCGCGATACGGTGTCGCGCATGCGCGCGTTTCGTAAGTGCAGGTGGTGGGGGCTTCCATGGTTGCGTTCATAATATTGGTTCCTCAATGGCCCCCGCCGAGGCAACCGATGGTTGCTCAGTGGGGGCAGTTGTGTTGGGGGATTAAATAATCTCGTGGAAGGTCCGTGTAATCACGTCCATCTGCTGCTCCTTGGTGAGCTTGATGAAGTTCACCGCGTAACCGGAGACACGCACAGTGAGCTGTGGGTATTTTTCCGGATGCTCCATGGCGTCGAGCAGCGTTTCCTTCTCGAAGACGTTCACGTTAATGTGGTGTCCTTCTTCGCCGAAGTAGCCGTCGAGGATGTTTCCCAGGTTGGCGACTTGATCGGGCTGTGTTTTGCCGAGTGCCTTCGGGACGATCGAGAAGGTATAAGAGATACCGTCCTGTGAGTGTTCGTAAGGAAGCTTGGCGACCGATGCCATCGATGCGATCGCTCCCTTTTTATCGCGGCCGTGCATTGGGTTGGCACCCGGTGCGAAGGGCTCGCCAGCCTTACGGCCGTCTGGAGTGCTACCTGTCTTCTTACCATACACGACATTCGAAGTGATGGTGAGGACGGACTGTGTCGGGATCGCGTTACGATACATTGGCTGCTTGCGGACCTTGTCCATGAAGCGTTCGACGAGGTCTGTTGCAAGTGCGTCAACACGGTCGTCGTTGTTGCCGTATGCTGGATAGTCGCCGATTACTTCGTAGTCGACTGCGAGGCCCTCTGCATTGCGGATCACTTTGACCTTGGCGTGCTTGACGGCAGAGAGTGCATCGGCGCTAACGGAGAGGCCGGCGATGCCGCAAGCCATGGTGCGCATGACGACTTTGTCGTGGAGCGCCATCATGATGTTTTCCGGAGAATACTTATCATGCATGTAGTGGATGATGTTCAGTGCTTTGACGTATGTCTCAGCGACCCATTCCATCATGCTGTCGAAGCGAGCCATCAGATCGTCGAACTCCAGATAATCGCCCGTGAACGGATCGCTTTCAGGTGCGACTTGCACGCCGCTCTTCTCATCCTTGCCGCCGTTGATTGCGTAGAGCATGGCTTTTGCGAGGTTGGCGCGGGCGCCGAAGAACTGCATTTGCTTACCGATACGCATTGCGGAGACACAGCAAGCGATGCCGTAGTCGTCGCCCCAATACTTACGCATGAGGTCGTCGTTCTCGTATTGGATGGAGCTGGTTTCGATCGAGACCTTGGCACAGAAATCTTTGAAGCCTTGTGGCAACTCTTGCGCCCAAAGGACTGTGAGATTCGGCTCTGGAGCGGGTCCGAGATTGTAGAGTGTTTGCAGGACACGGAAGCTGGACTTGGTGACGAGCGAGCGGCCATCTTCGCCCATGCCGCCGATACTTTCAGTCACCCACGTCGGGTCGCCGGAGAACAGCTCGTCGTAGTCAGTGGTACGGATGAAGCGCACGATGCGCATCTTCATCACCAAGTGGTCGATGATTTCCTGAGCTTGTTCTTCATTGAGTGTGCCTTCGGCGAAATCACGCTCGAAGTAAACGTCGAAGAAGGTCGCGGTGCGGCCGAAGGACATGGCTGCGCCGTTTTGATCCTTCACTGCGCCGAGGTAGCCGAAGTAGGTCCATTGCACGGCTTCTTTTCCGTTTTGGGCAGGAAGTGAAATGTCGATGCCGTAGGCAGCGGCCATGGTTTTAAGATCTTTCAGGGCCTTGATTTGGTCCTGTGTCTCTTCACGCTCGCGCATCCAATCTTCGCTGAATGCGTCGTTGTTGCTGTCTTTGATCTGCTTCAGCTTGTCGGCGATGAGGCGATCGACGCCGTAGAGCGCGACGCGGCGATAGTCCCCGATGATGCGGCCACGGCCATAGCCATCCGGAAGGCCTGTGACGATGCCTGCGCTGCGTGCTTTACGGATCTCATCCGTGTAGCAAGCGAAGACACCGTCGTTGTGGGTCTTGCGGTGCTTTTGGAAGATTTCCAGTGTTGTCGGATCCATGTCCCGGCCATGGGCTTGCAGCGCCTTTTGGGCGATACGGTAGCCGCCGTAAGGAAGCATTGCGCGTTTGAGCGGTGCATCGGTTTGCACGCCGACCACAGTTTCGAGGTCTTTGTTGATGTAGCCCGCGCCGTGAGAGGCGACGGTGCCAACGACCTTGGTGTCGGCATCGAGGACGCCGCCCGCGTCAAGCTCTTGAGCGAGCAGAACTTTTAGTTCGTCCCAGAGTTGGTTGGTCTTGGCTGTTGGGCCTTTGAGGAAAGCGTAGTCCCCTTCATAGGGTACGTAGTTCTTCTGGATGAAGTCGCGGACGTCGATTTTGTCCTGCCAGTCTCCATTTTCGAAGGTGCGCCAAGCGTTTGCTTGTGTCGCGGCGTTTTCTTGCGCTTGTGCGGTAGTATTAGTTGCAGTTGGCATGGTCGCTCCTGTGATTGCGGTTTTGTAGTATTGAGAGTGCCCGAATTGGGCTGTGTATTAAATTTGTTAATCGCGGTGTATGATCGAAGCAGCTTAGCTTATCGAGCGCAAAGGGACTTACTGGCCTTTAAATAAGCTCTGCTAATGGATTTTATGATTTTCGGCTTAGCGCGCCGTGCCTCTTGTTGGCGGGTCGAGGGGTGGTTATGCAGTGGGCTCTGGAAGTGCTGTGAATGCAGGCCTGATTGGGGTTTGTGCTCAGAATAGCATTGCAGTGTTCTCTACACGCATGTTTTAACTAACGCATTAATAAATTAGGGTTTAAACTGTGCTGGTTGTTATGCTTGTTTTGAAAAAACGGAATTTCTGGCTTTGCAGTGTCGTCTTGCTGTTCAGTGCGTTTGGAGTGTGCACTGCGGAATATCGCGTTTTTAAGAGTGATGATGGAGTCGAGCTGGAGGCTGAGATGGTCTCATGCAAGCAGGGCGTCTCCGTTTCTGTACGTCGGCGTGACGGTCGGTTGTTCAAGGATGTGCCATGGACGCGGTTTTCCGTAAAGGATCGCAAATACTTTGCGGACTGGGCGAAGGCCGAGGCGGCGAAAGTTGAGAATGCCGAGTTGGATGCGGATGCGCGGATCAAGGTGACGGTGCTTAAGGGGCAGGATGATGACTTTAACGACTATGGAGATATTGATGACCATGTCGTGCAGTTTGAGCCGCGTGTCATCATTGATAGTGATGAAAAAGATCGCACTTTTACCGGAGTCTCTGGTGTGCTCGTGATGATCGGGCAGGGCTATCTGAGGAAAAGCGAGTATGTGGTATTGAAGCGTCAGGAATTTACGCTGGATTTGCCTGCGGGAGAGGAGATACGCTGGACTGGGAAGCCGTTTAAGTGTAGTTATGATCCCGATTATGGTGGCTATGAATACGGCGGTTACGTGCTGGTCCTGAAAAACCGGGACGATGAGATCGTTTTCACCAAGTCCTCCAAGACGCTTTGGGGGCGCAATGCGAAGGATATTATCAATGCGAAACTGAAGCAGGGTTACGACCGCGAGTTTAAATACGGCGAACAGCTCTATACGACGTATGGCTTGCCGGGCTATGTGCGCTAGTCGAAGCGGGCGTGCTGTTTTTGGGTGGGCATTCCGGGGTTTCAAAATTACCGACTCGGAGGGACGGTTTGATTAAACTTCCAGTTCCGGCGAGTATTTGCCAAGAGCTGCTTTGGAGCTCATCTCTGCGCGGTGCAGCAGCGCGGCTTGTGTGGCCGGGATATTGGCATTATTCCCGTTCCATGCATGTAGGGCGGATTGTTGCAGGGCCCGGCCGAATGAGAAACTCAAGGCCCAAGGGTAGCTTCCCTTTGAGTTGATGGCATTCAGGTTCCCGGTGGCCTCTTGTTCGGTTTGGCCGCCAGAGAGAAACACGATCCCCGGCACTTGTTTGGGGACTGTGGCTGACAGGCATTTCAAGGTGAATTCAGCGATTTGATCCATGCCGGCTTGCTCGGGGCAATCCTTGCCGGAAACGACCATATTCGGCTTCAGGAGTATTCCGGGTAGAGTGACGCCTGCTGTTGCGAGGGCGTCAAAAACGGTGCTGAAGGTTTTTACCGAAATCTCATAGCAGGTTTCAATCGTGTGGGCGCCGTCCATCAACACTTCGGGTTCGACGATCGGCACCAGTCCGGCGTCTTGGCAGATGTGGGCATACTTCGCGAGTGCGTTGGCGTTGGCCTGTATGCAGTCGTCGCTGGGGATTCCGTCGCCGATGGTGATGACGGCCCGCCATTTTGCGAAGCGGGCGCCGAGCGAGTTATAGCGCACGCAGCGTTCCGCCAAGCCATCGAGCCCCTTGGTCAGTTTTTCCGCGGCTGATTGTTCCATGGGATGCGCACCCTGATCCACTTTGATCCCCGGGATGATTCCCTTGGATTCAAGGATTCCGGATAGCCTGCGCCCATCCTCGGTTGTCTGCTCCAGTGTTTCCTCAAACAGAATGACTGCTGAGATAAACTGCTCCAGGCCCGCGGTCTCAAACAGGGCCTGGCGGAAATCCCGCCGATGCGTTTCGGTATTTCCCTGCCCGATCAATGCCAGGCGCTTGGCCATGGTCGGGGTGCTTTCATCCGCCGCGAGAATTCCTTTCCCGGCAGCGACGATGGCGTTTGCGGTGGCGGCTAGCTGTTCCTTGTTCATGGCAAGGTTTTGGTGTGGATGTGGGCGGAGCTTTTGGTGGCACTGTACGTGCCTCCAGGCTACCTAGCTTAAGGCGGTTGGGGCGCTTCGCAATCCTCCGGCGGCTTTTATCTGGTCAGTCCACTAGTCGTAGCGCGCGTGCATCGCGGCCAGAGGGAAGTTCTTGCCCGGGCAGATGGTTTGCTCGCCCTTGAGTTCGCGGTGACCGGCGAATTGTGTCTTCTTTTTCAGGACTTCGCCTTGCAGCCAGTCCATGAGTTGGGTGAACGCGTCGAGCTGTTTTTTGCTGGGATGTGTCTTTTCAAAATTGCCGATCAGGCAGATGCCGATCGCGGTGAGATTGAGTTGGTAGCTTTTCACGTGGCCGCCGAGCAATTGCTTCGTCCAGCGCGGCCCGACTTCGATTTCGCCGTCGCCGGAGTCGATCCCATTGCCGATGAGGAAGTGGTAGGCGAGCCCGTTTTGCATGCCGCGTTGGCGGTGGGCGACATCGTATTTTTTCGCGTTGCCGTATTTGATCGCGCTGTGGTGCACGACGATGCGCTGCCAGTTATCGCGACGCACGTTGATCTTGGCAGTGGCGGCGCGGGCGTGGGATAAGAGGTCCTCCGTGCTGATGAGTGGCGGGACTTGTAATTTTTGTCCGACACGGATCACGTCGCTGGTGAGATTGTTGGCGCGTTTGAGGTCGCTAACGGAGATGCCGTGGATGAGTGCGATGCCTCCGAGCGTGTCGCCTTTCTGCACGGTGTAGCTGGTCGCAGTCGCCTGTGCGAATACCTGTTGCGCGAGGGCGGAGCATCCTGCAGCAGCCAAAAGAGCGGTGCGGGTAAATTGTCGTCGAGTAGGTTGCATGGGGGCGTCGTTACCAGGGTGACAGCCAAACTGCATATTTTGTGCCCGCTGTAAAGAAATGGGCGACTTCTCAGGGCTCGCCAAGCGCGGATTATGCCTTTTCAGTGCGACCATACTATGAATTCCCTCCGTCATTTTCCATTGGGTGAGCCGTTTCCGGCGAGTCCGCATGCAGTTGCCAGTAGCCTACCCACAATGGCAGATGTGCGTGGCTATGAAGAAAAAGATCCGCGTGTGCTGGATGCGCTGCGCTCGGGATATCCGCGTTTCGTGGTGCATGCCTATGTGGGTGAATTGATCGATTTGTTTCTACAACGTGAGGGGCTGGTTGGGCGCTCGGCTGTCTTAGTGGTGACGCAACACGCCGTGCAGGATTTGTTGGAGTATGTGAATGCTGGGGCCGCCGTGGGAGTGGTTGCGGTCGATGACGGCCTGCAGTTGGTGCACTGCGATGCAAGTGATCCGGACCTGGTGCACAATGTTCGCAAATATGTGCAGCATGTGGGCTGTGGCGTGTCGTCGCGGCAGGCGGAGGATTTGTTGGTGCGGTTTGGACGTTTGCCAGAGGCGCATGTGGAGTCGCTTGTTGAGAATGATGCGGGGCCAGAGGTCGAGGGGCGTTTGGCCGAGTTGTATGGCTGTCGCGAGACGGATGTGTGGGTGTGCTCGTGTGGGATGAGTGCCTTCTATGCAGGCTTTCGTGCGGTGCAGGCTGTGCAATGCAGTCGCGGGCGCACACATTGGATTCAATTGGGGTGGCTGTATCTCGATTCCGGTTGTGTGCTAAAGGAATTTTTGAGCGATGGTGAAACGTTGGAGTATTGTTATGACGTGAATGATACCGATGCGCTGATTGAAAAGTTGGCGTCTTTGGGGGAGACGTTGGCGGCGGTGGTGGTTGAGTGTCCAACCAATCCGCTGGTTCAGATCTGTGATTTGAAGCGCGTGTCGGAGGCCGTGCATGCGAATGGGGGCGCGTTGATTGTCGATCCGACGGTGGCATCACTCTATAATATGGATGTCTTGCCGTATGCGGATGTGCTGGTGAACAGTTTGACGAAGTATGCGTCGTATGAGGGCGATATCATGATTGGTTCGTTGGCGCTCAATGCGCAGTCGCCATATTATAGAGATCTGCTATTGGGGATTTCGGAATGTCATGTGCCGCCGTATGGCCGTGACTTGCAGCGCCTCGCATATGAGATGCGGGATGCGCCTGAGGTTGTGTCGCAGATGAATGCGAATGCCTCGCGTTTGGCTGAGCTCTTGCGTGCTCATCCCGCAGTCGGCGCCGTTTACTATGCCAGCGCTTCGCCGCATTATACTGAGGTTGCGCGGGGGGCGGCATCGGGCGGTGCAATGGTCTCGATTGAATTGGTGGGGTCGATGGAGCGGTTTTATGATAAGGTTGCTGTAATGAAAGGGCCTAGCTTTGGCACGCGCTTCACGCTGCTTTCGCCATTTATGTATCTGGCGCACTACGATCTAGTGACTGAAGATGAGGGGCGTGCCTTTCTGCGTGAAGTCGGTCTCGATCCGCAATTAATAAGGATTTCCGTCGGGACGGAGCCTTATGAGGCAATCGAAGCGGTCTTTATCGAGGCGCTGGATTATAGCCTGCTGTAGTATTCTTTTTCTTCTGCTGATTCTATTATGGTTCCCATTTCTGTTATTCGTCATCCAAAAGAACGCCGTAGTAAGTGTAGTCTGACGCCGTTGGAGGGGCGCGCTGGTATTGACTTCTTTCGCGCACGTCCGGATTGGACCTTCGATATGACTGGCTTTACGGTGCTCGCCTTGGGTGCGCCCGAGTTGTCAACCGAAGATGCGGGACGCCCTCTGCTATTGCTGGACAGCACGTGGCGTTTGTTGCCGCAAATTGAGGCCTGCCTGCACGGGGAGGGCGTGCGACGCACGTTACCTGCTGTGCCGACGGCGTATCCGCGTATCAGTAAGATCGCGGATAATCCGATGGGCGGCTTGGCTTCGGTGGAGGCGTTGTTCCTGGCAAAGCTAATGCTGGGGGAGCGCGACGATGCGTTGTTGGCCGACTATTATTGGCGCGATGTGTTCTTGGAGAACCTAAAGCGTGCTGATTTATTAACTTAGAGTGGCCGTGCGCGGTTAATTCGAGCTGCGATGTTACTTGAATAGGGTCGAGTAGTGGAATTTATAGACTTTAAGCCATTGTTGTTGAGGGTGTTGTGCGTTTAAAAAATAAAAGTGTGATAATTGTAAAAAAGAGCTT
>ERZ1046740.3006-NODE-3006-length-10414-cov-4.090260_pt1 | contig 10414 bp, 8 predicted proteins | sample MGYA00383093_ERZ1046740 | MGnify/ENA primary metagenome ERZ1046740 (study PRJEB29581, sample SAMEA5548363) | metagenome | biome: marine; feature: coastal; material: water | depth 25 m | study: Short-term variability in the microbial, nano- and picoplankton...
CGATGCTGTAAACGGTCGAGATGTGGATCGTGCCGCTGATCACTTTCTTCATCTCTTGCAACTCGCTGTTCAGCTTGTCGTAGAGGTAGAGAATCTCCTTGGCGGATTCGTACAGTTTCTGTCCTTCGCGCGTCAGGCGGAACTGTTTCTGACTGCGATCAACGATGAGAATATTGAAATGCTTCTCCATTGCACGTAGTTGTTGGCTTACCGCAGATTGTGTGATTCCGTTTAACTTTGCGGCACGCGAGAAACTTTCGCTCTCTACAAGGTCGGAAAAAATCTTAAAATTTTCAATATGCATGTAATTGTGTATAACTGCACCTAATGGACATGCAAGGCTATAAACAGTATTTCTTATTTTAAATTTCAAGATTAATATCTCTGCTAATAATATTATGATTTCATTTGAAGCATTTGAAGATAATTTGAGACAGGTAAAAAGTCGTATTGAAGCGGCTTGTCTGCGTGCGGGACGGGCGGTTGAAAGTGTTCAACTCCTTCCTGTCACCAAGAACCATCCGGTGGATGCCGTGTTGTATGCCGCGCGTGCGGGGCTGATGGGCGTGGGTGAGAACCGTGTGCAAGAGGCCGGTGAGAAGCATGCGCTGGATCCTGCGGCGGTGCGCTGGGAGTTGATTGGGCATTTGCAGTCGAACAAGGCGAAGGATGCGGTGGCGATTTTTGATCGGGTACAGTCGGTCGATTCACTCAAGTTGCTGAACCGGCTCAATCGTTATGCCGGTGAGGCGGGCAAGACGCTGCCGATATTGCTACAGTGTAATACCGGTGCCGACCCGAATAAACACGGCTTCAGTGTGAGCAATATGGAGGCCGCGCTGGAGGCCGCACTCGCGGCGCAGCATTTGCGCGTCGACGGGTTGATGACGATTGCGCCACTTGACGATGATCCGGATGTGGCGAAAGCAGCCTTCGAAGGTCTGCGGGAACTGCGTGATCGCCTAGCAGCGAAATATTCCGTCCCGCTGGCTGAGCTCTCAATGGGCATGACGGGGGATTTGGAAGTCGCGATTGCAGCGGGGTCGACTCAGATTCGCGTGGGCACCGCGCTGTATGGTGCGCGGTCGTATTAGTGAGTGCGGCTATACTGATTCAAATAACACGTTGGGATTGAATTATTGCTACGCCATCTTCGTCTGCCATAATTGATTGCTTCACCATCTCCACTTAATACCGTCTGGCAAATTTTCTCTAGTATCAGGTGGAATCGGCTCGTCTCGAAGCGGCATACCGACTTAGTCTATATGCTTACATTCTGAAATGAACGCAGTGGACACCGAAAAAACCTATACTCTTCAAGATCTGGAAACGACAGAATTTGACGGCACACCGTTGGCTGTGATCGGTCACCCGGTTCAGCATTCCGTCAGCCCCGCGATGCACAATGCGGCGTTGTCGAAATTGGCCGGTATCGAATCGCGATTCAAAGACTGGGCCTATTATCGCTTCGATATCGCTCCGGAGGACTTTGCGCGGGCATTACCGCTTTTTCATAAGCGCAGTTTTCTCGGTTTGAATTTGACCATTCCGCATAAGGTGCAGGCCATGGATTTGATCAAGGGGGTGTCACCCGATGCGGAATGTATGGGCGCGGTGAATACACTGGTTTGGGATGAATTGGGCTACGATGGCTTTAATACCGACGGCTACGGCTTGTCGCGCGGGCTTGAAGTGGATCTCGGAGTTTCTCTCAAGGATGCGAATGTTATTTTGCTCGGCTCGGGAGGGGCGGCTCGGGCGGCAGCCGTACAGTGCGTGCTTGCCGACTGTGCACGGCTCGATGTGGGCAACCGCACGCCGGAGCGTCTAAAGGATTTGATGGCAGTGCTCGACGGCATGCCCGGCGGTGACCGGGTTCAGACTTTTGCACTGAGCGAGTTGCCTAAAGACTTACCGGACAATGGAGTGGTGGTGAACGCGACTTCCCTGGGCTTGAATGCCGGGGACCCCGCTCCGATTGACGTGGCGCAACTGCCCGATGGTTGGAAGGTCTACGATATGATTTATAATCCATCGGCCACCGCTTTGCTGCAGCAAGCTGACGCACGCGGCTTGCCGATCGCCAATGGTTTATCCATGCTGATCCATCAAGGCGCGCGGTCGCTTGAGATTTGGTCGCACGCCAAGGTCGATGCCCATGCGATGATGACCGCGGCCTGTCACGCTTTGAAACTTCCGCCCCGCTATGATTGATACTTTTTTATTTATGAACGAAGAGTTCCCCTGGTTGTTTGCGACATTCAGCTTTATTTTCGGAGCGATTACCGGAAGCTTTCTAAATGTCTGCATCTATCGCATTCCAGAAGGCCGTTCGGTCGTCTTTCCCGGCTCGACCTGTGCCTGTGGGCAGCCGATCGCTTGGTATAACAATATCCCGATTCTGACCTGGTTGTTTTTGCGCGGCCGGGCGAGCTGCTGTGGCCAAGCGTTTAGTGTGCGTTATCCAGCGATTGAAATGCTTACGGGCGTGCTCTTTTATGCATCGTGGGTCGTGCATCCGCCGGTGGTGGCGATCATTGGGTTCCTCTTCATCGCGTTTTTGATTTGCGCCACTTTTATTGACTTTGACCACATGATCATCCCCGACCGTTTTTCGATCGGAGGTATGGTGGTCGGTGTGGTGCTCTCGTTCGTTTTCCCCGCGCTGCATGGCGTGGAGGGACCGCCGATTGTCGAAAATATCCAATCCGGCATTCTCTCGATCATCGGAGCACTGCTCGGTGCTGGGCTGGTCTATTGGATCGCAGTGCTCGGTGAGATCGTCTTTCGTAAGCCGGCGATGGGTGAGGGCGATGTGAAATTTGTCGGCTTTATCGGTGCGTTCTGCGGATGGCAGGGGGCGGTATTTTCCATGTTCGGCGGGGCCTTTGTCGGTTCGATCGTCTTGCTGCCGATTCTTTTGTTGGGGCGCATCTTCGGGTGGGGCTCGCCTTCGGCCGATGCGAGTGAAAGTGCTTCGTCGAGCGAAGACGCTGAAGAGCCTGTTCAATTTGGGGCACAGGTGCCGTTCGGCCCGATGCTGGCTGTGGCCGGACTGATTTATTTCCTGGGTTTCGACCTCTATGTGGATGCGTATTTTGCAGAGTTCGCGGCATCGATCCTCGGGCTATAAACGATTTTCCGATATAAATATTTTTTGTGGCTATCTCACGACAAACTGATTCAGAAGAATTTCTCATCGTCTGCATGGCGTATTGTATGACTTGGGAACTGGCCGGTTCGCGGGCTCGCGGTTATTGGGAGGGGATACACTCATTTGTCGCCGGTGAGAATGATCTGGATGAACGCCAGCGTTGGATGCTCGAGCTCTACGAGGAAGGGCCGCCTTCTGCTCAGGAGGAGCGCTCCATTCGTTCGCGGATCGATGTATATTTGATTCAACCGCGGGATGTTGCCTACTTTCGAAGTGGTATTTTAAACCTCTTGCCCGAGACGCTGCGCGAGGCGGCTGCGGTCCATAGTTTTATGCGCGGTCTGGCGATGCCGCCGAGTGACTATGGGAAATTGAAGTCTTGGGTGATGAACTGGAAGCTGGCCCGGTTTAAGGCGCCGCAGGTCCGTGCTTTACCGCTGGCGGAACGCGAGGTGGATTTTAATCGTTTTCTTGAGTTGCCCTATTTCGTCGAGAGCTTTCGTCAGTTTTGGCGGGTCGCTCCGAAGATGAGGAGTAATCGGCGCACACGTGTTTTAGTCTGTATTGGTGCCGCGTTGAGCCAGATGGTTCGAGTCGATGATACGGTGGATTTCGATCTTTGGACGGATCGGTTGGCGGCTGTCTGCCACTTGACCGGGCAAACCAGACATGACCTGCGCATCTTAATAGATGAAATGGCTGATGTTTCTTATGATGTGCAGGAGTTGGCTTATCGGCTCTTTGTCGATGCCAGAGAGATTGACCAGCAGAACCTGATGAACTTTATCGAACGCTATAGTGATGAGCTGTCGGATCTCGCACCCGAGCTCGCGCGCGGTATGCAGTTTGACGCGAAGTAGCCGGGACTTGGGCGGCGGCTCGATTGACGGTTAGCGTTCGAGCGTCTCTTCAATCGCGTTTTGCTGGCGGGCGATGTCGTGCAGCGTCACGATGCCGAGGAGCTTGGCCGGATCTTTTCGACTGACGATCGGAGCCTGAAGCACGTCTTTGATCACAAGTGTATTGGCCGCGTCGCGGATGGAATTGTCCGGGTAAATTTCGATGATCCTGTGTCCCTCGACCCACTCGCTGATCGTCTGCGCATCTTGTGCGGCGGCCATTTCTTCGAGTTCGTGATGGGTGATCACGCCGAGGAGCTCTTGGGAGTTTAGATCGGCGATGACCGGGTAGCCGTGGTGCTTGTGTCCCGCGTTTTTGATCCGTTCTAGATTTTCCTGCGCATTAAAGGCCCCGACCACCGTGCGGCAGTCGTGGGTCATAATCGTGCTGACAGGGAGGTTGCGCCAGTCTTGCTCGCCTCGATAGGCGGGGAGTTTTTTCAAGCTGATGCCATCCTGCAGCAGAAGCGCGTCGTAGATCGGCACGGTGCGCAGCTTGGCAGAGATAACGTAGGCGAGGAAGTTGCCCACCATCAGAGGGAGAATCAGTGAGTAGTTGGCCGTCATCTCAAAGATGATGATGACAGATGTCATGGGGCATCGGATGACTGCGGCGAAGAAGGCACCGGTCCCAAGTAGTGCGGCACCCGCCGCAACGGATGGATCCGCCCCTAAGAAATGAACGAGTGCGACGCCGAAGAGGCCGCCGAGCATACTGCCGATGAAAATAACCGGAGCGAAAATGCCCCCACTACTACCGGAAGCATAGCAGATCGCGGTTGCCGCCAACTTGCCAATGAGCAGGAGCAAGAGCACCACCCAGGTGAGCTGCCCGTTGAGTGCCGCATTCAAATCGGTATAACCGATACTGAAAACGCCAAGGTGTCCGCCGCTGAGGTGTAGGACCGTGACCCCCATGAGGCCCACGCTGAGTCCGCCGAGTGCCGGTTTCGCCCAGTTCGGCATGCGCTGCCATTGTTTGAACTGTGCGCGCAGGCGTAGGAGTGATTCAGTGAACAGGTGGCCCAGCAGTCCGGCTGCGGGGCCCATAATCAGACAGATCAGCATCCACCACGATGTCGTGAAAAAGGTCGTGTCCGCTTGGAGTGCTGCGTGTTCACCGAGGAGCGTGCGCTCCACCACCGCGGCGACGACCACGGCGATGAGAATGCCACCGAGGGCCTTACTGCTGAAATTATCGAGTAACTCCTCGAAGACAAAAGTAATCGCTGCGATCGGCGCGTTGAAGGCTGCCGAGATGCCGGCACCCATGCCCACCGGAATCATGGCTTGCACGCGCAGTTTTCCCAGCCCGAACAGTCGGCCTAGTTTTGACGAGACCGCGCTGCAGATATGCACCGTCGGACCTTCGCGCCCAAGGCTGTTGCCAAAGGCCACCGAGATCGTGCCGATAATGAAACGCCAAAACGCTTCCGAAGTCTTGATCACGCCAAAGTTCTGGTAATAGGCCGCTTTGGTTTGTGGAATCCCCGAACCGCTGGCTGTCGGAGAGACGTAGCGAATCATCAGCCCGACAATCAGACCTGCAATGGCTGGCGAGAGCACCATGGCGGGAATCGCCCAGATGCCCAGGTCTTGAAAGAATCCGAACAGTGCCTCGAAGATGCCTGTAATCGCAAGGTGAAAACTCACTCCGACCAGTCCGCACAGCACACCCGCGCAGATGCAAAGCATGAGGAAACGCTGTGAGTCATCAAAGCGACCCCGCATCCAATTCGGCAGATTATTCAGGCTGAACGATTCCCTTGGCATGGCTAGATCGGTAAAAAAAGAAACGCTGTAAGGCCTCTGCCCGACAGCGCTGCCTTGTATTACAAAACTCCATTCTGAATGCACGGAAGAAATTTAAAAAAATTACTTGGCATCGGGAAACTTACTCCTACAGTCCCCAACTTTCCCCTTGGTGAGATATGCAAGTGGCTAAAGCACGCAGACTGTAAATCTGTTCTCTTTGAGTTCGCTGGTTCGAATCCGGCTCTCACCACCATTTTAAAAACCCGCTCGAAAGAGCGGGTTTTTTTATGGTGAGAGCCGGATGAAGAACCAGCCGCTGGTTTGACGTAATGAGCGCAGCGAATGGAGAAGGGGCGCGCTTGAGCGCGAGTCCGCAGGACCGAACGCAGTGAGCCAATCCGGCTCTCACCACCATTTTAAAAACCCGCTCGAAAGAGCGGGTTTTTTTATGGTGAGAGCCGGATGAAGAACCAGCCGCTGGTGGCCTCCGGTCTTATGCGCGTTGTTGTGGTCGAGCCTGTGCCGCCATTTTATGGGATACTTTGAACAATCGTATTTCGCAGCTGGATTCCTCCTTGTCATCGGGCGGCCGAATGCTCAGAAATTCACACTTTTTATTCTATGCAAACGAAAGATCTGACCCTCGATAACGTTGATATTTACGGTGGCACGCAGGCGCGTGTTGAAACCAATGATGATGCGATTAACAGCTATGCTGACGAGATGCTCGCAGGTGCGGTTTTTCCAGCGATCACCGTCTTCTATGACGGTGCCAAATACTGGTTGGCCGATGGCTTTCACCGCTTTCTTGCCGCGCAGCGTAATGAGGCGGATTCGATATTGGCCGATGTGCATGAGGGATCCCGCACGGATGCCCTGCGCCACGCGCTCGGGGCGAACTCCACGAATGGGATCTATCGTTCGAATGCCGATAAGCGTAATGCGGTGGAAATCGCGTTGGAAGAATGGCCGAATATGTCGAACAGCGTCATCGCGGAGCTTTGTCGCGTGTCTGGAGATCTGGTGCGTCGTAGTCGCACTGCGATGGAGAAGATGGAGCGCATCGCGCCACAGGAGCATGTGACCGGCAAAGACGGCAAACAGTATCCCACCGGCATTGAGCGTGAGCCTCGCGGTCAGAGTGAGACGCGCTCGAGTGAAGGCGGCGGCGGTAGTGCGCGTGGTGGCAAAGGCGAGTTTGGTGCCCCCGGTGGCAGCAACGCCGAGATCGAGGCCGATGCGCGCGCGATGATTCGTAATGGCGAAATCAAGCACTCCGAGCTGGATAAACTCAACAGTGCGACTGCGATCGACTATGCCGAAACTGCGATCAATGTGCTGGATCGCATGAAGCAAGACGATCCGCGCCGAATGGATGCGATCGGGCGCATCGAGCGTTGGCTGGCGAAGCAGCAAGCGGCTTCGGTTTAATTCGATACGTAATGATTTAATTGAGAGCGGCCGCGGGAAGGGAGCGTGAATGCACGTCAATCAACGTTCATTTAAGGTTTAACTCTCTCTTTTACACTCGCATCATGCAGAATCTTGTTCTTTCCGGTTGATCTAGTCAGAACAACCGCTACTGTTCTTTTCAACCCTGCAGTGTTCGAGACTAAACGGAGTTCTGTCCTTTACTCTTTTGAAACCGGGAGCTGAAACCTTGAAGGTGGCTGTCCAGCCGTCAACCGGAAGACAAAAATCGACAAGGAAGCGCCCACCTTAGACGCAAAAGGCCTAAGAACTCCCCCTTATACGGCACATGTGGGGCCTATTTTTTGCTTCGCCATCTCCGGCAGACCTCCGTCGTGCATTCTTGTGGCTGAAGATTCAGTGCTTCTTTTTTGATTTTTACGTGAATTGCGTGTTTACCGCAACTCACCCCGGAAAGTGATGAGTGGGGGGCAGTTGAGAGTGGTCTACTTGTTGACTTTCACTCTCACTTTTATTGCTCGCGTAGCGAGTCTTACTCTTTCGCGAGCTCAAGTGAGCGTGCGTTCGCGGCGGCGAGGGCTTTGTTGACCAGTCCGCGGAAATCACCGTCGCCGAATACTTTGAGAGCGGCAGCAGTGGTACCTCTGGGCGAGGTGACTGCATCGCGTAGGGCTTCGGGGCTGTCGTCGCTCTCTGCGAGTAACATAGCTGCGCCGAGCAGGGTGTCGATCGCGAGCGAGGTGGAGAGTTCTTGGTCGAGTCCGCAGTGGATACCTGCTTCGCGCAGGGCGGCGGCAAATTCGAACACGTAGGCGGGGCCGCTGCCGCTCAGGGCGGTGACGGCATCGAGATCGGCTTCGTCGACTTCGTGAAAGTTGCCGAGCGAACTGAGGGTGTTCTCGACGATCGCGTGATCCTTTGCGCGGCGTGGCTTCTTGGGCGCAAGCGCAGTGACGCCGGCACCGATCTGTCCGGGCGTGTTGGGCATGGTGCGCACCACATTGCGCGCGTTGTGGAATTTTTCACTCAGCCGTGAAAGTGGTGTGCCAGCGAGGATGGAGAGGATGAGCTTCCCGTGTGCGGCATCGGCGAGTGCTGCATCGATTGCGCTAAATTGCTGGGGCTTGCAGGCGAGTACGATCGTTTCGGTTTTTCTGACTGCTTGGGTGATGTCGGCAAAATACTGGATGCCCGTTTGCTCGGCCAGTTCAGGCCCTGAGGGGTCGTCGCCACAGGTGCAGGCGATTTCTTCTGGTGTGTAGTGTTGCTCTTCAAGCAGACCACGGACGATGGCGGAGGCCATGCGACCGGCGCCGATAAATACAATGCGAATACTCATGCCTGCTTACAACGGGTGCGTCATGGTGGCGGTGACGCCATGATCCGGATTTTCCTGAACGGTGATTTCACCTTCCAGATTGCGGATGGTATGGCGGGCAATGGTGAGGCCCATGCCGCGTCCGACGGAGGTCTTTGTGGTGATAAAGGGTTCGAATAGGGTGTCGGCGACTTCCGGATCGATACCCGTGCCTTGGTCAATGACTTTGAGCTCGAGCATGGAGGGACCCGTTTCACGGGAGATGCGGGCGTGGACTGTAATCTTGCGGTCCTCATCGGGTGCATCCTTGGCATAGCTTTCCCATGCATTGATCAAGAGCTTACCCAGAATAATTTCAAACGTCTCCGCATTTGCGGAAATGCTGGCATTCTCGTCCAGTTGCGACTCCACCTCGACCTGAGCATTGATTTCATACTCATCCTTGAGGCGTTCAATACTGTTCTCGATGAGAGTCTGGATGGAGTGAGCCGAGAGCTCGATACGTTCGTTGTTGGCGATCGTTCCGAGTTGGCGAATGATTCCGACCATGCGGTTGATGGCATGGTCCATGAGCATGACACTGCGCTTGACCATGTCGGGGCTATCGTAGCCGTTCTTGATCAAATCGAGATAGCCGACGACAACACCGAGGAGGTTGTTCAAATTATGCGCAATGCCTTGGGTGATGGCACCCACTGCGGCGGCTTTGCGGACATCGCCCAGGCGTTCCTGGAGCTCGATGTTTTCGCGGAAAATTTCCTGCAGGCGCAGTTGTGTGCGCACACGGGCGAGCGTCTCGTCGATATCGATCGGCTTGGTGATGTAGTCGACGGCACCGGCATCCAGACCTTCGAGCTTTCCTTCTTTCGAGGCTTTCGCGGTGATGAAGATGATCGGAATGGTTTCCGTCGCCGGATTTGCCTTCAGGTGCTGGCAGGTTTCGATGCCGTCCATTTCGGGCATCATGATATCGAGTAGAATCAGATCCGGTAGGTTTTCTTCGACGATATTCAGGCATTCGCGGCCGTTATAGGCGACTAAGACTTCCATGTCCTGGCGTTCCAGCTTGCGCTGAAGCAACTTGATGTTGATTGGTTGGTCATCGACGACCAGAATTTTGGGCTTTTGTTTGGTGCTCAAAATGTTGCGTGTTTGGGGGCGAATGAAGGCTTTTGCCGTTTGTCTGTGAAATTGATTGCGGCTAGGAATAAACTGATTTTCAGGAAGTTAAAACAGAAAAAGATCAATTTAAGTAGGTAATTGGTATTTATGGTTTTTCCTGAAGGTTTAAATATTTCTCGTCGATGACCGCCGTGCGGCTGAGCAAATCATGCCCCATCTGGCGGCGCTGATTGAAAAAGAGGGCGCCGATCGTGGCGAGTAGGGCGAAGGGGAAGGCGAAAAAGAGCGCCATGGTTTTGAGTCCGCCGCGGACGATGCCAGCCATGATCGGTGGTGGGCCGAGGGTGACGGTGCTGACGCTGCGCAACCGACACGCACGCTTGCCCAGTGAGCTGCCCCCAAAGAAGGCTTCGCCGATGGCAAAGTAGAACCAGAAAATTAGTAGCTGCAGGTCGCGGGCATAGGCCAGTGCTTGTGTCAGTTCTTCGCTCCATTGTGGTGGCACGGCGCCTTGCTGTGTTCCGCTTTCGCTCAGCCAGTGAACGAACTCCTGACTCCATTCGTTGAACTCGGTAAAAGCACCCGGGTGTGCCTGGGGCATGGCGATCTTCCAGATTATGACGGTCGCGACCGCAGTGAGAAGGATGAAGTCGAGCAGGAAGGCGAGCGCACGGATTCCGAGCCGGGCGGACGGCATCGGGCCGCCGTCACGGAAGACGGAGTCCAACACATTGC
>ERZ1046740.3007-NODE-3007-length-10408-cov-5.030909_pt1 | contig 10408 bp, 11 predicted proteins | sample MGYA00383093_ERZ1046740 | MGnify/ENA primary metagenome ERZ1046740 (study PRJEB29581, sample SAMEA5548363) | metagenome | biome: marine; feature: coastal; material: water | depth 25 m | study: Short-term variability in the microbial, nano- and picoplankton...
ACTAATACGAAGAGTGCCAAGAAAGCTTCGGAAATTGAAATCGAGTTTGCGGATGGCCGTTTTAGCATCGGTGCCAAGCCCGCCGCTAAAAAAACGGCGAAGCCACAGGATCCTAGCGATCAGGGCAGCCTGTTTTAAACCCCAACTTCTGGTCCAAGGCATATCATTTCGCCGTTGCCTTCGATTTCATATAGCTCGGTGAGATCGCCGCCAGTTTCAAATATGGCGCCTAAATTTCCTCCACGATCGAAAAAGCTCCAGCATTGCGGGCTGGGATTGTCTTCATAGACAAAACAAATCTGCCCCGCATCTTCATACCAAAACCCATCCTTGCACTGACCATCCAAAAAAGACCAGCGAACGCGGCGGTCAGGCAGGTATTCTTCGACACCGTACCGATACCCGTTAGTGCCAAAATATAGGGTTTTCCCTTGAGTATAGGAGTCAAATTCTGCGGCAGACATAGGTGTTTCTGCAACTAACGGCGTTGCCAGCATGGCAATGAGACACAGAGTTTTTTTCATGTGGCCATGCTGCCCCAAAAGAAGGCCCCCGATCCAGCCTTAATTCGTGCTTGTGCGCAAGGCTGCCACCTTTGGGTCCATCACACGTCGCCACATACGCGGCCATAGGGCCAATGCGCCCATGACAGGCAGGGATCGTGGCAGGTACGGCATTTGGGATGGGTCCAACTCCAGCGCAGGATAGGTGCGCAGAGGATGCATATGATGATCCGAGTGACGTGGCGCATTCAACATAAGCGCGCTTGTGTAGAATTGGGGGGCATTCCAGCTGTGTCCGGGGCCCACAGGCTCAAGCTTGCCGTCTGCACCACGTGTGCGCCGCAAGCCGTAGTGTTGGACATAGTCTGACACCAGAAGTTGCATCTGAGCGTACCCAGTTAGAAAAATCAATGCCAACACACCACTGAATCCAAACCAAATCGCGGCCATTGTAACAACCAACGCGCCCCCAAGGATATAGGCCACGTAGGGGTGTGACCACGGGCTAAAGTTTCGGCTACTTCGCGCGCGCAGTTCCGATTCAGCCTGCAGACCTTTACGGAACGATCCAATCCAAGCACGTGGCCAGAACTGATAAAAACTTTGCCTTGGGGCCGGGCTATTGGGATCCATGGCACTTGCCGCCCAAAGATGATGCACCTTTGGGTGCGCCGAGGCGTGGTGCCCAAACAAGAGCGAGATATAGACTGCTTTGCCCAATCGGCGTGGCCATCGCGCCTGTTTGTGTATCAATTCGTGCGCGTTGGCATTGCTGACTTGCCCAAAGAACAACCCATATGCGGCGAAACACACCAATCGTTCCCAGAAACTCAGGCCACTGTCGCCACCAATTGCATAGATCGCGACCACAATCAGCCCCAAGTGAGCCAAGCCCAGAAACACGGCCAGTTCCTCGCCAACTGGAAATTCTCCATCACTTTTACGCTTTGCCACAGCACCATAGGCAAGACGGTCCATCACGAAAGTAAAAACGGTGAGATACAGCAACGCCACGACACACCAAAGACCGCCCTGAAGCCCTGCCAACGTCAAAAAAAAGACTGGCAGACTTGTTGCAACACAGAACCGGAGCATGACTCGACCTTTCGTCACTAGGCTTTTGGCCATTAACCCACAGTCTCTCAGCAGAAACAATGCGGTCCTTGGGTTCCATTTGAAGAAATACTCTAACGCATACGAGCAAGCGAATGTCGTTTTTGGCTCGCCTATGGATGACCGCAAGGGCTAGTTTGGGCGCGATACAAAATGACGGGGAACCGATATGGCACTGGACGAGTCCAAAAAGGGCATCTGGAAATCCGGCAAAGGCAAAGGGCGCAGAACGCCCAAGGGCCGACAACTGGATGATGCGGCACATGCCGAAGTGCTGGCACTGCTGGGTGACCGCCCACGCAGTCGAGATCTGCTGATTGAGTTTCTACATCAGATACAAGACGCCTACGGTCATCTGTCTGCAAACCATATTCGCGCACTTGCCGAAGAATTGCGCATCGGGCAAGCCGAAGTTTTTGAGGTTGCAAGTTTCTACGCCCATTTCGATGTCGTGAAAGAAGGCGAAACGCCACCACCTGCTTTGACGATCCGAGTATGCGATTCTTTGTCCTGTGAACTGGCCGGAGCCGAGCAGCTGAAAAAGGCGCTTGAAGATGGACTGGACGCGTCAGACGTTCGCGTGTTGCGCGCGCCTTGTATGGGCCGTTGTGACACGGCGCCCGTACTGGAAATTGGCCACAATCACATCGACCACGCGACCCCTGAAAAAGTGCACACCGCGATTGCATCCGGTGACACACATGCACATACGCGCGAATACGAAGGTTATGAGGCCTACGTTACAGCTGGCGGATATGACTCTCTTAAGACACTGCGCGCCAATGGCGATTGGGAAGCCGTTCAAGCCGATTTGAAAGAGGCAGGTTTGCGTGGCTTGGGCGGGGCAGGGTTCCCATCTGGCACCAAATGGGGGTTTGTGCGTGCTAACGAAGGTCCGCGTTACCTTGCCGTGAATGGTGATGAAGGTGAACCGGGTACGTTCAAAGACCGTTACTATCTAGAACACACTCCGCATATTTTCCTCGAAGGCATGTTGATTGCTGCTTGGGCTGTTGAGGCCGAAAAAGCGTTTATTTACATGCGGGATGAGTATCCGGTGGTGCTGGATATTTTGGCGACTGAGATCGCTGCGCTAGAAGCTGCAGGCATCGTCGAACCCGGTTACATAGATCTACGCCGCGGAGCAGGTGCCTATATCTGTGGTGAAGAAAGCGCCATGATCGAATCGATCGAAGGTAAACGCGGCGAGCCACGCCACCGCCCACCATTTGTGGCGCAGGTTGGCATCTTTGGTCGTCCAACATTGGTGCACAATGTTGAAACCCTGTTGTGGGTCGCACGCGTCTGTCGTGAAGGCCCTGAAGTGTTGAATGCGGTAGAGAAAAACGGCCGGAAGGGCCTGCGTTCATACTCGGTTTCGGGACGGGTCAATAACCCCGGCGTGCATTTGTTGCCAGCGGGCTCGACTATCATGGATGTGATCGACGCGTGTGGCGGTATGGCTGAAGGCCATGAGTTCAAAGCCTATCAGCCCGGTGGCCCTTCGTCCGGCATTTTACCCGCCAGCATGAATGATATTCCGTTGGATTTCGATACTCTACAACCGCATGACACCTTTATTGGCTCGGCGGCAGTAGTCATCTTGGGGTACAATGACAGCGCCCGTGACGCGGCGCTGAATATGTTGCGGTTCTTTGAAGACGAAAGCTGCGGTCAATGCACGCCATGTCGTGTAGGTTGCGAAAAGGCGGTCAAGCTTATGCAATCGGATACATGGGATACCGGGTTGCTGGAAGAGTTGTCACAGGCAATGGTAGATACATCAATCTGTGGTCTGGGTCAGGCGGCCCCCAACCCGATCCGTTTAACAATCAAGCATTTTGCGGATGAAATCTAGGTGCGCTGGCTTCCGCTACGCCATAGATGACAATTACCCCCATTCGCGCATAGCCTGCGTAAGCAAGTTAGCGAATGGGGTCATGTCGTGACAATTTTGGAAGAAATAGCGTTTCGTCAATCGCTTCGGTTTTCTTTTCTGATTATTGGGCTGATTGCGGCCCTCATTTATGCGGCCGTTTATTGTTATCGCGGGCCTTCCAAGTCCAAAACATTGGTAAAATCAGTCCCAATGCTTGGCTTTGCTTTGGCCGGGATAGCCACTTTTGCACACCCACTGGTGATTGGTGCTTTGTTTCTGTCCGCGATCGGCGACATCGCTTTGTCCCGAGATGGGGAAAAATCCTTTTTGGTAGGCCTGATTGGATTTGCGCTGGCCCATGTTTTTTACATTGTGCATTTTTGGGGGCTGTCAGGCGGCTTGGGTGGCGCATTGTCCGTGCCCATTGCAAGCGGAGCCATTGTTCTTTTTGCGCTTTCTACGGAAAAGTGGCTCGCGCCATATACGGGTGAGATGCGCCTTCCGGTGCGTATCTATGTGCTGTTGATATCTCTTATGGGGTTGACTGCGCTTGGGCTGCCCGGCTTACCGCTGGCAGTTCTTGGGGCCTTTGCATTCTTGGCGTCAGACACGATTTTGTCGCTCCAACTGTTTCGTATGGAAGACAGTTCGAAATGGCAGGTACCGGCTTCAGTTGCGCTCTGGTCGCTGTATGTGGGCGGTCAATTTGCCATCCTCGCAGGGGCCGGTTGGTCAACGCTACTCTTCCAATTCCCGTAAGGGCACATTACTTGGGGGAAGACGTTTTTCGGAGGCCCTTATGGCGTTTTTTTCCAAGCTTAAAGACAAGCTATTCAGATCATCTTCGAAACTCGAAGACGGACTGGACGCAATTGTTGAGGATGGTGGACAAGAGGTTGCCGCTGAAGTTGCGTCGCCGGAACCCATTATTGAGCCTGATGTCGCTCCAGTCGTAGATACTAGGCCCGAGCCAGAACCGTCTCCTGAAGCAATCCCAGTACCTGCCTCAGAACCGGACCCCGTCCCTGTGTTGGAGCCGACTGTTGCAGTCCCTGAAACAGAACCCGAGCCTGTGTCAGTCCCTGATCCTCAGATCAAACCTGAGCCAACACCCGTGCCTGACCCAGAACCAGTTGCGAAAGCGCCTTTATCAGCACCAATCCCTGAACCGGAAGAACCCGCCGCCAAACCGGGGTTTCTCGCCCGCTTGACCGGACGCGCAACTGGTAAACCCGTTGTAAAGCGGGTGTTGGACGATGAAATGCTCGAGCAACTTGAAGAGTTGTTGATTGCCTCAGATATGGGTGTAGACACGGCGCTTCGGGTGACGGCGAACATTGCAGAAGGTCGCTTTGGAAAGCGCCTGTCGACGGAAGAAATCAAACAGCTTTTGGCCGCAGAAATTGCCCGCATCATGGACCCTGTTGCCAAGCCGATGCCGTTGTATCCAACGACCCCACAAGTGGTTTTGGTGGTCGGTGTTAACGGGTCGGGTAAAACCACAACAATTGGCAAACTGGCCAGTCAGTTTCGAGCCGCTGGTAAAAAAGTGGTGATTGCCGCAGGCGATACATTCCGCGCCGCCGCAGTGGAACAACTTCAGGTTTGGGGGGAACGCGCGGGCGTGCCGGTTTTGACTGCTCCTGAAGGGTCAGACCCTGCCAGTCTCGCCTTTGATGCGATCACCAAAGCACAAGAAGATGGCGCGGATCTGTTGATGATTGACACCGCAGGTCGATTGCAGAATCGGGCTGACCTTATGGAAGAATTAACTAAGATTGTGCGTGTGATCCGCAAAAAAGATCCCACAGCCCCGCACAACACTGTGTTGGTTTTGGACGCAACAACCGGTCAAAATGCACTGTCGCAAGTCGAGATATTTCAAAAACTTGCTGATGTGTCTGGGCTAGTGATGACCAAATTGGATGGCACAGCAAAGGGTGGTGTTTTAGTCGCGCTTGCAGACAAGTTTGGGCTGCCAATCCATGCGATTGGCGTTGGTGAGCAAATCGATGATTTGGCCCCCTTTGATCCTGAAGAATTTGCTGCAGCCCTCACCGGGTTGTCCGAGAATTAACACCGCATCCGGCCATAAAACTCTCTGTGGGGCAAAGCGTCGACGGCTATTGGCCACATTACCAAGCTTACAGGTCCCACTGTGAGCGACTGGATCGTCTCAATCCAAGGCACTCCGGCTGGCGCGCAAACTGCGTTGGTATTGGCCTTGATCGCGGCTTTCTTGCACGCCGTTTTTGGAGCCCTTCAAAAGGGCCGCCATGATCCTTGGCTGTCACGTGGTGCGATTGATTTTTCGCTTGTCCTGATTTCTATGCCTGCTGCCCTTTTTCTTGTGCCTTGGCCCAAGGGACATGTCTGGTTATTGCTGCTGGGATCAGTTGTAATCCATTTCATCTATAAAATGGGGCAGGCGCTGGCCTACTCGCGCGGGGCATACACGGTGGTCTATCCTGTTGTGCGCGGTACAGGCCCGGTTTTCACCGTTATTGGCGCATGGGTTGTTTTTGGAGAGAGTTTTGAACCCCTGCAATGGGCAGGTCTCGCCGTGTTACTTGGTGGGATATTTGGATTGGCGGTCTACAATCTGGTTCATGTCAAAGTTGGTCGCGACACCTTGGTTCCAGCCTTGTGGTTGGCGGTGTTCACTGGTGCGATGGTGGCGTTCTATACCACGTGGGATGCCTATGGGATGCGGGCGTCCCCCAATCCGTTTACTTTTTTGATGTGGTTCTTCTTCCTAAGTTCGCTGGACTTTCCAGTGATTGCCGCTTTGCGTCTTCGCAATATGGCCTATCCACCACCACTGAAACCTTTGTTCCTCCGCGGTATGATTGGGGCAGTTGTTGCTTGGGGCAGTTTTGGCTCAATTATGATCGCAACACGTGTCGGACAGGTCGGAGAGGCGGCTGTGTTGCGGGAAACGTCTCCTGTGTTTGCGGCGATGATCGGCTGGCTGATTTTGCGTGAAACAGTGGGGCCACGCCGCATTGCGTTGATGTCAATGATTGCCGCAGGTGCGGTGTTGGTTGAATTGGGCGGCTGATTGCGCCAGAACGAGCACAACACAGGCAGGTGAAACATGAACGACGAAAAAACCATCAATCCGCTTTTAAAAACCGTATTGGAATTAGGCCCGACGATTGCCTTTTTTGTGATCTATTTACGAATCAAGGACGACACTTTCACCATAGGGGATACCGCCTACAGCGGCTTCATCCTTTCAGCCGTGATTTTTGTGCCGATCTTGTTGGTCGCCATGGGCTTATTGTGGCGTCTCACAGGGCATCTCAGTAGGATGCAAGTGTTCACAGCTTTCATGGTGATTTTTTTCGGCGGACTGACCGCTTACTTTAACGATGAACGGTTCTTCAAAATGAAGACCAGCATTGTGTACAGCACAATTTCGGGGCTTTTGGGGATCGGGCTTTTGCAGGGAAAATCATATCTCGCCTACGTCATGGGCGATTTGATCCCGATGGACAATGAAGGTTGGATGATACTTACACGCCGAATATTTGTTGTTTTCTTGTTGTTGGCAATCGCCAACGAACTGGTCTGGCGAAACATGTCTGAAGAGGCTTGGGTCAAGATCGAAACCTTTGGGTTTCCTGCCGTTCTATTCGTGTTTTTGATGTTGCAAAGCGGGCTTTTTCAAAAGCATTCGCTTGAGGAAGACGAAGAACCCGAGGCATAGGGGCGTTGCCTCCTCTGCGCGCAAGATGGCGTAATCCAAATCGGGTGCAATTGCCTGTTTCGAGTATGTGTTAACGTTTGAAGAGAACCGATTGAGCCCCCTTATCTGCACGCAAGTCCCCGCGTTTGTCTGCATGCAGGGCGCGACCGCGTTGCACACCGGGGCGATCCCCAAGTGTGTCGAGCCAGCGTTTTAGATTGGGTTTGTCATCCAAGGTTTGCTGTTGACCTTCCCACAATGAGGCCCAGCCCCAGACTGACATGTCTGCAATAGAGTAAAAGCCTCCGGCAACAAATTCGTTTTGTGCCAGCTGTTTGTCCAGCACGCCATAAAGCCTTGCAACCTCGCCTCGATACCGATCCTTTGCATAAGGCAGGTCATTGGGTGGCTCCATCGCCGGGGCATATTTCAAAAAGTGGTGCGCCTGTCCGGCCATTGGGCCCAAACCGCCCATTTGCCACATGAGCCATTCCTCCACAGCAACGCGTTCACGTTCGGTCGCACCACCAAACAGCCCGGTTTTCCGCGCGAGATACTGCAGGATGGCGCCACTTTCGAACACGGAAATGGGTGCGCCATCTGGGCCATCTTGGTCAATGATCGCGGGCATCCGATTGTTGGGTGCAATTTCCAGAAACGCGGGCTCAAACTGTTCTCCCTTAGCAATGTCGACCAAATGTGTGTCGTAAGACAGAGCCATTTCTTCGAGAGCGATTGATATTTTCCACCCGTTGGGTGTCGGCCAAAAGTAAAGATCAATCATCGCGCATCCTTTGTTCTTTGCTTGCATGATGCGACTTTCTGCTCTGTGGGCAAGGGGCCAGATACGGTTCCTGGGGTGTTGACGTGGCGCCTGTGTCTAACTAAACAGCGCTCAGTGGCGATTTGTTACCGGATTGCGGGTTACATTAAATAAATTCACGATAAGCCAACAGGCTATGACTATCAGTCACATACAGATTGGTTCGTGTACACTTTGTAAACAGTCTTTTACTGGTGTTCAGACAGCTTGTCTAAGCCAAGGACATCTTTTGTGAACATCTCTGTTTCACCGGCTGCTGTCATAAACTTTGGCCCACTATATTGATGCGCAATATGCGCAGCCAAAATTTCGTTTTCCAAATTTTTTGCCTCCCTTGCCGTCGAAAAATGCCAAGACTTTAGTTTAGTTATACGTGCCATATCGCCGCCAAATCTGCGGTTTAAATCTTTGTGCGTAGTAATACCGATTTTATACAAAATCTCATCGTCTGGCGCAGCTATTCGTAGATAGTAGAGCTGTGCAGGTTTATCTGGGTCAAAACCTGATGAGTACCATGACATGTGCGCTGTTGCTTCATCTTCAATTCCAAAGCGTTTTGCGGCTTTGCGTCCGCCGGGGACGGCCAGATACCAATCAATTCTTTGCGTGAATTGCTTGGCGCTTTCAATGACTTTTTCAGGCGTCCAATCAACATGCTGCCAGTCAGAAGTCAAAGTCGAATTTACGTCGTCAATGATGCCTTTTGCGATAGCTGTGTTGTACGCAGAAGGGCTTTTTTCACGAAATTCTTTTTTAGTGGTGTATTTTGACACTTCATTCCAAATCGCAGCAGAACTCCAAGTCTTCAGCTTCTCAGTCATGTGAGCTGTTGCGTCTGCAATGCACTCTAATCTGGCACCCCAACGGTACATAGTCGGCTCTGCACTTTTCCACTCAATTGGCCTATTGAACTTACTGGCTGACGCAATCACATCATCAACTGTATACTTTGGTCCGAGCTCTTCAAATTGACGAATTTTGGTTTCCCGCATGCGAGCAGACGCTTCCTTGCGGCTTTTTTCACGATCCATATGCGCGGTGATTTCTTGCAGCACACCATTTTTGCTTGCCCAACGATAGCCTGCAGAATGAGCCTTTTTAAAGTCAGAAGGCCTATCATAGTTAGCTGCAGCTGCAGCTGCTTTTTCGTAGTTCCAACTAACGCGAATAGGCCAGCCTTTCTTATGACAAAGCGTTTCCCAAATGCCGAGTTTGTTAGCTGTAACATAGGCTGACGCGAACTTCTTAGTGAAGTCTGACTTGCTACTGCATGTGGCAAGTGCAGTTCGAATAGTCTGTTCAGTCCAGTATTTAGCAGTCATTGGTCTGCCTCCATCAGGTAGCCAAACGAAACGGCAAGGTTCTTAGCGTAGCCATACTCCATAGCTTTAACCGATATTTCAACTTCATCTGCTGAAAGGCTGCAGGGGTTTTCCCTAAGTTTGTCAAAAAGTGCAGTGATGAGTGGAATGATCAGCGTATTTTGTTCCTGCGCTTCAGCAAATAGCGCTTCAACACTCGGGACTGGCTTCAATTCAACGTACTGCTCATCGAAAGCAGCCTTGATTTCGTCAAAGCTGCGCCCAACAACCATATCGTCCAAAGCGCTGCAGTTCAGCTTGTTTTGTTCAGCATACGCAGCCGGTGCAATTAGCATGGCGGCAAGTGTCAAAGCCTTAATCATTTGTCTGCCCTCGCGGTTTGAATGGTATCGAATACGGTTTGTTGAAGGTTGCCCAACCGAGCGAAGTCAGTTTTACCGATGGGGCCTTTGACCACCTCGGAGCGTAAAATCTCCAGCACCGGTTGGCACCATTTGTTGACTGAAATCCACACGCCAGAACCGGCGATGCCGAGATTTTTTGGGCTATAGCCAAGTTGGTTGCACAAGACTTCAATTTGAGAGCGATACTGGCGAAGACCAGCCCATTTTCTTGTCTGTGCAGATTGATAGTTTGGTTGCCTGTTCATCGTAAATTATCCTTATTTTTCATAAGGTTAATTTATATCGCTGTGTAAACAGCGTACATATCAAAGGTCCACACTTATGCAAATAAGTACATATTTTCAATGAGTTAAGGTCATTCAAGAAAGATTCAGAATGGCCTTTCAGAGTTAATCTGGTGGACCTCTGAGGTCTAGTTTACATAGGTTTTGGATGGTTATTAATCATACAAGATTTTGTTAACCAGAAGTTAGGTTGCACGACGCCGTGCGTTGGTGCCGCTTTTTGTTGCTGCAGCATGTTTCGCCGCGACCTTTCGGTCAGAACGGTGACTGCGTCACGGACTGCAGCACAAATTTCCCAAAGCGGCAGCTCGAAGCAGAATGAAAGGCCGAAAACCAAACCTGATGGGGTGGATAGCTCCTGCTCCAACCGACGTCGCGATGCGTCATAA
>ERZ1046740.3009-NODE-3009-length-10405-cov-4.494010_pt1 | contig 10405 bp, 10 predicted proteins | sample MGYA00383093_ERZ1046740 | MGnify/ENA primary metagenome ERZ1046740 (study PRJEB29581, sample SAMEA5548363) | metagenome | biome: marine; feature: coastal; material: water | depth 25 m | study: Short-term variability in the microbial, nano- and picoplankton...
CATCTCCGCCACCAGCTCGTGACTCACCCGCATTAAATCTTCCGGACCTTCGCCCTGGAGACAGTTGATCGCTTCAATCACTTCGAGCGCATTACCCACCGCATTGCCCAGCGGTTGATCCATCCGTGTCAGCAGCGCCGTCGTCGGCTTACCCACGCCCGCACTGATCCCCACCAACGCTTCGGCCAGTGCACGCGCCTCGGCCTCCGTCTTCATAAACGCACCACGCCCGCACTTCACATCCAGCACCAGCGCATCAATGCCCTCAGCCAGTTTCTTACTCAAAATACTCGCGCAAATTAGCGGGATGCTTTCCACCGTGGCGGTCACGTCGCGCAAAGCATACAGCTTGCGGTCCGCCGGTACCATATCCGCCGACTGCCCGATCATCGCCTGATGAATCGAGCCGAGCTGCGCGCGATAGGCCGCGTCACTCAAATCCACCCGAAAGCCGGGGATCGATTCCAACTTGTCCAGCGTGCCGCCGGTGTGGCCGAGCCCGCGCCCGCTCATCATCGGCACGCACAGTCCCACCGATGCCGCCAACGGCGCGAGAATCAGCGAAACCTTGTCGCCCACGCCACCGGTTGAATGTTTATCGACTTTCGGACGCGTGATGTCCGGCAGCTCCACCATGCGCCCGGAGCGCATCATCGCCTCGGTCAGCCAAGCCGTTTCCTCGTGGCTCATCCCCTGGAGCACGATCGCCATCAACAATGCACTGGCTTGGTAATCGCGAAACTCCCCCGACACCACGCCCGCAACAAATTGCTCGATCTGAGCTCGGCTCAAACTGCCGCCGTCTCGTTTTATCGCAATGATCTCTTGTGGGATATCCATTCAATCCCGAACCAGCATGCAGGCGGTGCCGCACAATACAACGCAGATATAACTTGGAATCGACAAAGCGTTCAGATAATTCTCATCCAATTGTAACCGAACCGATACCGACCATGACACCCGAAGATTTTGCCGCCACCCTCGACGCCACAAACTTGAAACTGGATGCCAGCGACGGCGAGATCTGCGCACTCTGCGATGAAGCGGCACACGCCGGCTACGCATCCGTCTGCGTCTATCCCACAAGTGTCTCGATTTGCTCCGACATCCTCTACAACACCCCGCCCCGCGTTTGCACCGTGATCGGCTTTCCACACGGACGTTCCAGCCTTGAAGCCAAGCGCGAGGAAATCCTGCGCGCCAAGCAACATGGCGCCGATGAAGTCGACATCGTGATGAACTATGCCGCCCTCCGCTCCGGCGAAAAAAGCCTCGTTACCGAGGAGCTCGTGCGCCTGTGCGAGACCGCCCGCGAGGCCGAACTGCTGACCAAGATCATCGTCGAGACCTGTTACCTCAACCAAGCCCAAAAGCTCACTGCCCTCGCCGCCTGTGAAACCGCCGGCGCGGACTTCATCAAGACCTCCACCGGCTTTGGCTCCGGCGGCGCGACCGTGGACGACATCAAACTATTTGCCGCCAACCGCAGCGGACCGATCAAGATCAAAGCCAGCGGCGGCATCCGCACACTCAGCGATGCACTCGCCCTGCTCGAGGCCGGCGCCGAGCGCCTCGGCGTCTCCGCCGCCGGTGCACTGCTCGACGAGCTCAAAGGCCACAACGTCGCAACCACCTCCGACGACAGCTACTAGTGAGCCGCACGCCAAGCCAACGGAACCAGAGCGACCCGTGGGGTGGCTAACAGGATTGCCCCTGCCTTCTACGCGCTTTTCGAGATGGAACGTTCGTTCCTAAAAGCACTGCGTCAACCCCGCTGATTCGCGGGTTCTCATCCCGCCATCTGCATTTTGCGGAGCAAAATGGGGTGGCTAACGGGATTCGAACCCGCGACCCTCGGCACCACAAGCCGATGCTCTAACCAACTGAGCTATAGCCACCATCTGGAGAGATGTGCATGTCGCTCATCCCTAAAGAAGAGCCGATATGCTCTTCCTCAGCCTCTACTTGTCAATAGTCCTTTGAAGGAATTTTTATTTTTTTAAAGCGACGCTAGAATATCCCGCGTCAAGGCGGCTAATGCCGCATTCAGACCGGTAACCAAGCTCTGTGCCTGCCCTGGCGTCCACTTCGAATCGCCGGCGGTGTAGGTTCCCTTGCCGGTCACGACGCCAGTCGTTCCTTCGAGCTGCCAATTCGCGGTCAGTTGCACCCGCCCGTCTGCAGTGGCACCAAACTGATGAAACTGCACACGCAGCTCTGCGGCCTGATCGGATGACTTCGGCCACGGATAAAAACGACTGCCTGGTCGGCCACTTTGCTGCGTGATCAATTCGCTGATCGCCCGGGCAATGCCCTCCTGCAACGGCTCGCCCCAGCGTGCACCATAAACGCTCTGAAGTTCGCCGCCCTCGCCGTGATACTGCATGCGGTTGCCTTCCAAGTAGGTGGGCAGGTCGGGACGGGCGATATAGATACCGCGTCCGACCGGCGCTTCCACGGCACTGGCAGTCACGGGGCCGAGTAAATACAGGCGCACGGAATCGGGCTTGGGCTTGAGGTTCACACAAGCGGTCAATGCGAAGGATACAATTAACAGAATGAGGGGGCGGATAATCATAGTGTCCTATTCACTTTGATCCGGACGCCCTGTGATCAGTGCGTTCGGATTGCGTTCCAAGTAATCCGTAAACAGGCGAACCGATTGTGCGGCACGACTCAGCTCACGAAGCGTGTTCTCTAATTCGTAGCGAAGGCTCGACTCGGGCTCCATGATCTCGGTGGTTTGCGCCGTCAGACCATCCAGTTTGTCCAGAGTCTGCCCAAAGCGCTTGGTCCAGATATCCACAGTCGCGCCAAAGGAACCCGTTTCAAGATTGAATGATTTCGCGGCGGACCGAACGTCCTCAAACGCGGTGCGCATGGTCGCAAGCGACTGATCGAACTCTTCCGAGCCGACAAATGCGGTGACTTTGTCAGCAGCAGTCGTGACCGATGCACTGATGCCTTTGGAATCAATCCCCTCAAGGACCACCGCCAGATTTTCCAACGCGACATTCACATTTTCACTCAAGCGCTTGAGATCGACCGCACTGGCATTTGAAATGAGTTGCACCAAGTCGTCGGTAATCTGATCCAATGGGGATGCAAAGGTCGGAACCTCCACCATTCCGTTCGTGCCGACCAAATGAGGTCTGAATGCCTGCACCTTGCCGGGTTCAAAACTGAATTCGACAAACAGCTGCCCTGTAATCAGGCTCTCGGTACTGAGCTGGGCAACCAAGCCGCGCGAAACTAATTCTAACACCGCATCCGCCCCAAAGGACGCGGTTGAAACGCCCAGATCCTGCTCCAAACGGGAGCGATCAATTTGAATCACAACCGGAATCGCGCGTGAATCGGGATCCTGCCCCTCGGCACGTATCTGAATACGCTCCACCGAACCGACCGGCACGCCACGGAATTTGACCGGCGAGCCGACCTTCAATCCATTCACAGATTGATCAAAAAATAAAATGAAGTGCACGTTCCGCCCCAGAAAGCCGGCAGAACCAAAAAACATGATCATCGCCACCAACAGCACCAGTGAGGCGGAGACAAAGGCACCAATAATTTTAGGATTCGGGTTACGGTTCACGGTTTATATTTCTGATAGAGATAACGGGGGAGATCAACCGTTTACATTGATGTCTGCCCGGCGCCCCGGTTTAGAAAGTCACGTACCTTGGGGTCCACCGTCGGATCGTCGAGCAGGTCCCGGGGATTTCCATCGCAAAGCGCCGTCTGACTCTCGGCATCAAGGAACAGCGCGCTATCGGCAATCGCAAAAATACTCGCCAACTCATGCGTGACCACCACCACAGTGGCCCCGAGCGCATCGCGCAGTTGCAGGATCAATTCATCCAAGCGCAAGGAACTCAGAGGGTCCAAACCGGCCGACGGCTCATCAAAAAAGAGGATCTCCGGATCAAGCGCCATCGCCCGCGCCAGACCGGCGCGCTTGCGCATGCCTCCGCTCAACTCGGACGGATAGCGATGCCCGAACCCGCCGAGCCCCACGAGCGACAATTTAAAATCAACGATTTCCCGAATCTCTCTCGCGCCCAGAGCCGTATATTCCTCCAGTGGCAGCGCGACATTTTCCTCGACGCTCATCGAGCTCCACAGGGCTCCGCTCTGAAACAACACTCCAAAATGGCGGCGCATACGCTCCACCGACTCCGATGTCGGATCGAACAAATCGTCGTCGAAATAAATCCGACCACTCCGCGCCTGCTCCAAGCCGATCAGGTGTTTCAACAAGGTGCTCTTGCCGCAACCGCTCCCGCCCATCAGCACTTTGACCTCTCCCCGCTTCACTGTAAAATCGAGCGCGTTCATCACGGTATAATCACCATAGGCCATCGTCAGGCCCTTCACCGTTATTTTATTTTGATTCGCGCTCATATTTAGATGCCGAGAATATGAAAAGTCACCGCAAACACCGCATCCGCCACCACCATCCAGGTGATCGCAGTCACGACAGCAGAGGTCGCCGCCAAGCCGACCGAGGTCGCGTCCTTACCACAGTTCAAACCACGGTAACAACCCGCCAACGCGATAATCACCCCAAAGACGGCGCTCTTGAAAATACCCCCGAAGAAATCATTCAATTCGACGGCGTGCTCCACTTGATTGATATACTGCACCACACTCACATCCGAGATCGACACCGCCACCACCATCCCTCCGAGAATCGACACAAGATCGGCACAGACGCAGAGCAACGGCATCATCAATACCAGCGCCACCACGCGCGGCAGCACCAGAAACTGCATCGGCGAAATCCCAAAACAGCTTAAGGCGTCGACCTCTTCATTGACCTGCATACTGCCGATCTGCGCGGCAAAGGCAGCCCCGGTGCGCCCCGCCATGATCACGCCGGCCATCACCGCACCCAGCTCACGCGTCATCGCCACACCCACCAGATCCGCCACATATATATCCGCGGCGAACTTCTGCAGCTGGATCACCCCGATAAATGCGATGATCAAGCCGGTCAAAAAACTCAGCAAACAAACGATTGGTACCGCCCGCGCACCGGTCGACTGCAAGATAAAGAGGAAGTCCTTCATTCTCAGCTGCGCCCGTCCGGTAATAAACGCGCCGAGAGCGAGCAACAACTGCCCGAGGAAAATGAAATAATTATCCAGCCCGCGATAAGTGAGTAGTGCCCGGTTTCCCACTTGCGTGAGCACATCCTCTGCCTGCGCCTCGGGCACCGGCCTCTGCCTGGGGACCGCCAAGGACAGCCGCATCATATTACGCACACCCTCCGGCAGACCGTCCCACACACACTCAACACCGCGGGCTTGAGCCAGATCGATGCAGCGCCGCACGAAAATCAGCAACGCTGTATCCCACTCACCCAGACCACTCACATCAAACCCAACGCGGGAAACTCCCGGCTCCGCGGCCAGCGTATCTTCAAGCAGCTGTACCCCGGGGCGCTCGACGTGCAGCAGCCAGTCCCCGGAAAGCAACAGTCTCAACCCGGCAGCGTCACGCCGAATGTCCATGCCTGCCCGCTTATCACCCTCATTCGCCATAATTGAATGCAATCGATCTCTACACGTTCGCTTGCCAGATCGGCTAAGCATGCTCATGCATAGGCCGAACTTTGCACAATCGCCGACTTCAAATAAAGAACAATTTACCATGCAAACCATACTCTTCGACCTGGACGGGACGCTCATCGACCACTTCACCACGATCCACCGCAGCGTTGCCCACGCGCAACGCGAGCTCGGGCTGCCTGAATCCGACTACGCAACCGTGCGTGCCACAGTCGGCGGCTCGGTACCCGTCACGCTCGAACGGCTCCTGGGCAAAGAACACGTCGAAACCGCCCTTCCCGTATTTCGCGACTATTTCGAACAAATCATGTTTGAAGACGTGCTCGCACTACCCGGCTCGTCATGGATCCTCGAAGCGTTGAAAGCAAAAGGCTATCAGCTCGCGGTTTTTACCAACAAGATAGGCGACCACTCGCGCGCCACACTCAAGCACCTCGGCATGGACCGCTGGCTCGACGCCATCGTCGGCACCGGTGACACGCCCTACCGCAAACCGGAACCGCAATTCACCGCACACATGCTCGAGTTAATGGAAACGACATCGGAGGAAACCATTCTCATCGGCGACTCTCCGTTTGATTTCGCCGCGGCCGAAGCAGGCTGCCTCAAGTCCTACCTGATGGCCACCGGCAGCCACGGCACCGAGGAATTAAGGGAATCGACGACTGCGGCAGGCGTTTACAACGACCTGTATGAGCTCGGCGACGCCGTCTTTCAACTTCAACGCGAAACCACTACGATCTAGATGAGCACCCACCCGACACTGCCCACGCCCAAAGCCATCCTCTGGGATATGGACGGCACCCTGATCGACCAAACCGCGGCGATCATCCGCGCCTTCGGCGACGTCATTACAGCGATGGGCGGCGCCACTCCCGACCCAGACGTGATCCGCCGCAGCTTGGGCGGTACCATGCCCTCCACCATGGGGCTCTTCATTGATGAACAACATCTGGATGAGGCCTGCCGGCGCTTTCGCAAACGCTTTCCCGAAATCATGCTCGAGGGGTTGATTATCTTACCCGGCGGTCCGGAACTGATCGAATGCTTCTATAAAGCCCGGATTCCGCAGGTCATCTTCACCAACAAACACGGCGACACCGCACGCCAAGTCAGCAAGTATGCCGGCTTCGCCAAATACATCCCGAAGTGTATCGGCAATTCAGATACGGACTGGCACAAACCACAGGCCGAACTGACGCGCTATGTTTTGGATCAAATCGACGCCTCGGTGGAAGGTGCCTGCATAATCGGCGATTCACCCACGGATGTCGAAACCGCACATAACGCGGGGCTCCCGTGCTACTGCATTGCCACCGGCGCGCACAGCACCCAAGAACTGCTGGCGTCCGGAGCGGAAGCTGCCTTCGATAGCCTGGTCGAACTGAAAGCAACCTTCGCGCTGTAGCGAGGCCCGATCACGCTCAGTCCATCCGGGGCGCCGTTTCGATCTTTTCTTTGAGATAAGCGATCGAGTTCGCCCCAAGATAGCCGCGAAAAGCCATGGTCGGCATGACCAGCGCCCGACGCCCGAGCACAGAGCCAGGGTTCAACACCGCGTTGCAGCCGACCTCCGCGTCGTCGCCCACCAGTGCGCCGAGCTTACGTAGCCCCGAGCCGCAGCGCGAACCGTCCGGCAATTGCACCGGCACTTCGGCTTGGTCGAGTCGAAGGTTTGAGCAAGTGACACCCGCCCCCAAATGCGCCTTATTGCCAAGCACACTGTCACCCACATAACTGAAATGCGGCACCTGCACCCCATCGAGCAGCAGACAGTTTTTGAACTCGCAGGAATTCCCCAGCACACAGTTTGCTCCGGCGATCACATTCCCGCGGATAAAAACGCCCGGCCGCAGCTCTGTGCCCTGGCCGATATAGGCGGGGCCGGTGATCGAGCCGAACGCGGGCAGCTTGACGGACGGATGGATAAAAACCTGCCCTTCCACATGCAGTCCCGACGGGATTTCGATCGCAGTCGGCTCAAATACAAATGCTTCGAGCGCCTGACGAATCAACGGCACCCACTCCCATGGAGTCAGATCGGCTGAAAAAAGGGCATCAAATGGCAAAGACTCCGGAAAATCGAAGAGGTCACTGGCTTTTAGCATTCTGGAATCTGAACAATTCACCCGTCTCGGCGCGAACTTAAAAACGACCGCAAGTCAGATTGGATTTCAAAAAAAAACAGTAGCTTTTCCGCTCTATCCATTTACAACCCCCTGTTCGTGCACGACGTCAAAGAAAAACCCAGAATGGTCGAACGGGCCATGCTTATCGGAATCACCCTCCCGGGCGACTCCGAAACAACTACGCGCAGCCTCCTCGACGAGCTGCGGGAACTCGTCACCACACTTGGTATTGGCATTCAACACGAGGTGCAAATCGCGATCCGCAAGCCCCAGGCAAAATTCCTGCTCGGCTCCGGCAAGGCCGAAGAGTTGATCGAAGAAGCGCGCGCCCATGATTGTGATGTCATCGTTTTCGACAATGAACTCACACCGGCACAACAACGAAACTGGGAACAAGCGGCCAACGACAAGATTCTGGTAATCGACCGCCAAGAGGTGATTCTCGATATTTTTGGAAAGCGTGCCCAGACCAAGGAAGCGGTCCTTCAAGTCGAACTGGCTCGGCTCGAATACAATTTGCCGCGCCTAAAAAGTGCCTGGACACACCTGAGCCGACAACGCGGCGGTGGCTCCATGCAGCGTGACGCAGGGGAAACCCAGCTCGAGCTGGACCAACGTATGGTCCGCACGCAGATAACACGGGTGAAGCGGGAACTCGAAAGCGTGATTCAACACCGACATGTGCAGCGCAAGAAACGCATGACCGTGCCCGTGCCGACCTGCGCAATCGTCGGCTATACGAATGCGGGAAAGTCCTCGCTGCTCAACCAGTTGACCAATTCAGACATTCTCGCGGAGGACAAGCTGTTCGCCACGCTCGACCCAACCTCCCGCCGCTGCCCACTGCCGAGCGGCCAACCGCTGGTCGTCACCGATACCGTCGGCTTCGTCCGCAATCTGCCGCACCGACTCGTCGATGCATTCAAGGCGACTCTGGAGGAAGCGGTGGTCTCCAACTTTCTGATTCACGTGCTGGATGTAAACAGCCCCGAAATTGAAGCACATGCAGAAACGACCCTTTCCGTGCTCCGTAGTCTCGGAGCGGATGAGAAGAAAATCATCACCGTATTCAACAAGATCGACGATCTTTGGAGCGAAGACATTCGCCTGAGCTTATCCTTCAGATATCCGGAAGCGCTCTTCGTCAGCGCACACACAGGCGAAGGCATCCCTGCCCTGCTGAAGCTGATGGAATCGATTGTGGAGAGCGACTTTGCCCAATTGCGGTTACTCATTCCACATGACCGCTACGACCTGGTCGCCCGACTGCATCGGGAAGGTGGCGTGCGCAAAGAAGAAGCACGCGATGACGGCACCTACATCGTCGGCTCCGTACCGGAACGCATGCTGACCACGCTCCAGCCCTTTTTACTCAGCAGCGACGAAACGTAAGTCAGCCTTCGTCGACCATCTTTCGAAGGTCCTTGCAAATCGTGGAATTCATCTGAGGGGAAATCGTTTTCAACTCATCCTCCACATCCAAAGACTTGGAGGGTCTGAAGACTCCAAGCGACAAGTGTATCAACCAATGCAATACACCTTCCGTCTGAGGATCATTGAGAAACATTAATTCGCGACACAGGTAAACCGAGTCATGCAAACGCACCAGCAAGCGTGGTTGACGGCGGGCGAAATAGTGCAAGCAGTCGAAAATCTCCGGCAGCAATTGCGACTCGACCACCGCGGGCAGCTCCATCCGCTTACCGACGAGTCGTTTACGACGACGGCGGCGCTCGTGATACTCGAAGACCTCCTGTAAATCGTGACGCGACAAACGGTTCAAACAGAAAGCAATCGCCTCCGAAACATGGAAGCCGCGATGCCCGAGGCGATATGGAAAATACTTGGTCAGGCCCTTCTCATCGCCATGCGCGAAGACATTTTGCAGATTTTTATAAGTCCCACCGATCCAGGCCTTGTCCGCCAAGCGATCCAGAAATTCCATCAAGTCAACGAAAGTGATAATCTCCTCTGCAACGCAAAGTTCGCGCAAGCTCTCATCCAGATTTGCCAAGCGAACGGGATAATCCTGATAGAGGCCGTACTCTTCGACAAAGCGCATACGCTGGGCATGCGCTTGATTGTCGATTTCCTCAAAAGATCCCATATCTTCACACTCCTCTTCGAAAAGAAAAGTCGTTTCACAGATTTCCAAGAGAAGCGACGCTGCCTTGAGATCGAGGCCCTCAATCTCAAGCAACTCCTCAAAGCTCAGATAAATGTAGCGCGCCACAATATCCCCTTTCACCTGACCACCGGGACGCGACCAACGGCGCGTCCCGGTATTTTTGGCCAGGCAGGAAATACTTAAATCTTCAAACGGGGAACCTTGAGCGCGGAAAGCAACTGTATCCCAACGCGCAGATAATAGTTCAACCGGGCTTAGGCCTTTGGAAGCCGTTTGTTTCGAATCACTCATCTTTATTCAATCAATCGCGTTTTCAATAAACGATGACTACGACGCACTCGCCATGGAGCTTCCCGCAGGCGAAACCGCCGCAGCGTTGACATCGTGTGCGAGGATTTCCTCAGCCAAATCATCGTAGTCTTTCCCAACACCATCCGTCACCTCACGGCTTTCGATCAGGCAGACCGGCAGGCCGAGTGTCACCGCGCGGCGAACGATGGTCGCATCACGAATGCAGGTGTTATAGATCTTCGCTTCATTGGAAACCAGACGCTGCTTCTTGAATTGATTCAAGC
>ERZ1046740.3014-NODE-3014-length-10394-cov-3.970210_pt1 | contig 10394 bp, 12 predicted proteins | sample MGYA00383093_ERZ1046740 | MGnify/ENA primary metagenome ERZ1046740 (study PRJEB29581, sample SAMEA5548363) | metagenome | biome: marine; feature: coastal; material: water | depth 25 m | study: Short-term variability in the microbial, nano- and picoplankton...
TCGGTAGTGGTTAAGCCAGGGCACTATTTCATGATGGGCGATAATCGTGATAACAGCTCAGACTCCCGGGTTTGGGGTCAGGTGCCAGAAAAGGATATAGTAGGCAAGGCCTTTGCAATATGGATGCATTGGGACTCGTTCCTCAGCGTGCCCAGCTTCAGCCGGGTGGGCTTGATAGAATGAGAATAATAATTTAATTGGGGGTAGGGATATGCGCTCACTGCAGCATCAGAAAGGGATGTCGATACCAGGAATGCTGGTTATCGCAATCATGCTTGGTTTTTACGTGATGTGTTTTGTCAAAATGGTACCGCATTACTCGGAATACTTTACAATTAAGGATATCGTTTCCCAGGTCGCAGCTGAGCACCAGCCTGGTACTACAACTGTCGGTCAAGTGCGTCGGAGGCTCGATAAGTTGTTCAATACCAATCAAATTTACGCGATAGAAATAGGTGACGTTGAGGTTTATCGCGAAAAGGGCAAAACGTTCATCGATGCCAGTTATGAAGCTCGAATTCCGATCGCCGGCCGCATTGATGCTGTTTTAAACTTTAATGACCTGCTCTTTGTGGCGGGACAGCCCAACGCCAAGTGACCGACCAGCAGGCACATTCGGAGCGCCTGCAACGAGCGCTGGGCTATCAGTTTGCCGACAAGAGCCTGCTGCAACTCGCGCTGACGCATCGTAGCGTCGGTGGACGTAATAACGAGCGCCTTGAGTTTCTCGGTGACTCTATCGTCAACCACATCATTGCCGAAGCCCTATACCGTCAATTTCCCGATGCCCGAGAAGGTGATATGAGCCGCATGCGAGCGTCTCTCGTCAAAGGAGACACCTTGGCCGAGGTCGCCAGGGAGCTGGACCTGGGAGAGCATCTTTTACTGGGACCTGGTGAGCGCAAGAGCGGTGGCAAACGGCGAGGTTCTATTCTCGCCGACGGATTGGAGGCAGTGGCTGGAGCCATTTTAATTGACTCAGATGTCGCGGCCTGTCGCAGTTGTGTGCTGACCTGGTTTCGGGAACGCCTGGATTTGCTAAGCCTCGATGGCGCAGATAAAGATGCCAAAACCCTGTTGCAGGAGTATTTGCAGGGCCGCCGAAGCCCTTTGCCCGAATACGAATTATTGGGGGTGGTCGGTGAGGACCACGAACAGCAGTTTCATGTTGCTTGCCGCATCGCCAAGCCGGTGCTGGTCGTCGAGGGAGATGGGAGCAGTCGGCGTAAAGCCGAGCAGGCCGCTGCACGAACCGCCCTTGCGAGGCTGGAGACACATGGCAAGTCAGAGTAAACGCTGCGGTTATGTCGCTATCGTGGGTCGCCCTAATGTGGGTAAGTCCACCTTGCTTAATCATATACTGGGGCAAAAAATCAGCATCACCTCCCGCAAGCCCCAGACTACCCGACACCAGGTGCTTGGCATCAAAACTGAGAATGACTCCCAGGTCATTTTTGTCGATACCCCCGGGTTGCATAAAGCCGAGGAAAAAGCGATCAATCGCTATATGAATCGGGCAGCCAGTTCCGCCATCAAACACGTGGATCTGATTTTGTTCCTGATTGATCGCACTGCGTGGACTGAAGAAGACCAAATGGTTCTGGAGCAGGTGCAGCGGACGAGAATTCCCACTTTGCTGGTCGTCAACAAGGTAGACCTGCTGGAGGACAAAAACATACTGCTGCCTCATCTACAGGAATTGGCGGACCGAGGGGAGTTTGAGGCCATAGTGCCGGTATCGGCATTGCGTCAGCGCAACGTTGATATGCTGGAGCAGGAAATTCTTAAGTACATGCCTGAGTCTGAGCACTTTTACCCGGAAGACCAAATTACCGACCGCAGTCAGCGTTTCCTCGCCGCTGAAATAGTCCGTGAAAAAATTACGCGCCAGTTGGGAGATGAGCTGCCTTATTCGGTAGCGGTGGAAATTGAGGAGTTTGGCCTGGACAACGAGATCGCCCATATATCGGCACTGATCCTGGTTGAACGTGAGGGGCAGAAAAGAATTATTATTGGTGAGAAAGGAACGCGACTTCGTTCTATTGGCACCGAAGCGCGGGTGGATATGGAACGCTTGTTTGACTGCAAGGTTATGTTGCGCCTCTGGGTCAAGGTGAAAAGTGGCTGGTCTGACGACGAGCGTGCCCTGCGCAGTCTGGGCTACGACGACACCTGAGTCGTCTGCTATGCGTGTCAGCTTGCAACCCAGCTATATACTTCACAGCCGTCCCTACCGGGACAGCAGTTTGATCCTTGAGGTGTTCTGTGCTGAACATGGTCGTCTGAGTCTGGTGAGTAAGGGAGCGCGCCGGCGCTCTAAAGGCGGCAGCAGTGTTGCTTTGTTACAACCTTTCATTCCTCTGTTGCTGTCATTTTCAGGGCGCAGCGAAATGAAAACCCTGACCCATGTAGAGCCCGCCGGGGTGGCGCCTCAATTGCGCGGTGAGCGCTTGTTTAGCGGCATGTATATCAATGAGTTATTGATGCGCCTTTTACATCGTCACGACCCTCATCCGCAGCTGTTCGCCAACTATGGCACAGCTCTCGGTGAGTTGGGTGATGCAGAGCAGGTTGAGGTCTGTTTGCGGCGCTTTGAACTGGGGCTGCTGGATGAGTTGGGCTACGGCTTTTCTCTGGCTGAGGATGGCCTGAGCGGTGAAGCAATTAGCGAGGACGGCTGGTATCATTTCAGCCCCGATTGTGGCCTGGTCGCCGGTGTGAAGGGCGCAAATCCTGCTCGGCCAGCCTATTCGGGAGCGGAGCTCTTGCTCCTGTCTCAAGGCAAATATGGCGGGGAGGCGCGCAGTGTTGCCCGCCGGTTGATGCGTGAGGTCCTGGCACAGTATCTCGGCAGTGAGCCGTTGAAGAGCAGGGATTTGTTCCACGGTCGTAGCCCGCAGGGCGGAGAAAGCCAATGATTGCAGTGGGAACTGACATCCTGAATTTTGAGCGCGTCGAGGACGTGGTAAAGCGTCAAGGCGATCGTTTTGTAGAACGTATTCTGACGCCCGAAGAACGGGAGGAATACGCGGCGAGTGCCCGCCCGATCAATCTGCTGGCAAAGCGCTTCGCTGCCAAAGAGGCGGTAGCCAAGTCACTTGGAACTGGCATTGGGCGGGGTGTTAGCTGGCAGGACATCCGTATCACTCACGATGATAATGGTGCACCTCACGTGGAGCTTAGCGGCGGCGCCTTGCGAGTGGCTGGCCAAAGGGGAGGCTCCAGAGTGGCGCTCAGTCTGGCGGATGAAGTGAACTGTGTGATCGCTTTTGCGGTGCTTGCCTGACGTTTTTGTCCCGCTGTTTTCTTACAAATTTGTTCACTACAATGCACGGCGTTACCTGACAAGTTACACTGCCCATCGGCGCGAGGATGCTGAGGAAATATGCACGATTATCCGACTATTGAAGCCTGCGTAGGTAACACGCCGCTGGTGCGACTACAGCGTATGCAGGGAGAGACCAGCAACACGATCCTGCTTAAGCTGGAGGGGACTAATCCCGCCGGTTCAGTTAAGGATCGCCCTGCATTGAGTATGATCGTGCAGGCGGAAGCCAGGGGCGATATCCGCCCCGGCGATACTCTTATCGAGGCCACCAGTGGCAATACCGGTATCGCGCTTGCAATGGCCGCTGCCATTCGCGGATATCGCTTGTTGTTAATCATGCCTGCTCACATGAGCGACGAGCGTAAACGGGCCATGTCTGCTTATGGCGCCGTCCTGATAGAAGTGAGCCAGGGCGAAGGTATGGAGGGCGCTCGTGATCTCGCTATGGCGATGCAGGAACGTGGAGAGGGTCGGGTATTGGACCAATTTGCCAACGCGGACAACCCCCTTGCCCATTTGACGTCGACAGGACCCGAGATTTGGCAGCAAACAAACGGCACCGTGTCCCATTTTGTGAGCTCTATGGGGACTACGGGAACGATCATGGGTTGCTCAGCTTACCTGAAGCAGCAAAACCCTGAAATTCAAATCGTCGGGCTGCAACCTGAAGACGGTTCCAGTATCCCTGGTATTCGTCGCTGGTCAGAAGCTTACTTGCCGTCAATATTTGACGCTGCAAGAGTGGATCGGGTCATGGATATATCGCAGTCAGATTCTGAGCACATGATGCGTCGCCTGGCGGCGGAAGAGGGCATTTTTTGTGGCGTGTCCTCTGGCGGTTCTGTCGTCGCGGCACTGCGTCTATCACAGGAACTGGAGGACGCGGTCATCGTGGCGATCATTTGCGATCGAGGCGATCGCTATCTGTCTACCGGCGTATTTACAGGGGGTTAGCGTGGTCCAGGTTAGGCATCAATCACACCACGAGTCCGGTCGCCATGAGGTCGATCTTGAGGTTTGGTTGGGTAGTCTCCCCCCCAATGTCGATTCTGGAGAGCATGAGAAGTTGCTTGCCACTGCTGAGCTGGTGCGAGCATTGTCTGAAGGGCCTGGTGAAGACCAGAATGACTGGGCCAGCGAAAGCGACTGCTTCAGGGCGGGGCTTGATGTCGTTCTTATTCTTGCTGAGTTGCACGTCGGCACTGACTGTTTGCTGGCCGGCATGTTGTATCGGACGGTGCGCGAAAAACGGATAGAAATCCCTGAGGTTGAGGAGCGCTTTGGCGCGGGTGTCGCCAGTTTGCTGCGCGGGGTGCTGCGAATGGCCGCGATCGGAGATCTTCGCCCGCAGCAGGACCAGCCGGTACTTGGCCAGGCACATGCGCAAAAAGACAATGTGCGCAAGATGCTCATAGCCCTGGTCGATGACGTTAGGGTTGCGCTGATCAAGTTAGCGGAACGCACATGCGCTATTCGCGCGGTCAAAGACGATGAAGACCGTCGGGAACCCGTAGCAAGGGAAGTGTTTGACGTCTATGCCCCCTTGGCCCACCGGTTGGGTATTGGACATTTGAAGTGGGAGTTGGAAGATCTATCCTTTCGTTACATATACGCCGATGCCTATCGCAAAATCGCGCGTTTGCTGGACGGCAAACGACTAGAACGCGACCAGTTTATCGCTGAGGTTAAAGCATTGCTGACCGATGTTTTACAGCAAGCCGGCCTGGAGTTCGAAATTGAAGGCCGGGCTAAACACATCTACAGCATATGGCGAAAAATGCAGCGCAAAGGGATTGGCTTCTCGCAAGTCTACGATATTCGCGCGGTGCGTATTCTGGTGCCAGAAATCAAAGATTGTTATGCCACCCTCGGTTTAGTGCATGGCCTGTGGCGTAATATTCCTAATGAGTTCGATGACTATATCGCCAGTCCCAAAGAGAACGGTTATCGCTCCCTGCACACTGCGGTAATTGGTCCGGAGGGTAAAATTCTGGAAGTGCAGATACGCACTCGACAAATGCATGAAGAGGCAGAATTGGGTGTTTGTGCGCATTGGCGCTACAAAGGGTCGGACTCTACCCCTGGCATGGCCAGCAGCTATGAAGAGAAAATTGCCTGGCTGCGTCAAGTTCTGGATTGGCATGAGGAAACCGGCGACAGTGGTGATGTCGCCGAGCAATTCAGTTTCGATGTGGCGCAGGATAGAGTGTATGTTTTTACCCCGGACGGGGATGTTGTCAATCTGGCGCACGGCGCCACGCCCCTGGATTTTGCCTATCACGTCCATACCGAAGTTGGACATCGATGTCGTGGCGCTAAAGTCAACGGTTCTATTGTGCCGCTGACCTACTCATTGCGCACCGGAGAAAGAGTAGAGATCCTCACCAGCAAAGAAGGAATCCCTAAAAGAGACTGGGTACAACCGGGTCTGGGTTACCTGCGTACTTCCAGGGCGAGAGCCAAGGTACAGCACTGGTTCCGGGCACAGGCGAGGGAAGAAAACGTGGACGCCGGCCGCCACCTCCTGGATCGTGAATTCAAGCGCCTCGCACTGACGAGCGTCGACTATCGACGAATCGCGAGCAAGGTACAAATGAATAAAGTGGAGGACATGTATGCCGCAATCGGTTCTGGTGATTTGTCTTCGGCGCAAGTGCTTAATGCTGCTCAAGGGCTAATTGAGCGAAGACAGGAACCCCAGCTTAAGCTTGCCCGCCCGGGCGCTACCCGTCATCGCGGCGAAGTTCAGGTCCAGGGCGTGGGTAATCTGCTCAACCATATGGCAGGCTGCTGCAAGCCGCTGCCTGGGGATGCAATTACCGGTTTTATTACTCAGGGGCGGGGCGTGAGCATTCACCGTAGCGACTGTGCTCGCCTGGTTCAATTGGCGGATGCCCAGCCTGAACGGGTTATCGATGTTGAGTGGGGCCGCTCCCCGACTGATAACTACGAAGTTGATGTTTCAATTGAAGCCTATGATCGGCATGGTCTGTTGCGAGATATTACTGGACTGTTTGCTAATGCCCACATCAATGTTCTTACGATCAATACCCAGACCAATAAAAAGAGCCATACCGCGACTATGCGATTGCGAGTCGAGGTACCGAACCTCGGCTCACTGTCCAAGCTGCTGGAGAGGATTAATCGCTTGAACAACGTTATTGCAGCTGCCAGAGTCAGTGAATGAATAAAGCTATGTCCACACCGCGGTATTCAATCGCTGATCTCCTGCGGGTCATGGAGCGCTTGCGCGACCCAAAACACGGCTGCCCCTGGGATTTGAAACAAGATTTCAAGTCCATTGTTCCCTCCACTCTTGAAGAGTGCTATGAGTTGGCAAGCGCCATCGAACAAGAGGATTATCACCACGTTGGTGAAGAGCTGGGCGATGTTATGTTCCAGGTGGTGTTTTACGCCCAGTTGGGTAGCGAGCAAGGCTTGTTCAATTTTGAACAAGTAGTTAATACCCTGGTAGAAAAGCTGGTGCGCCGCCACCCTCATGTGTTTGCCGCCGGGGAAATTGAAGGCGTCGCCAATGGCTCCGTCAGTGTTGATGATGTAAATGCTAGCTGGGAGGCCATAAAGCAACAGGAACGCAGTGCGAGAGAGCAGCATGGTGTGCTGGCAGACGTGCCGGTAGCGCTGCCGGCCTTGCCTCGGGCGCAGAAATTACAAAAGCGAGCCGCTGCGGTGGGTTTTGATTGGCATGAAATCGGCTCAGTTATGCAAAAGCTGGAAGAGGAGTTAGAAGAACTGCGCACGGCTATTGGCAATGATAATGCAGCAGCAGTTCGCGAAGAAATGGGTGACGTGCTCTTTTCCTGCGTTAATTTGAGCAGGCACTTGAAGCTAGATGCCGAAGCCACTCTAAGAGAATCCTCCAGTAAATTTGAACAGCGTTTCAGGGCAATGGAATTGATGGCAGCTAAAGCTGAAACACCTCTTCATGAACTTGATGAGACTGCGCTGGATTCACTTTGGGAAAAGGCAAAAGCCCTCTGATACTTACCTGAGGTAGGGGTTGTAACCTAAATGCGCGCTGTGTATGGTTACTGGCCTCCAAAATACCCATTTTCACCTATATTGCGAAGCGGCTAGACCGCATCCATTCACAAACGAGGAAACTCGCCAATGCGATTGATTTTGTTGGGCGCCCCCGGCGCAGGCAAGGGAACACAGGCCCAGTACATCACGGGAAAGTTCGGTATTCCGCAAATATCTACCGGTGACATGCTTCGAGCAGCGGTAAAAGCCCAAACAGAATTAGGTTTGCAGGCGAAGGAAGTGATGGACGCAGGCGGTCTTGTTTCTGACGATATTATTATCGGCTTGGTGAAAGAACGTATCACCGAGGATGATTGCGCTAACGGCTTTCTCTTTGATGGATTTCCTCGCACTATTCCGCAGGCACAGGCGATGGTAGAAGCCGGAGTTTCTATTGATCATGTCGTCGAAATCGCTGTTGAAGACGAAGATATCGTGGCCCGGCTGAGTGGCCGCAGAGTCCATCCTGGCTCTGGACGCGTCTATCACGTGCGCTACAATCCGCCTCAGCAGGAAGGGCTGGATGACGAAACAAACGAAGCTCTGGTGCAACGTGAAGACGATCAGGAAGCCACGGTGCGCAAACGTTTGGAGGTTTACCATTCTCAAACCAGTCCTTTAATCGACTTCTATCAAAACATGGTTGGAGACAACTCACCCGCTTATCATTGCGTTTCTGGTGTTGGTGGAGTGGAAGAAATTCGTGATGCAGTGCTTGCGGAACTCGACGGCTAATAGCGTAAATTGCATGAAAAAGGGGGGCTTAGCTCCTCTTTTTTTATGCCTAAAAAACCCATTTACACTATAAATACAGTGATTTTTAAGAAGTAGCGCGTTGCTTTTATTTTTTTAATAATTTTTCACAAGGCTTTTTTTCTTCGCAGGTCCTTGATTTAAACGATTTTTTTGTTGTCAACTATGGTTGTAAGCGTTGACCTTTGTTGCTATTTTTGAGGCGCGTTACCTGACTATTAACTCTGGAGATAAACGTAATGGCAAAGGCAAAGAAGAAAACTACTGCGAAGAAGGCGCCGGCTTCACGCAAAAAGTCGCCTGCTAAGAAACGTCCCGCTGCAAAAAAAGCTGCAACACGAAAAGCACCGGCTAAGAAAGCGGCACCGAAAAAAGTGGAAGTCTCACCAGCAGTTGCTCGTGCGAATGAAGCGATGGGTAAATTACAAAAAGCATTGGATGCAGAGAAAAAATCTCTTGCAGCTGCGCGTAAAAAAATTGATGCAGCTCGCAAGCAGGCCGCTAAGAAAGCAACGGCCGCCAACAAGCGTGCTGTAAAAGCAGCGCAGAATGCATCGAAAAGAAACTCCGCCAAGATTAAAGCAATGCGTGAGAAATTAAGCGTGGCGAAAAAGCGGGCAGCAGACGCTTCAGATGCTGCGAAACTCAAAGCTGCAAAAGTTGCTGCCCAAGAGAAAGCACTGGCGAAAAAGGCCGAGTTGGCAATTAAGGCCGAGCTGGACAAGGCGGCTCACCTGGCGAAAGCGGCAGAAAAGTGGATGAAGGATCGTGCCAAATCAGATGCTAAGAAGCTGGCTGCACTAGAGAAAAAGATAGCCAAGCAGATCGCTGCAGCAGAGAAAAAGGCGCTAGCGAAGGCCAAGGCTGCGGAAAAGAAAGCTGAGGCTAAGGCGAAGGCTGCTGCTAAGAAAATAAAATCTGCAGTGAGTAAGAAAAAGCCTGCGGCCAAGAAAAAAGCCAAGAAGGCCGCACCAAAGAAAAAAGCGGTAGCTAAGAAAAAAGCGGCTCCCAAGAAAAAAGCGGTAGCGAAGAAAAAAGCCGCTCCCAAGAAAAAAGCGGTAGCGAAGAAAAAGGCCGCTCCCAAGAAAAAAGCAGCTGCGAAGAAAAAAGCCGCTCCCAAGAAAAAAGCAGCTGCAAAGAAAAAGTAGTAGCAGCTGAATAACAAAGCCCACCGGCAGTAATGTCGGTGGGCTTTTTTTTGCCCCTCTGGTTCAAGCCAGTGCGTTTATGTTGAGAAAACTCTCTGATTGGTTATCCATATCAACGGCCACTGCACCTACTTGCTCATACCAGTGACGAACTGCGCGTTGGCCACTGTCGAGAAACGCCGGCAGTGATAGCAAGCATTCTGTGCGCATGAGCGCACAAAGGTATTGCCCGCCATCCCTGGTTTTTGCGTAGGCTACAGATTCCTCTGGTGATTGTGCCAGTGCTTGCAGTAAATGCTTTGCAAGGTTGGCAGGCAAGATAGGCGTGTCGCAGGGAACAATCATTACCAGTGGATGGGTAATCGCGGCGGTGGCCGCCTCCAGACCAGCTAATGGGCCCTGATATTCGGGGCGAAGGTCGGCGTTGGTCACTGTCGAAAGGGCAGCGTAGCGTTCACGATTGCGATTGCAACTGATCAGCACTTCACTAACCTGGGGGGCAATTCTGCGATAGACGTGGTCGATCAGTGGTAGACCTTGCCAATTGAGCAAACCCTTGTCTTGGCCGCCGGCCCTTCGGCCTGCACCACCGGCAAGTATCAATCCGCTTATAAAGGGTGGTCTGGTCATGAAATTGCTCACGGGTGGTTCTTACTGTCTGGCTGCTGTGTGATAATTCAGTTTAACACCTACCCGCGGAATCAAGTACAAAGCGATGAAAGGCATATTGGCCATCGAGACTGCGACGGAAGCTTGCTCCGTGGCACTGTGGCGCGAACCAGAACTTCAACAGCAGCACGAAATCACCCCTCGCCAGCACAGTCAGAGGCTGTTTGGCATGTTGCGTGAATTGCTTGCGGACGGGCGTCTGCAAGCGCATGGAGTAGAGGCTATTGCCTACGGTTCCGGTCCCGGCTCTTTCACAGGATTGCGGATTGCCGCCAGTGCCGTGCAGGGACTTGCATACGCAAGCGGGCTGCCTGCCATTCCAGTATCCACACTGGCTTGTCAGGCACAAACGGCGATTCGAACGGAGCTTGTTCGGGAGGGAGATATTATTCTCAGCACTATCGACGCGCGTATTAATGAGATTTATTGCGCCTGTTATCGCGTCGAGAATG
>ERZ1046740.3018-NODE-3018-length-10378-cov-4.480674_pt1 | contig 10378 bp, 9 predicted proteins | sample MGYA00383093_ERZ1046740 | MGnify/ENA primary metagenome ERZ1046740 (study PRJEB29581, sample SAMEA5548363) | metagenome | biome: marine; feature: coastal; material: water | depth 25 m | study: Short-term variability in the microbial, nano- and picoplankton...
ATTTATTTCCAAGTGCTATGAGTATGAATACCAGAAGCGAGCTTGAAGAAGAACGTCGATTATTTTATGTAGCTTTGACTCGAGCCGAAAAACAAGCTTATTTAACGTATACATTGTCTCGTTATCGCTGGGGAAAATTGATAGATGCAGAGCCTAGTCGATTTATTGAAGAAATAGATGATGAGTTTGTAGATATCGTAACTCCTTTGAAAGAACAACGTTTTAACCCTATGTTAGACGAATCAATATTTGGAGATATTGAGCCTAACAGAATAAGATTTGCAAAACCTAAAACAGCAAAAATGCCAGCAAAGAAATCAAAAGCTAAGCCTGAAAACTTTAAAATTAGTACTCCTAAGAAAATGAAGCCTTTAACTAAATCTGATGAAAATGCAGAAGTATTTGAGAGCAAACTGGCAGTGGGGAATATTGTGAATCATCAACGTTTTGGTAGAGGCGAAGTGATTAAGATTGAAGGCGCTGGTGCTGATGCCAAAGCAGAAATTCAATTCCAAAAAGGTGGATCCAAAAAATTACTATTGAGATTTGCTAAACTTCAAATTTTAAGAAAATAATATTAAAACTTTCTTATTAAAAAGAGTAGGTTTTTGTGATCGTAGATATAACTACAAACTATGGCAGAATTTATAAAGATATATCCTGAAAATCCTAATCCAAAGGCTATTCATAAAATTATTAATGTGTTAAAACGAGGTGGATTAGTTATTTATCCTACAGATACTGTTTATGGTTTAGGCTGTGATATTACTAATATAAAGGCTTTAGAACGAATTGCTAGAATTAAAGGAGTAAAACTAGAAAAATCCAATTTTTCGTTTGTTTGCCAAGATTTGAGTAATCTTAGTGATTATGTAAAGCAAATAGATACGACAGTATTTAAAATTTTAAAGCGCGCACTTCCTGGTCCTTATACTTTTATTTTACCGGGAGCAAAAACACTGCCAAATCCTTTTAAAAAACGTAAAACAGTCGGTATTAGAGTACCAGATAATTCCATTGCCTTGGCATTAGTTGCTGCATTAGGAAATCCTATTGTGTCAACTTCAATTCGTGATGACGATGAAGTCATAGAATATACTACAGATCCTGAATTAATCTACGAAAAATGGGATCACTTAGTCGACTTGGTTATTGATGGTGGCTATGGTGATAACCAACCATCAACCATTATTGATTTGTCTGAAGACGAACCAGTCGTTATTCGAGAAGGTAAAGGAAGCTTAGAAATTTTTTAGTTATTTGGTTTTATATGGTTTAAAGCCTTGAAGAACTGTTTCGATTTTGTGTTTTTAACATGGAATATAAACTTTTGTCGAGATAATTGTTTGAATACATCGAGATTTAAAATACATTTGATTTAACGAATCAATTACACGTATCGCTTATATTTTGTGGTGGTTGTGATTACCCTTATTGTTTGATATATTAAAGGGACTAAAGCATTTATTTTGAACGCGTAATATGCAATGAGAAAAAGGATATTTTTAATCCCAGATGTTTAATACGCACTGTTGTATCAGTTAGTTTATTATTTGTAAAATAATCGAATATTTTTTACATTGACCATAATATTTTAATAGATATTGTTTTTTTATTTAGATTACTGCGATATGACCATAATATGAAAAAATATAAGATTTTAATACCTGATGGTGAAGAGAACTTGTTATACCAAGTGATCTTTACCCTTTCTAAAGCTAGTGATTTTGAGATTCATGTTCTATCAAAAGTAAAAGGAAAACCCATGCGTTTTTCGAGATATATAAAACGCTTTTTACAAATTAGTATTGAAACAGATACAGATTTGATAGAAAATATTAATAGCTATACTCTTGATAATCAAATAGATTTAATTTTACCTATTGGTGAAGAAGGAATTAAGACAGTTATAAATAATAAGCATTTAATTTCATGCCCAAATAAACTTGTCTATTTGGCAGATAAGGCAAACTACATTAATGCTATAGATAAATCTTACCTAGCGGCGCATTGTAAAAAACATGATATTTCGCATCCAAATACTATTGTCTTAAATCCTAAAAACCAGTTTCCTAATTTAGACGAAGTAAAGTTTCCAGTAATCATTAAGCCCGCGTGCGGATGTGACGGACAAGGAATTTATGTGTTTAAAAAGGTTCAAGATTTCAATACTTTTATTCAAAATAAAGCAAAGGACACTACTTATGTACTTCAAGAATTTATAGAAGGTTACGATATTGATTGTAGCGTACTCTGCAAAGATGGAGTTGTGAAAGTATACACAATTCAAAAAGGAATAATGTTTGAAAATAGAAAATTTTCATCTCCTATTGGTTTACAATTTTTAGAAGATGAAAATTTGATAAATACCGTAAGGGATTTTATAAAAACTCTGAATTGGTCTGGTTTAGCTCATATTGATTTAAGGTATGATTCAAAAACTAATACTTTTAAAATTATCGAGATAAATGGTAGGTTTTGGGGATCACTAGATGCCTCTTGTATGGCTGGAGTAAATTTTGCTGAGCTTTACATTATGGACTCTTTAGGAAATGATCAGTATGAGTATAATTATAAAACCTTAAGTTATTTTAACTTAAAAGGCAGCTTTAAAAAAGTTAGACAACGACCGGCTCTATTGCTCAACTTTAGTTTTATCAAGAATCAAACACCATTAACTTACTTAATTAAAGATCCCCTTCCGATTATTTTTAAGTATTTCGAACGAACTTTAGTTTTGCTTAAAAAAAGATTAAGCTCATCGCAGTAACCCATCGCAGTCAGTTTTGTTGATTAAGAATTTTTAATAAAAATTGCTTTGAATTTAGCAATATTACTATAGAACAATACCATTGATAGTAGTCCGCATACCAAGAAACCAATAAATAAAGGGGTTACGGAATCTTTCACAAAACTACCTATATAGTTTGCAATTGGTACTGCCATTACCGTTGATATAAACCCATTAAGAGCAGATCCAATACCGGCAATATGTCCCATAGGTTCCATGGCTAAAGCTCTAAGATTTCCAAATAAAAAGGCTACACTGGCAAATTGAAGCGATAAAAACAGTAGGAGTATTTCAATACTCGGATTTTGTCCAGACCAATAAAGCACTACGTATAAAAATGATATTGCTACAAATGAAATTAAAGCTAAATTCACTAAATTTTTCATTCCAAATCGCATAACTAATACACTGTTAAAATAAGTAGCTAAGCCAATAACGATAGCTAAACTTGCAAATATGTAGGGGAAGTATTCGTCTAAATTATACTGTTGCTGAAAAATGTATTGAGATGTGCTCAAGTATACCATAAAAGAACCTGTAACGAAACCAGATAACAAAGTATATATTACGGCAGATTTTATTTTGAAAAATGCTATTGTGCCTGATTTAAAAATAGATAAACGAAATGTCTTTTTATGTTCTTCATGAAGGGTTTCTGGTTGTCGTCTCCAAAACCATAGAAGGACAAAAAATCCGAAGGCTAGATTTACAGTAAATATAGATTTCCATCCAAATTGTATTAACAAGAATTGCCCTAACATTGGAGCAATTACAGGAACTAAAATAAAGGTCATTACTACAATAGAAAGAATTTTTGCCATATGATCTCCACTATACGTATCTCTAACTATGGCAATACACATTGTTCTTGGTGAAGATAATCCTATACCTTGCAGCACGCGACCAAAAAGCATCATTTCAAAACTTTTTGTAGTAATACAAATTATAGAAGCAATAACAAAAACAATAAAACCAAAATAAACCATGGGTTTACGTCCAAAGCTATCTGATAGTGGTCCAAAAATAAGTTGACCTACACCAAGACCTAAAAAAATTGTGGTTATAAGTTTTTGATTTTCTACATCGCTAACGCTACTTAAATAATTTCCAATTGTTGGTAATGCAGGCAATACTGCATCAATTGATATTGCAACAATAGCCATTAGTGCAGCCATTAAGACCACAAATTCCGATTGCGAGCGTTGTTGGTTTTGCATTGCGCAAAAGTAATTTAAAAATTATGTTTAAGTAAAGGTTATTAGTTCTAATAATAAGGTTCATTGATAAAAAAACCTGTTCAGTTTTAAACTGAACAGGTTTAATTGTAAAATATAATTGTAAACAATTAAAGAGGAATATTTCCGTGCTTACGCTTTGGTTTATTCACTTCTTTATTCTCAAGCATTGTAAACGCTTTTATTAGTTTTCTTCTTGTGTTTTTAGGTAGAATAACTTCATCTACAAAACCACGTTCTGCCGCACTGTATGGATTAGCGAAAAGCTCTGCATATTCTGCTTCTTTTTCTTTCCATTTAGCCTCAGGGTCTTCAGCAGAAACTATTTCTCGTTTAAAGATTATTTCCGCAGCTCCTTTTGCTCCCATTACAGCAATTTCTGCATTAGGCCATGCAAAATTCATATCTGCGCCAATGTGTTTAGAATTCATTACATCGTATGCGCCTCCATAAGCTTTTCTGGTAATTACAGTTACTCTTGGAACTGTAGCTTCACTAAATGCATATAGTAATTTTGCGCCATTTACAATGATACCATTCCATTCTTGATCTGTTCCTGGTAAGAAACCTGGAACATCTTCTAATACTAATAATGGAATATTAAATGCATCACAGAATCTTACAAAACGTGCTCCTTTTTTTGAACTTTTTACACCAAGAACACCAGCTAAAAACATAGGTTGGTTAGCAACGATACCTATGGATTTACCACCAAGACGTGCAAAACCTACTATAATGTTCTCTGCATAATCTTTATGAATTTCATAAAAAGAATCCTCATCAATAATGCCTTCGATGACTTGATGCATATCATAAGGTTTATTGGTGTTGTCTGGTACTATATCAGATAAAGAGTCTCTTATTTCTTCTTTAAATTCAAAATGTAAGTCTTCCGCTTTTTTTGTATTACTCTGTGGTAAATAACTCAATAATTTTTTAACATCCTCCAGACATTCTATATCATTAGTAGATGTTTTATGAGCGACACCAGATTTAGTTGAATGCACACTTGCACCACCTAATTCTTCACTTGTAACTTCTTCATTAGTAACTGTTTTTACAACATTCGGACCTGTTACAAACATGTAACTAGTATCCTGTACCATAATTGTAAAATCAGTCATTGCAGGAGAATATACTGCACCACCAGCACAAGGCCCCATTATTGCAGAAATCTGTGGAATTACTCCAGAGGCTTGGACATTTCGATAGAAAATATCTGCATAACCACCAAGAGAACGAACACCTTCTTGTATACGAGCTCCACCAGAATCATTAAGTCCAATAATCGGCGCACCTACATTTACAGCCATATCCATTATTTTACAGATTTTTTCTGCATGAGTTTCGGATAGTGACCCACCAAATACCGTGAAATCTTGTGCAAATACATAGATAAGTCTGCCATTGACTGTTCCATAACCAGTAACCACACCATCACCATAAAATTTTTGGTTGGCCATACCAAAGTCTTTTGTTCTATGTGTAACTAATGCGCCAATTTCTTCAAAAGAGCCTTCGTCTAATAAGTATACTACACGTTCTCTTGCCGTTAACTTTTTCTTTTGGTGCTGTTTATCTATTCGTGCTTGACCACCACCTAATAGAGATAAGGCTTTTTTTTCGTTGAGTGTTTTTATTTTAGAGTTCATAATATCTTAGTTAGGTAATCTTAATAATTTTTGATCTGCTAAATATTGTTTTAGCGCAATTTTCGCAGCAATTTCCGCTTCTTTAATATGTTGATCTTCTAATAAGCTAGGCGAGTAGTAGTTCTTTACAAAATGCGTATCAAAATTACCACTTCTAAAGGCGTCGTGCTCGCAAACAAAACGGCCAAAAGGTAATGTAGTTTGTACACCTTTTATATGGTAGTCGTCTATCGCTTTAATCATTAATTCTATAGCTTCCTCACGTGTACTTCCATAAGTAATTAATTTAGATAGCATAGGGTCATAATATATTGGAATATCCATACCTTCTACAAATCCATTATCAACACGTATGTTTTTACCCACAGGTAATTTGTATACTTCTAAGTTACCAACACTTGGTAAAAAATCATTCATTGGGTCTTCTGCATATACTCGAAGTTCTAATGCATGCCCATTGATTTTTAAATCCTCTTGTTTTATTTCTAACTTTTCTCCTCGCGCTACATTAATTTGAAGCTCAACTAAATCCACACCCGAAATCCATTCTGATACAGGGTGTTCTACCTGTAGTCTGGTATTCATTTCTAAGAAATAGAAATTATGATCTGCATCTAAGAGAAATTCAACAGTTCCAGCTCCTAAATAATCACAAGATCGTGCAACGTTAATAGCAGCTTGTCCCATTTCTTCTCTTAACTCTGGTGTTAATACTGCAGAAGGTGCTTCCTCAACTACTTTTTGATGTCGTCGTTGAATAGAACATTCGCGTTCAAAGAAGTGTAAAATAGTACCATGACTGTCTGCCATAACCTGAATTTCAACGTGTCGAGGTGAAGTAACATATTTTTCAACGAAAACAGAACCATCTCCAAACGCAGAGGTTGCTTCACTAATAGCACGTTTCATTTGTTCTTCCACGTCTTTTTCTTTTTCTACAACGCGCATACCTTTACCACCACCACCAGCTGCGGCTTTTATAAGTATTGGAAATCCTATGTCTTTTGCAATCTGTACAGCTTCTGCAGGATCTGTGACAGCTCTATCAACACCAGGTACCATCGGGATATTGTAATCTTTAACTGCATCTTTGGCAGCTAATTTATCTCCCATCATTTTTATCGCTTTAGAACGTGGTCCTATAAACGTAATATTATTTTTCTCAGCTAATTCTGCAAAATCCGCATTTTCACTTAAAAAACCATAACCTGGATGAATGCCATCGACATTTAATGATTTTGCGACTTCAATAATTTTATTTCCTTTAAGGTAAGATTGGTTTGAAGGTGCTGGACCAATACAAACGGCTTGGTCAGCATACATTACATGTGGTGCATTTCTATCTGCTTCAGAATAAACTGCCACAGTTTTAATACCCATTTTTTTTGCAGTGCGCATTACACGAATGGCAATCTCACCTCGATTAGCTACTAATATCTTTTTCATACTATTCGAATTCTATTAAAAGTGAATTTTTATCAACGGTTTCACCTTGTTTCACTTTGATTGATTTTATTACTCCTTCTCGAGGTGAATTAATCACATTTTCCATCTTCATGGCTTCAAGAATTAATAAGGCATCATCTTCTTTAACGTCCTGACCCTCTTCAACATTAATTTCTAAAATCAAACCAGGCATCGGTGCTTTAATTTCATTTACTTTTTTAGACGTTCCAATTTCAAAACCTAAAGCTTCAATTTGCTGATCTAATACATCATTAATGTTAACCTCATAAGTGTTGTTATTCACTTTAATTGTATAAAGTTTTTGGTTGAAATTTGATTTTAGAATAGTTGCGCTTACAGAACTATTCTCCTGAAGGATGTGAAATGTATTGTCTGTAGTTTCAATACAATCTAGTGCTTCAGTATCTGCTTTGGATATATCAAATTGATGTGAAGCATTCACTTTAATTTTATACATATTTGTAGTTTTAATAAATCAAAATTATACATTAAATAACGTCGAAAACATGAGATAAATCATGTTATTTCTTTGATTTTGAAAAAGTTTTAAAATGCGAGTTCTCTTGATGGCGTTTTATTGCTTTTCGAGATAAAATAACACCAATTATAAGGGATATAAAGGCGCCTATAGAGATACCGGGAATAAACGCTATAAACAAGAAATGATCATAAGCACCATGAAATAGCACAGCTAAAAATAATCCTGTAATGTTCAGCATTATTCTATTATTAGAAAATTTAGCTTTACCCATATAAAAACCCATTAAAATTCCAAATGTGGCATGTGCTGGTACTGCAGTGAAAGCTCTTAGAATTGCTGTTTCAAAACCGCCTTGAAGTACATACATAATATTTTCAGTACAGGCAAAACCCATCGAAACCATTACAGCGTATATAATGCCATCATAAGGTTCGTTAAATGCTTTTTTTGGTTGAGCAAAGTACTTTACAATAACATATTTACTGAACTCTTCTGCTAATGCTACGACAAAAAATGCCTGAACAAATTGTTGCCATATACTAAACTCATCCGTAATCGGGATTAGACGTCCCGTAATTAAATAAAGCACTGTAACTATTATAATACTTACGATAGCACCAAATAAGAAATTTAATATGAGTAAACCACTTGGTTCTTTTTCGTACTTATCTTGAAAATAAATGTAAATTATTATTGTAAATACTGGTGCAACCGCTAATAAGAGTAAATTCATCCGTTGATTTCATTAAATATTTCACCAGCTATAAAATGGTAGTATTCACTATTGCTTTCAATAAAATGCATGTTCATAGCACTATTAAATATCAATTCTGAAAATGAATCCAGAGAAACTAGTTTCAGGGCTTCAACTTCGTCAGAGTCTGGTATTAAATCTTCTATGGATACTTTCAATTTAGCAATAAAAACATGGTGAAACTCATTGTCTTGTATTGTGCCATTACAATAAACGCCTTCGTGATAATGAATTGCTATTCTCCTCAAATCGTTTGTCCGAATCTCTAATCCAATTTCTTCTTTGGTTTCTCTTAATGCTGCTGCTTCTATTGCCTCACCAGCATCAACATGTCCAGCAACAGAAACATCCCAAAGTAAAGGATAAATGACTTTTTTATGAGAACGTTGTTGTAATAATATATGCCCCTTTTCAGTATAATACCAAACATGGATCGTATTATGTAACCAACCGTGTTTATGTACTTCAGATTTTAAAGCCACTTCACCAGTGGGTCGACATTTCTCATCAACTATATCAAGGTATTCATCCATAATAAATTAGACCTGTTCAATACTACTATCGAACAGGTCAGGAGTTTTTATTTAAAATAGCTAAACGTTTCTCCGTCTTCTATTTTTAATAGGGTTTCGTAAATTAACTTAATTACATTTTCTACATCTGCTTTATGCACCATTTCTACTGTTGTATGCATGTAGCGTAACGGTAAAGAGATTAGAGCAGAAGCGACACCGCCATTACTATAAGCAAATGCGTCTGTATCCGTTCCTGTTGCTCTTGATAGTGCTGCTCGTTGAAAAGGAATCTTCTTTTCTTCGGCTGTATCTGTTATTAAATCTCGAAGTTTTTGTTGTACGGCTGGCGCATAAGCTACTACTGGTCCATGACCAATTTCTGCCAATCCTTGTTTTTTAGGATCAATCATTGGTGTTGTTGTATCATGTGTTACATCGGTAACGATGGCTACATTTGGTTTAATGGTCTGCGTAATCATTTCTGCTCCACGTAGTCCGATTTCTTCTTGTACTGAGTTGGTAACATATAAACCAAAAGGTAACTTCTTTTTATTTTCATGCAGTAAGCGTGCGACTTCAGCAATCATAAAACCACCCATTCGGTTGTCTAGTGCTCTACAAACAAATTTGTCTCTGTTTAGAATATGAAATTCGTCTGGATACGTGATTACACATCCTACATGAACTCCCATTTTCTCAACTTCGTTCTTGTCTTTTGCACCTATATCGATACAAATATTATCTGGTTTTGGTGGTTCTTCTTTAGCTCTATTTCTAGTATGAATTGCTGGCCAACCAAAAACACCTTTTACAATGCCTTTTTTAGTATGAATATTTACAATTTTACTTGGTGCAATTTGATGATCACTACCACCATTTCTAACGACATATAGCAAGCCTTTATCAGAGATGTAATTAACATACCACGAAATTTCATCTGCATGTCCTTCTATTACCACTTTAAACTTTGCCTTTGGATTGATAACAGCTACAGCAGAACCATAGGTGTCTGTTATAAACTCATCGGCATATGGTTTTAGGTAATCCATCCAGATTTTTTGACCTTCCCATTCATATCCTGTTGGTGATGCATTATTTAGATATTTTTCTAAAAAATCCATCGACTTTTTATTTAGTAATTGCTTTTTTGCCATTCGTTTAAATTTTTCTTTAAAAATAATAATATTAATACGAATTTAAGGTTTATGGTAGTATTAATTCTTAATTTTGAAAACGGTTAAAATTTTAATTTTTGGAATGATTTTAGCTGAGTATTAACAGATGAAGTACATACTATACATAGCATTATTTTTTTCGGCTGTAATTAATGCTCAAGTAGATCCCGTAAAGCAAGATACTACCCAAGTGCATTATATGTATATTGAAGGTGATTCTATACCAATAACTTCGGTAGAGCTGAATGAAGTCTTGGTATTACCAAACCTAAATTTTGCAGACCGAAAAGCGCGTATTCGCTATATTA
>ERZ1046740.3021-NODE-3021-length-10375-cov-4.457461_pt1 | contig 10375 bp, 8 predicted proteins | sample MGYA00383093_ERZ1046740 | MGnify/ENA primary metagenome ERZ1046740 (study PRJEB29581, sample SAMEA5548363) | metagenome | biome: marine; feature: coastal; material: water | depth 25 m | study: Short-term variability in the microbial, nano- and picoplankton...
ATCATTTCATCATCATTATTACCTACAGTTTTGTTATAATTTTCTCGTACAGCAATATCTAGAAGAGGATATTACTTTGTATGGTCGATCTTTAGGTACAGGAATAGCAGCGAACTTAGCATCAATTAATCAACCTAAACAATTAATCTTAGAGACGCCTTATTATAGTATTTTAGATGTGGCCGAACAACGTTTCCCAATGTTTCCTGTAAAACAACTTTTAAAGTATCAGTTTCCAACATTTAAATATTTACCTAAAACAAGTTGTCCAATTACAATTATCCATGGCACTGAGGATAAAATTGTTCCATACACATCAGGCAAGAAACTATTAGGATTAAAACTTCAAAATTTAGATTTTAAAACTGTTGAAGGCGGTAATCATAATAACCTTATTGAATTTGAAGATTACCATGTGACCATAAAAACTATTCTCAAATAAAAAAGGCTTCAATTTTAATTGAAGCCCTTAACATCCATTTAAACTTTAGTTATTTCTTTGGATCTAAAATATTATTAACACGTTCAATTGCATCTGCAATATGAATTCTACTCATAGAATCTCCTCCCCGAGCATTTCTTAATGCGCTTCTAAGCGTTTTTAATTCTGCTCTTACTACAGCTCTTATATCAGACTGACTTGTATTCACAGCCGTCATTTTTACATAAGGACTAAAAGTTCTACCGCTCTGATTTTCAGCAGTCATTAAATAACTTAATCTATCAATGTGAGCACGTTGCAGGTTACGCCTGTATGTGTCTATTTTCTTTCCATTACGTAATTCACTCCAAACACCTTTACGCAAATCTCTCATCATTTCTGGAAGTGAATACGCATTACTATCATAAGTATGTGCTTCGGTTAAACGTTGCATTTTACCTAAACTTAAAATGTTATTAATGGTTCTAGATTGTAATGCACGAACACGTTCTACAGAACCTGTAAATTCAATTCGGTCGAAAATATCCTTATCAATTAACCATTGTGGTGTTGCAAATAAGTTTTTCTGTATCCATGCCATAGCTTCTTTTTGATGTGCTTTCGGCACTGCCGTATATACAGCTCCGTCTTGATCAGCTGCTTTATAATGTTCATATACACCACCAATATTATTGGCAACATGTCCCATATAGCGATTAAACTGTGATAACACATGACCATACATTTCTTGTAAATCGTCATAATCTTCACCTGCTTCAGTGGTCCATTCAATTAAATTTGGTACGATACGTTTAAGGTTTTTAATTCCATAATCACTTGCTAACATTGCATTATCACCAAGATCTTCTGTTTGAGAGCTAGGATCAACTACATCACCTGCTTGTTGATGTCCAAATCTATACATTGGGTCTCCAGCATGTTCCATAATCCATTGGTTAAGTACAGGCTTCTCTTCTTCAGCTGATTTATCTAAAATTGGTCTGTAGCCCCAAGAAATTGAGTACTTGTCATAAACACCAATGTCTGGCATTAAAGCGACACCTTCGTCACCAGGTTGGGCAACATAATTAAAGCGTGCATAATCCATAATTGACGGTGCTGTACCATATTTTTGAGTAAAAGCAGCATCACGTAATTTTTCTACAGGATAAGCAACACTACTTCCCATGTTATGCGGTAAACCTAAAGTATGTCCCACCTCATGAGATGATACAAAACGAATTAAACGTCCCATAACCTCATCTTTAAATTGTGGACTCTGAGCATCTGGATTAATTGCTGCAGTTTGCACAAAGAACCAACCGCGCAATAATGACATTACATTATGGTACCAGTTAATATCACTTTCTAAGATTTCACCAGTTCTTGGATCGCTTACATGAGGACCATTTGCATTTGGAATTGGTGACGCTAAGTAACGCACAACAGAATATCGTACATCTTCTGGACTCCATTCTGGATCTTCTTCAACCGTTGGTGGCTCTTTTGCAATAATAGCTTCTTTAAATCCGGCAGCTTCAAAAGCTACTTGCCAATCTTCAATACCTTGTTTAATGTATTTTCTCCATTTAACAGGTGTTGCTCTATCTATATAGTAAACAATTTGTTTTTTAGGAACAACTAATTCTCCCCGTTTAAACTTTTCTATATCCTCATCTTTAACTTCTAATCTCCAACGATCTAAGAAAGTTAATGATTTACTCTTTTGATCCCCTAAACCATAGTCGGTTTGGCTTCTTGCAAACCATCCTACGCGCTCATCAAAATAACGACGCTTCATTGGGTTATCAGGTAAAAGAATCATTGAGTTATTAATCTCAATAGAAATACTACCTGTGCTTGAGTTAGAGGGTGGACGGCCAGCGGCATACGTTTTTACGTGTCGAGCTTCAATATTTCTCGGATAACTTTTAATACCTTCTATAAAAGATTTATCACTCTCTAAACGTGTAACTCTATAAGGAGTTCTTCTGAATTGTGGTAAACCTAAAGACTTTACATCCTTCTGAAATAAAGGAGAAGCATCAATTACTGTACTTGTAGAGTCTTTGCTAAATGCTTTAATTGGGAATGTATATAAAACAGGCTCAAAATTAGAATTAACGACAGCTTCATTAACAGGAAGCGAGTCTGCTGCAACGACATTGTATGATACAACGCGAAGTACAACTTTCTTCGCTTTTTTCTCCCAACGTAATACTTGAGTGTTAACTTTTCCTCCACCAAAGCCCAGTCCAGCCGCAGTTTTAGCGATACGACTTACCATAAGCATTTCACGACCAAACAAAGAGTCTGGTATTTCGTAAAAGTACTTGTCATCTAAGGAGTGCACTGTAAATAGACCTTCGTCACTTTTAGCGTCCTTAGTAATAACTTTGCTATAAGGTTTTGGATCATTTTTTTTAGGCTTTTTACCTGGTGGTTTTGCCATTGTAGTGGCATCTTTCTTCGATTTGCTTGCTTTTTTAGCTGTAGAACATGAAAACGCTAAGAAAGCAGAAGCTACAAGTAGTAGCTTGATTGATATATGTTTCAAATTTGTTGGTTTTTATTAAATTTGCATCAAAATACGGATTCTATAAAGAATCTATTAATTTCAAAACCGATTTTAGTATTTTTTTAACGCGATTCTTAAAGTGTATCCAAGTAGTCCTGAATTAAATCCACCCCTTCTGTGTGAAGTAAGGTTGTGCCAATGAACGGCATACTTACACCTTCATTGTACTCTGATATTCTGAATTGAATACTTAGTTTTCTTTCTACAATGTCTGTGTTTTCTAACAAAGTTTCATACGCTAAATTTAATGAGGATTGATCTTCGCACTGACCTCCGGATGTATGGCAATGTGCACAATTAACATCAAAATAGGCTCTAGATCGCTCTTCTAATGATGCGGTAGTATCTTGCCAATTTGGTAACGTATTTACTGAAGAAACATCAGTTAAACCAGTTAATTGTCCGTCATTTATAAGCTGTTGTAATTGGTTGGTGCCATTAAAATCAAAATTCATAGTTCTCAATTTTGGACCAATCGGTACTGTGTCGTCAAAGGATTGATGACAAGTAAAGCAAGCTGTATCAGATGGAATTCTGTAAGTTGTAGATTTAGTATTTCCATCAGCATCAATCCAGGATATTGGTAATGTACTACCTTCTAAATGTAAAACAGCATCAGTTTGGTCTTCATTCCATTTATAATCACCAGTAATCCAGTCCCCATCTTTTTTTATGAGAATTCGGGTTTCAATTATTTGGCGTCCTTCAGATAAATCACGTTCATTAAGATTGTAATAGAAAGTTTTAGCAATTACGGTATTATCAGGAAAAATAGGCAACCCATCACCATTAAATTGCATCGATGTATTCACAGGTAATGCAATTAAACGTTGTTTTTTGGAATAATCTGTAAATAGTGGTGTGCTGAGATCGTACTCAAAAGCTCTCGACGAAATAGTTAGTTCATTTAGATTTCCGAGGTAGAGATTTAATTCAGATAAATTAGGTCTTAACTCAGCAATTACAGTAGGAGGTAAAGTTGTAAAGCTATAAGCATCAGTATATATGCTCGTATTATTTGAGCTACAAACGGTTTGAATATAAACATCGTAAGTAGTATTTACTTGTAAATTGATAAGATTAGTACTTGTGTTAGCTTCAGTCACTGATATTCCACTTCCTAACGCAAATCCTGAAACACCATATTCTAACGTGTAGGATGCCGAATGGTTTGTGGTTTCCCATACAATTAGTGCAGAATTGTCTGTAATAGAATTTGAAGCTATATTTGTTACAATATCACACTGAACTACTAAAGTATCATCGTCAGTACATGAAACTATAAGATAGGCAAAACAGATTAAAATTAAAAACTTTTTCATAGTATGGGACGAATTACTTAATTTATTTTATGGGTGAAAATACTAAAAATGTGCTAATTAGCAAGTTTTTTATCGATTTAGACTACTGGTAAAAACAAAAAAGGAACATTCTAAAGATAGATGCTTTAAGCGTTTATTTACAATTAATTATGTAATCCAGAGATACAATCAACGCTTCATCAATCTTTCTAACCTTGGCAATTACTTGTTTATAATTTAGTTTGAGCTTACCTGTTCTGAAGTTATGTATATTACGGATAACGTAACTACTGATTTTTATTATGAGAACAAAACTTACCAATTAATAAAGCGTGGTCAGAACTTTTAAAGTAATGTTTCTCCAAACTTAATGGTTTTATATTTTTCTTCAACCAAATTTGATCTAATTCAACGAGAGGAATACTAGCAGGCCAGGTTGCAGAAACACCATTTTGATAGTCTCTTAAGGAATTATAATTTAGCTTTAATTTTTCAAAATGAATGCTCTCAAAAGGGATGTTGAAATCTCCTAAGATTATATCAACATTATTATCGTTTACAAAGGTCATTACTGTATTTAAAGCATATTTTTTATAATGCAAAGGATTTCCGTAAATATCAATTAGTGCGAATGAATATGTGTTTTGCTTTAATTCAATTTGAAGATGGTTTATTCTATAATTTAAATGTTCTTCATTAAAGTTTTTAATTATAACATCACCCTTAGCAGCAATCAACATATTACCATCCAAAAATTCAACATTGTAATCGCCAAGAACCCTATTAAATTCTTTATTAAAAGCGTTGTTTTTATGGATTGCTTCAACAAATATTATAGCATCAATGTTTTCTTTTTCTAGAATTTGTTTTAGGTCTTCAATATTGTAATCTTTTTGTTTAGCTATGTTCCAAAATAGTATAGAATAAGATGCGCAAGTATTGTTACTTTCATAATTAAAAGAATAATTCTGAAACCAAATTAAGGATAGTATTCCTGCAGAACATAGCAGCACTATTCGCATATTTTTATTCGAAGAGAATATAATAAAAAGGGGAATAAGTGCTATTATTAATGTAAGTAATGGAAATGTGTAAAAGATAATTCCGGTAACGAAAAAATAATCCTTAAAACCGAAATGTATAGTCAATAAAAAAACATAGGTTAAAAGAATAAAGGCTTTATGTTTTCTTAAGAATTTAAGCATCTGTTATAGCATTTCAACGAACAAACCTTCTTCAGTTTTTTTAACTTTAGTTAATCCATGTTTCCCCAAACCTTTAATGCCTTTATCCCAGCCTTTGTTGCTTAGTCCAGATTGAGATTTTAATGCAATTAAACCCATACATTTTTGAGATTTTAAAATTTCAAAAATCACTTTCTCATTATCGCTTAATGCGACTTGTTTTCTCTCTGGTCGCATTTGAGGGAAGAATAATACTTCCTGTATACTTTGATTATTAGTTAAGAACATAATTAAACGATCCATGCCAATTCCCATTCCAGATGTTGGTGGCATTCCGTATTCTAATGCACGTAAAAAATCATAATCAATAAATTCTGTTGCTTCATCATCACCTTTTTGAGCAAGTTTTAATTGGTGCTCAAAACGTTCACGTTGATCTATTGGGTCGTTTAGCTCTGAGTAAGCATTGGCTATTTCTTTTCCACAAACCATTAGCTCAAAACGTTCTGTAAGTTCTGGGTTTTCTCTATGTTCTTTGCACAAAGGGCTCATTTCTTTAGGATAGTCAGTAATGAATGTTGGTTGTATGTAATTACCTTCACATTTTTCTCCGAAAATCTCATCAATTAACTTGCCTTTACCCATAGTTTCATCCACTTCAATCTGCATGTCTTTTGCTGCGGCTCTTATCTCATCCTCAGATTTATTGTAGATATCAAAACCTGTAAATTCCAAAATCGAATCACGCATTGTAATACGCTTATATGGAGCTTTAAAGTTAATGTTATGCTCGCCAAAAGTAGCTTCTGAAGTGCCGTTTACGGCAATAGCACAATACTCTAATAATTGCTCGCAGAATTCCATCATCCAGTTGTAATCTTTGTAAGACACATAAATTTCCATTGCAGTAAACTCAGGGTTATGGGTTCTGTCCATACCTTCGTTTCGGAAGTTTCTAGAAAACTCATATACACCATCAAAACCACCAACAATAAGTCGTTTTAAGTATAATTCATTAGCTATTCTCATATATAATGGAATGTCTAAACTGTTATGATGCGTAATAAATGGACGTGCTGCAGCTCCACCAGGAATCGGTTGTAAAATTGGAGTTTCTACTTCAAAATAACCAGCATCATTAAAAAACTGACGCATAGCATTAAACAGTTTTGTACGCTTAACAAATACATCTTTTACATGCGGATTTACGGCTAAATCAGCATAACGTTGTCTGTAACGTTGTTCAGGATCAGTGAAAGCATCGTATGTAACACCATCTTTCTGCTTCGGAATAGGTAATGGTTTTAATGCTTTACTAAGTAGTTTAAAGCCTTTAACCATTACGGTTTTTTCACCTACTTTAGTAGTAAATAGTGTTCCTTCAATACCTATAAAATCACCTAAATCTATTAGCTTTTTAAAGACATCATTATACATGGATTTGTCTTCACCTAAACAGATTTCATCTCTATTAAAATATACCTGAATGCGACCCTCACTATCTTGTAACTGCGCGAAAGATGCCTTGCCTTGGACGTTAATTGCCATTAAACGACCAGCTATAATTACCTGTTTGCCTTCTATAAAATCAGATTTTATCTGTTTAGAAGTATGATTTACTGGAAATAAATCTGCCGGATAAGGATTAATCCCAAGAGCACGTAATTTTTCTAACTTTTCGCGTCGTACTAATTCTTGTTCTGAAAGTTGCATTATTGTATTTTTTTTGAACTCTACCTTTTTCGGTAGACAGCTGCAAAATTACACTATTTAGAAAAATTAGCTAACTTCTTTTTAATTTGATTTTATCATCTCAAGGTTTTCTTTAACATCTTCATTTTCAGGATGCAGATTTATAGCTTTTTCAAGTACTTTCACTGCGCTTTCTTTTTGCCCAATAACACTTAAAGTATTTGCTGAACTCATGTATGATCTTGGTTCGCTTGGGGATAATTTAGTGTTTAATGTATAGACAGCAATTGCTTCCTCTATGCGATCTGTTCCATATAAAATACGACCATAGGTATTAAGCTCAAACATACTAGCGACTTTGCCTTTATAAGTTTTTAGAATCTTTTTAGTTTTTCTTTTTAAACCTTGAGTTCCCTTTATCTTTAAAATATTATCTACAACCGTTACATTTTGATAGTTAGATTTGTAATCGTCTTTTGCAATAATATTCTGTATATCTTCTTCGAAACTCTTAATAGGATGCTCTACAATTCTGTTGACCTCTTTGTTGTCTTTATAGAAAATAATAGTCGGAACTCTGTGAATATTAAGTCCTGCATCTTCGTGTTGTGGGCTTTGTTTATACATGTTTGGTTTTCTACTAACTGCAACTACTGTTAGTTGTTTCATTGGATAATTACAAGCTTCTAATACTTTATAAAATCGAGGAACTACTTTTTTAATATCTCCACACCAAGTACCCATAAATAATTTTATGTTGTACGTTTTTAATGCTCTAGAAATCTCAGTAATAATTGATTGGTTTGGTTTCATCTAGATTTTTAGTAAATCAAGATGTATAATTTTCACCTTCCAATCCACTTTTATCAATTTTAACGAGAAGATAAGGTATTTCACCTTTCTATTGCGATTTCTTTATTTAATGTTTGTGCTTTTAATTGAAATGTAAAAACAAAGGTGATTAATAGAATGATTATGTTCGTTTTCATTGTTATAATTTTAAAGTTTGTGAGCAGCGAAATATATGCCTTTTAGAACGTAGTGTGATTTTTTCAGATTTGGAGCATATCTACTATGTTCAATGTGAAAGCATTGGTAATCTAGAATTTTATTATGATGCAATTATATTACCCTTTATTTTAAGAATTTTATTCCCACCTTTAACATTAGATGTTACGATAATTGTTTTGGTAAATGCACCAAGTCTTAAGGTGTCGTACTTTATCTTTAATTTACCTTTTACACCAGGTAATAATGGCGCTTTAGAATAACTCGGTGCTGTACACCCACAACTTGTTTTTACTTTTGTAATTAATAATGGGGCATTACCTTTAAACTCAAAAAATCCAGATTCATCTGCTGTTGTTTTAGCGATAATTTGTTCTGAGTAGACACCAGCCATTTTTCGATAATCTTCAACTATAGAAAGATAAACTGAATTCTGCCATTCATTAGGATTTATAAAACCAGAAAAGGAATATTAAGCTCTACAGATGGAAGTAACCGCTAAAAAAACAAAAGAATTTTTAATCGCTTAGACAGAATCTACATCATTTAAAGATACTTTGAAATAGTGTAAGCATAAAAAGTGTAACAATTTTACAAAAAATACGTCATATCAATACATCAAATCATCAAACAAAATTATGAGTATCTGGCGTGTCATACTGTCCATCATTTGCCCACCTTTAGCAGTTTTAGATAAAGGTTGCGGCTCAATTCTTATTACTTTTTTATTATGGCTTTGTGGATGGGTTCCAGGGGTCATTGCAGCATTAGTTATTTTGAATAATCCTGAGCGATAAATTATTATCTTTGTACTTTACGAAATCAATAAAGTTTTAATGAAAAAACTATTCTTATTATTTACCATTGTTTGTTTTTTAACAAGTTGCAATGTAACCGAATCTATTGTGTTTAATGAGAATGGCTCTGGTCAGTTTCTTGTGACTTACGAAATGGGACAAGCTATGAAAGCCGTGACAGAAACAATTGGTGGTGGAGCATCGGATAATGAAAAGAAAGAAAAAGGTAAAGTAATCGATACAACAATGGTTTTTGCTGATGTAATGGAAACTTACAGGGATAGTGTTGCGGCATTGCCAGAAGATAAACGTTTAGCAATGGAGATGGTAAAAGACATGTTTATGAATATGAAAGTGGATGAAGATGAAGGGATAATGGATATGGGAATTGGTCTTAATTTTAATTCTATCGATGCTTTAAAAGATATCAATAAAAAGATTAAAAAAGCTCAAAGTTTAAACACACAAGGCGATCAAGTAGGTGCAATGATAGAGAATTCACCACTTGGGAATTTCTTTGGTAACGAAAACAATGCGGTAGGCTACAGTTTAAGTGAGAATAGTTTTTCAAGAGAGACGATTATTGAGCTTCCTGAAGATGCAGCTGAAGATGCTGTAGATGAGTTGTTTGATGAAGCTGACGAAAGTAATAAGGAGTTTATGGATTATTTTGAAAGTGCCTATTACAACGTCAAACTTACATTTCCAAAAGCAGTAAAGTCTATTTCTGTTGATCGTGTGGAATTTTCTAAAGATAAAAAAACAGTGACTTATAAAGTAAATTGGATAGAGTATCTTAAAAATCCAAACCTGTTAGATGTCAACGTAGAGTTTTAAATGAATAAATCTATAAGACTACAAGATTTAGGGACTAAAGATTTTAAAGCGACTTGGGATTATCAAGAAATGCTTTTTAAGGCCATTTTAGATACCAAAATAAAGAATAGAAGAGAAGATGCAGGATTAGAAACAGACAATCACTTTCTGTTTGTGGAACATCCTCATGTCTACACTTTGGGTAAAAGTGGCGATTTGTCTAATTTGTTGCTGTCGCAAGCACAGCTAGAGGCAAAAGGAGCAACATTTTACAAAATAAATAGAGGTGGAGATATTACCTATCATGGCCCTGGTCAGATTGTAGGTTATCCGATTTTAGATTTAGATAATTTCTTTACAGATATTCACAAATATCTACGCTTTTTAGAAGAGATAATTATCCTCACTTTAGCAGAATATGGGTTGAAAGCAAAGCGTAGTCCTGGTGAAACAGGTGTATGGTTAGATGTTGGAACTCCGTTTGCACGCATAATCTGTGCTATGGGTGTTAGAGCTAGCCGATGGGTCACTATGCACGGCTTTGCATTCAATGTAAATTCGAACTTAAAATATTTCGG
>ERZ1046740.3026-NODE-3026-length-10355-cov-4.682136_pt1 | contig 10355 bp, 9 predicted proteins | sample MGYA00383093_ERZ1046740 | MGnify/ENA primary metagenome ERZ1046740 (study PRJEB29581, sample SAMEA5548363) | metagenome | biome: marine; feature: coastal; material: water | depth 25 m | study: Short-term variability in the microbial, nano- and picoplankton...
TATTTCTTTTTCTGCGTTAAAAAACCCAAATTCACCGCCACGCCCGCCTCGCGCAACGCATCATTGATAAAGCCGGCATGGCGGGCCTCATCGCGCGCCATCAGCTGAAACAATTGCGTGATATCTTTATTGCTGCCCCGGCGCTTCATTTCCTTATACAGAACGCAGCCCGAAAACTCAGAAGTGCATGAAGAAATCAGAAAATCGATAAATTCTTTTTTCAGTTCCGGCTCCATACCTTCCCAATCGACATCCTCCCAATCTTCATTCTTTTTGAAATGCCCCTTGTTGGGATCGCTGACCATCTGGTCGATCAGTTTGTCCCAATCACCGCGTACGGGCGATACGTCGATGGCATCCATTTCGTTAAAATCAGTCGTATAAAACCGCGGCGTCAGCAGCGTGTCTTGCATGGCAATGGCCGTGGCCATTTCGCTGTCCAGTTTTTCTTGAACGGCCAGCGCTTCTTCTGCCGTGGTGGCGTCAGCGGAATGCATATTCATAGCTTCACCTCCTCAGAAAAAGAAAACTCGCACAGCTCCATCACTTCCAGATCTCCGAAAAGACGCGTCCATAGCCGCTCGACGGCGCTGGCCCGCAAAATAATGGCTTCGCGATCCTCGCGCACGATCTCGCCAAATGGCGCCATGATTTCGGGGCCCTGAACCTGCACTTCATCTCCAGGTTCCACAACCGCCCCGTTGTTGAAACGCACATGCGCATGCAGGCTTTCAAATTTATGGCTGATCTCGACGGTGCAGGGCGCCCGCTCGATTTCTCTTCTAAACAATCCCATCTTTAGTTCCCTTTCGGATTTTGGGCCAAGAGCTTGGCGAAAGCCTTGGCATTATCAGCGCCAAATCCCATAAGATCAGCGCTCCAGCCGGTGCTGGGGTCAGTGATTGACAGTCTTCCATTGGCCCCAAGAGTCACAATGACCGCCCCATCCAGCGGTTTCTTATATTTCGCGCGCTCACGGTCCAAAACACGGGCAACGCCGGCGATAAACCCGCCTTCATCGGCCGAAAGATCGGCGATCAGATTGCCATTGGCATCCATCACCTTGGCGGCGCCGCTTAATTGCCCGGATAGAAACACCGTGCGGCTAAGCACCGCCTCACTTTCCGGCGGGATCGCGCTGAGCGGTTGATCCGTCAGGCGCGCCAAGCTGACAAGCAGCAAGATCACGGCAACCAAAGCAAACATCGCCCGTACCATCATCCGAGGAACGACAGCGGTGTCATATTTCAATGCAGGTTGATCAACTTGTGCCATGATGTTTCCGATCCCCTCTATTCAGCCGGCAGCGCGTTTGAGGCCAGCGAACGATCCTGCGATTGCACCGAGCTGACGCGCGATTTTGCAGCTTTGGCCAAAATATCTGCCACCTCCTGAGGATTGGAAATACACCGCAAACAGGGTTGGGGTTTGGCGATATACCAAGCGCGCACATGCGGCCAACACACCAGATAAGACAGCTTTGACTCGGCCATTAATTCCAAAGCAATGCTGCCAGCACCATCTTTGCGCTGCGCAAGCGTGGCATTGGCGATTTGCGTATATGGCAAATTCAGCGTCACGGTTAATGCCGCGCCGATCCGCATCGCCACCCGTCGGTTTGTGACCGTGTAAACCGTGGCTTTTGCTTGAATAAAAGCGGTCAGCATAAGCAGACCTGCCACCAAAGCCCCTAGGAATAAAAAGGGCACCGAAGCCGCAAAGGCCCGCCCCATCGGCATCAGATCGGACAGGCTGAGAAACCGCCAAGCCGCCAACAAAACAAAATACCCCAAAACCCAATAAAGGTTTAAAGATTCTTTGCTGAGGGCCCACCAATTGGGCCGCCCCTGCCACAGGATAACTTCACCCTCCGGAGGCATTTCCGGCAAACCTTTAATCGGCTCTACTGCAAAATCATCATGGGGCATAAGGCGTTCCTTTTTCGGGTTTACAGCAGCGGTTCCTGCCGCTCTTTGCTGGCGTAAAGCAAACCCCCGGCGTAATAGGCCGAGATTTTTTCTTCTTCCAACATGGTGACTTGGCGCCCAGAGGCATTGCGCGGCACGCCGTTGAAATGAGTGCCAAAGATTGATCTTACCGCCACGCGGTCAGAATGAATGCGTGCCATGGTCATCGGCAGCAACCGCGTGCCTTCGCCATGTTCTGGATCCAACTCAACCTCCAGATAACGCACCAATTGTTCGGGCTCATCAATCCACATATCGGTGATTTTACCCACAATCGCTTCATCGCCAGCCATGACGGGCAAACCGCGCGGATCGCGCCCTGCGGACACGTGAAAATGCTCGGTGCCCGCCATTGGCACGATTTTAGGATGGCCTTTGCCATCTAATTCGGGCACATCGCGGCGCGGCGCCCAAGCAGCAGGGCCAACCCCATCCACCATTGGATCGCCCGTGGGCTCTAGCGGATAGCCATTGGCCACATTGGTTTGGCGCAACGCCACGTCGCGCGCTTCGCGCGCACCATCGGGCAAGCTCACCTCACCGCGGCCATGCGGCAATTTAAACGTTTTTGGCTCAGGCAAAGGAAAAGGCCCTTGATTGGCCGCTTCTGTGCCATCATCGTTTTCCATTGGATAGCCTTCGCGCATATTCTCGCGCTGGATATAAAAGATCAACAAAGCGAAAAACGCCCAGAAGAGCCATATTGCCAAGCTGGCCAGATCAAATTCTGCAAAGAATGTACCGGTCATTTCAGGTTCCTTTCAGTGGTACGGCGGATCATGTTGGGAAATCGGCAAGGCCGATACGTGCCGCTCCCTGTTGTGTGGGAGACGTTTGCCCCTCTGATCGGACCAATGGCCCCAGAATGGCAAGCGTCACGAACAGCAAGAAAATCTCGCTGTGGTAAACGAACGAATATCCCGTCGCAGGCGTGGCGAGCGCCTCTCCCAAATTTCCGCTGAGCGCGTGACCATTTACATAGTCACGCAGCGTTCCACCGATGGCGATTGATACGCCGGCAGCGGTTGCTTGCGCGGCGCCCCAAGCGCCCAAGGCAAGCCCACGACCCGCCAAACCTTCGGCGGGCATAGTCATGGCGGAGGTCAGCGTTGAAACAGCGAACAAACCTCCTCCAAATCCAATCAAACCTGCGCCAATAAAAAACAGCACAGCCGAGCCCATAGGGGCTGAAATAATAACGATGGCAAAGGCCAAAAGCCCCGCCAAAAGGCCAAGCGCCGCCAAACGATAAGGATCGCTCTGCAGGCGCAACCTCCAAGCGGCCAGCGCGAAGCCAAACAGCGCCCCTACGGCCCAAATAGCGGTTAAGAGCGTGGTGGCCGACACCGATAGACCCAAGACTTCGCCGCCAAAGGGTTCAAGCAGAACATCTTGCATATTGAAGGCCATCGTGCCGATAAACACCACCACCAGCAAACGGCCCGCGCGCCCACCGGCCAGCAAATCAGCCCAAGCATCGCGGAACAAGGGCCGCGGCGCAGCGCGCTCGGCTTGCGACATCGGGCGCGGCCGCTCTTGCTGCCAAAGGGCGATCAAATTCAACAAAATACCAGCCAGCGCGGCCCCTTGCACCACCCGGATCAACCGCAAGGGCGAGAAATCAACCAGCAACCAGCCGATGATCAATGCCGAGGCCGCCATCCCGATCAGGAACATCACATAGAGCAGAGCAACCACCCGCGGGCGGGTTTCATCATCCGCCAAATCGCTGGCCAGCGCCAAACCAGCCGTTTGCGTCATATGCAAACCCAGCCCGGTCATCAAAAACGCCAAAGCGGCCAGCACCTCGCCCGCCCAACTGGGGCCAACCTGTTGCACCCCTGACAAGGCAATCAGCGCGAAAGGCATCACCGCCAATCCCCCCATTTGCCACAAAGATCCAAACCAAAGATACGGTACGCGCTTCCAGCCAATCGCCGATTTATACGTGTCAGAGCGAAAGCCAAGCAAGGCGCGAAACGGCGCGATCAACACCGGCAAGGCAATCATAAACGCCACAATCATCGCCGGAACGCTTAATTCGACGATCATCACCCGGTTAAGCGTGCCCAAAAGCATCACGCTGGCCATGCCAACCGAAACTTGAAACAACGACAAGCGCAGCAATTTGCCCAGCGGCAACCCCTCTGACGCAGCATCTGCGAAAGGCAGCATGCGCGCCGTCAGCTGGGTCAGCGGATGGGGCTTTTTCTGGCTCATGCCGCAAACCCCAATGCTTGCGAAATATAAAACCCAGATTTTATCCGGCCTAAATCGCGCAAACGGCCCTCACCCTGCAACAGGGCGGCCAAGGCTGCGGGCGCATGCGGCACCATCACCGGCGAGCGGTCTGAACGTGGAAATAATTTGCCGGCATACCACATGGCCATCAGCATGCGCGTGCGTGGTGCCACGGTGAACAAAACCGACCCGCTGGTGCGTTTGGCCAAACCGGTCAGCGCTGTTTTGATATCATCCGCGCTGTAATAAATAAGGCTGTCCATCGCCACCACGTAATCAAAAGATCCCAAAGACGCGGCCAACATATCGCCCGAACAAAATTCAACCTGTTTGGACAGGGCACGCGGCAAGCGCTGGCGGGCGATATCGATTAAAGCTGGGCTGATATCGATCGCCACCACATGCGCCCCGCGCGCAGCCAGCTCTACCGTTGTGGGCCCCGCGCCGCAGCCCGCATCCAAAACCCGCGCCCCGTGCAAATCTTCGGGCAGTTCAGCCAAAAGTGTAGCCCGCATTTGATCACGACCCTGACGCACGGTTTCACGTATTTTTGACACCGGAGCATCCGATGTCAGCCTCTCCCAAGTCTTGGTCGCGGTCTGGTCAAAATACGTTTCAACCCGTGTCAGGGTCTGATCATAGGACATCAATCAAACCCCAACAGCTCAAAGATTTCACGATCTGGCAGCGGCGCCGGCGCCAAAGGCTCGGTGCCGTTCCATAGGGTTTCTGCCAGTTTGATATATTCCGCCTGAACCGCGATAATATCCTCATCCGCATCCATTTCGAACAGCGTCTTTTTCTTCAGGCGTGAGCGGCGAATGGCGTCCAAATCTGGCATATGCGCGATTCGATTGAAGCCAACCGTTTTACAATAGCGATCCACCTCATCGGTTTCGCGCGAGCGATTGGCCACGCAGCCCGCCAGCCGCACTTTATAATTGCTGGATTTGGCTTGAACCGCGGCGATGATCCGGTTCATCGCATAAATACTGTCAAAATCATTCGCGGTAACGATCAAGGCCCGATCCGCATGTTGCAAAGGCGCGGCAAAGCCGCCGCACACCACATCCCCCAGAACGTCAAAAATCACCACATCCGTATCATCCAGAAGATGGTGTTGCTTTAGCAGCTTCACGGTTTGACCCACGACATAACCACCACAGCCGGTGCCGGCAGGCGGGCCGCCCGCTTCCACGCATTTCACACCATTAAAGCCTTCAAACACGAAATCTTCGGGGCGCAATTCCTCAGAATGAAAATCGACCTCTTTGAGAATATCGATCACCGTCGGAACCAGGGTTCCGGTCAATGTGAAGGTGCTGTCATGCTTTGGATCACAGCCGATCTGCAGCACGCGTTTGCCAAGTTTGGAAAACGCCGCAGAAAGGTTTGAGCTGGTGGTGGATTTGCCAATCCCGCCCTTACCATAAACCGAAAACACCTTCGCGCCTTCAATTTTCATCGACGAATCTTGATGCACCTGCACCGATCCTTCGCCATCCATACCCCGCAAGGCCGGGGGCTGTCTGTCAAGTGGGCTCATGTGAAGCTCCTTTTTTGAAGGGTTGCGAAAGGCATCATTCTGCTGCGATCCCTTCCATGTGATCTTCCAAAGCATCCGCTGCGGATTGCAACGCCGCCAATGTTTCGGCATCGGGCTGCCAATAGGCGCGATCGCTGGCTTCAAGCAATCGATTGGCCATGCGCGAGCTGGCCGTGGGGTTCAGCTCTGCCAAACGATTGCGCATCGCTTCATCGAGCACAAAAGTTTCGCTAATGCGCTGATACACCCAAGGGTCTACTTGGCCCGTGGTTGCCGACCAACCCAATGTATTGGTCACATGCGCTTCAATCTGGCGCACGCCTTCTGAGCCATGGCTTAACAGCGCCTCGTAAAATTTCGGGTTGAGCGAGCGCGAACGGGTTTCCAAAGCCACTTGATCCGACAAGGTGCGGACCTTTCCAGATCCGCGGGTTTGATCGCTTATATAGACCGCAACTTCTTGACCACGGGCGCGCTTAACCGCCCGCGAAATACCACCCAAAGTGTCAAAATAATGATCCACCGTGGTCACGCCAAGCTCAACACTTTCTAGATTTTGATAAGCCAAATCAACGTCTTTCAACGCTTTTTGCAGCAGGCCATGGTTTTTATGCGCTTTTCCATTCACCCCATAGGCGAAGCTTTTGCGCGCCTCATACGCATCGGCCAACTCATCTTCATCGCCAAAAGCCGAGCTATCGACCAGCTGGTTCACATTCGAGCCATAGGCGCCTTCGGCATTTGAAAACACCCGCAAGGCGGCGGTTTCCAAATCAACCTCCATATCGGCGGCATATTTCAACGCATGCGCTCGGATAAAATTCATCTCTAACGGCTCATCTGCCTGCGCGGCCTTAAACGCCGCCTCAGCCAGCAATTTGGTTTGCAAAGGCAACAGATCCCGGAAAATCCCCGACAGCGTCATAATCACGTCAATCCGCGGGCGCCCCAACTCGCTCAACGGAATGAGATCCGCCCCAGATAAGCGGCCAAAACTGTCAAATCGCGGCTGCGCACCCATGAGGGCCAAGGCCTGAGCGATCGGCGCGCCGTCAGATTTAATATTATCAGAACCCCACAGCACCAGAGCCACGCTGCGCGGCAATTCAGGATGCGTTTCGAGCAGAATTTGCGCTTGCTTGAATCCGTCACGACAGGCGAATTCGGTCGGCATACGGAACGGATCAAACGCATGAATATTGCGCCCTGTGGGCAAAATATCGGTTGAGCGGATCAAATCGCCCCCAGGCACGGGCGCGATAAACCGCCCCGATAGGGCGCGCATTAAGGCCGGCAATTCGTGATCTTCTTGCAGCATTTGATCGACCTGCGCGCGGCGGGCCGGATCAACGCCATCCAGCAAGCCTAAATACCCCGCCCGCGCGGCATCCGAAAACGGTTTTCCAACGATATGCAAACCTTCGGGGATCAGCGCATCTTCGGTTTCAAGCAGGTTCAGCCATAATTCTTCCGCTTTTCTACCGGCCATATCCACAGCCGCAGCCTGCTCATTAATCAAGGCTTCAAGGTCGCCAGCTTGCGCATCATCTGGATCCATTTCACGCCAACGGGTTAAGCTGTCTTTAAGTTCGGACAAGCCCTTATAAAGCCCGCTTTGCGCCAAAGGTGGGGTGAGATGCGTTACCGTCACAGCCCCCGAGCGCCGTTTGGCCAGCGACGCCTCAGAGGGATTGTTTGACGCATAAAGATAAACATTGGGCATTTCGCCAATCAGGCGGTCCGGCCAATCCTGCGCACCCAAACCCGCCTGTTTGCCCGGCATGAATTCAAGCGCGCCATGCATGCCAAAATGCAGCACCACATCGGCTTTAAAAGTGTTGCGCATCCAAAGATAAAAAGTTGCAAACGCGTGGGTTGGTGCGAAGCCTTTTTCGAATAAAAGCCGCATCGGATCACCCTCATAGCCAAAGGCGGGCTGCACACCGACAAACACTTTTCCAAGCTGCACACCCAGCACGAAAACGCCGCGCCCATCCGATTGTATGCGCCCCGGTGCAGGGCCCCAGACCGCCTCGATGGCTTTCAAAGGCGGCGTTGAGCGCACAATCTCTTCGGCGCTGACAATCGCCTCAACATTGGCTTCTTGACCATATTGCTTGGCATTACCCTCCAACACTGCCGCACGCAGATGGGCAACCGTTTCGGGAAGCGCAACATCATACCCGTCAGCTTTCATTTGCATCAGCGTGTTTTGCAAAGATTCAAAGACATCCAAATAGGCCGCGGTGCCCGTGGCGCCCGCATTGGGCGGAAACCCAAATAGCACAATCGCAACATTTTTATCGTGATTGCGCTTTTGGCGCAGCCGCGCAGCGCGCAGGGTTTTCTCAGCCAAACTGTCAATCCGCTCGTGGCAGGGGGCCATAGCGCGCGATTGCGCGGCAGCCTGACATTTGTGCAAACAACCCTGACACCCCTCGGGCCCATGCCGGCCCGCAAAAACGGTTGGGCAAGTAGCCCCATCAAGCTCGGGCAGGGCGATCAGCATTGTGGTTTCAATCGGGCCGAGGCCCTGCTCGGCATTGGCCCATTGCCCCAATGTTTGAAATTCAAGCGGATGCGCCGCAATATAAGGCACATCCAAATTTTCCAGCAAAGCAATCGCGGCTTGTGAGTTATTATAGGCAGCCCACCAACAAGCGAAAACCCGGTTAACGAGACCATCGCGTCAATCTGTACGCCTGCAGTGCCCTGAAAATAACCTTCAATCGCCGGGCGCGCATCCAACCCCCCCGCAAAGGCCGGTATCACCTTTAAACCATTGGCTTCAAAGTTTCGAATAACTGCATCATAATGTGCCGTATCATCGCTTAATACGTAAGAGCGCATCAACAGCAAACCAACCGTGGCCACGGGCTTTTGGGGCACCGGAAGCGCCGTTATATCCGTGGTCATTTTGCCGGGCAGATCGGGGTGATACAGCCCCACCTCGGGATAATCTTCCGGCGGCGCTGCAGCGCAGTTCTGCCACGCCTCGATACGGCAATAACGCGAAATCAAAAACCGCAGCATCGATTCGATATTGGTGTCGGACCCGCCCAACCAATATTGCATCACCATGAACCAGGCCCGCAAATCTTGAGCTTTACCGGGAATATATTTCAAGATCTTTGGCAAACGCCGCAGCATCCGCATTTTGCTTTCGCCATTTTGCGAAGACGGCTTGCTGGACCCGCGCAGCCTTTTTAACAACGCCATCGTGCCCGAGGCAGGCGCCAACATATCCAGCGCGCCCATCCGCGTCAGCTTGACAATCGCAGCATCGGAAATCACCCCAGCCATCGCATCACAGCCAGCGCGCCGCGCCTCTAGGCTGGGTAAAATAGCCTGAACATGCTCTTCCAGAAACAACAAATTAACCAGAATGATATCGGCCTTCGCGATGGCGGCTTTTGCCTCAACCAAGGCCTGTGGGTTTTCACCCCATTCCGCCGCTGCGTGCACGTCAACGCTTAAGCCGGGAAAATCCGCCAAAAGCCGCGCCGCGGCGCGATCACAAGGGCCCGCAGAATGCGCATCCAGCGTGATAACAACCACGCGATACCCAACCGGGAGGCCACTTATGCCAGTTTCATTGCGCATAATGGGCTTTTGCCTCGTATAGCGTGTCAATCGAGATTTCTTGAACCCCGCGCGACGCCGCATAAGTTTCTGTATTGCGGCGGGCTTTGCCGCGGACAAAAAACGGAATTTTTTTCAACTCTTTTTCGGCCTCTATCAGCCAAATGGTTTGCGTGTCTGCCGCGTGCACAGCGCCCGCTTCAACCGCCGCTGGCTGAGGATCACCGACTGCGCGCGAAGTCGACTGGGGTTTATTTGCAACGCCATGGCCGCCGTGATGGCTGGCCCCCGCCGCGTCATTGAATTCAAAATCATCGCGGAACATATGCAGCAAATGCTCTTCAAGGCCCATTACAAGCGGATGCACCCATGTATCAAAGATCACATTCGCACCTTCAAACCCCATTTGCGGGGAATAACGGGCGGGAAAATCCTGCACATGCACGGGCGCCGAAATTACCGCGCAAGGAATGCCCAGACGCTTGCCAATATGGCGCTCCATCTGGGTGCCCAAAATCATTTCAGGCGCCAATGCTTCGATCTGCTGTTCGACTTCCAGATAATCATCCGTGATTAACGCATCCACCCCAAAAGACGTGGCCAAAGCCCGCATGGGGCGCGCCATCTCGCGGTTGTAACAGCCCATGCCAACCACCTCGAAACCCATTTCATCGCGGGCGATTCGCGCCGCAGCCATCGCATGCGTGCCATCGCCAAAAATAAACACCCGCTTGCCAGTCAGATAGGTGCTGTCAACCGAGGCGGAATACCAGGGCAGACGCAAGCGGCTGTCATCCACCACCGGATCCAGCCCGGTGATCTGCGCAACTTCCACGATAAAATCACGCGTAGCACCTACGCCAATAGGGACAATTTTGGTATAGGGCTGGCCCAATTCACGCTCGAGCCAACGCGCTGCCATTTCGCCCGTTTCAGGATACATCAGCACGTTGAAATGCGCCGCGCCAAGGCGCTTAATATCAGACGGGCTTGAGCCCATGGGCGCCACAACATTGACG